>VMHT01192163.1_pt1 | contig 102948 bp, 132 predicted proteins | sample 4693611 | NCBI WGS metagenome assembly VMHT01 (sample SAMN12280063, study PRJNA550983) | marine metagenome | isolation source: seawater sampled from same location over 5 years 0.02-0.2 micron viral filtrate | place: USA: collected off the coast of southern California halfway between the port... ...
AGGATTTGATTACAGATCAAATTATTCAGATGCATTTGTCATAGGATGTAATGGTGCTTATAAAGAATCAATAGATGCATTAGTATGTACCGATGCTTATATGCAACATCTGATTTATGAAACAGGATATTGTAAAGATCATTTATGCTTCTTTAGTGAATGGAATCCAATACCAGATTATGCAGTTGAAACAATAGCAGCTTCTTTCAATAAACCAATTATACAAAATGAAAAAATTTATAGTACCAGTGCTCAGGTAGCAGGAAGTGATGATTATGTATATGTCACATGGGTACAAGAAAATGACATGGTTCGTTCTATCAAAGAAAAGATAATGTCATCTGGTTCAAGAGCATTAGAATTAGCATGTAAGATGGACTTTGATGAAATTCTATTATTAGGATTTGATGGAATGGGAGCACAAAATATTTACCAAAAAGATAAAGGGTATGAAAGATCAACACCTAGAGAAGAATGGGTGGAAGAACGTAGATTAATTATAGAGCAATATTCTCATATAAATATAATAGATTTACAAACTGGTTAATGGGGCTGTAGCTCAGTTGGGAGAGCATCTGCTTTGCACGCAGGAGGTCGGAGGTTCGACCCCTCTCAGCTCCACCAAATGGAGAAAAAATGTATAGATATAAAGTAGTAGTCACTAGAATCGTAGATGGAGATACAGTAGATGTTGACATCGATCTAGGTTTCGGTATGACTTATAAAAAGCAAAGAGTTAGAATGATGGGTATAGATACTCCTGAATCTAGGACTCGTGATTTAGAAGAAAAGTTTTATGGTAAAGCAAGTAAAGCTAATTTAGTTAGAATATTAGATGGTAAAGATATAGAATTAGTATCACATGATAAAGGTAAGTTCGGAAGAATACTCGGTGAGTTATTTATTGGGTCATCTAAGTTTAGTGTTAACCAACAACAAATAGACGAGAATCATGCGGTACCATATTTTGGACAATCTAAAGACGACACAGAACAAGGTCATCTTTGGAATAGAGCAGCACTAAATGAAAAAGGTATTATTTACGAAGGCTAAAAAAACAGTTTACATTTACTTAAAAATGTGTTATAATATAAACTTATTATGGAGAGATTATGAAAGAATCATTGAGAGTACTACAAGAATGCGCAGAGCTTCAAGCTAAAAAATCACAAGATTATCAAAGTGACGAATCTACTGTCACTCAAGCTATGCACTATCGTAGAGGTGTAGATACAATACACGATATTATTTTAGGCAAAGTTGTTCGTGCAACTTCTTTACTAGAATCTGGCAATGAACCTAACTTTGAATCACTAGAAGATACTTACAAAGATTTAATTAATTATTCGTCTTTTGCTGTATCTTATATTCGTGGTAAGATGGAAGGTCAAGACCCTAACAGAAATATGTTCAACAAAAAGGTAAAGAATGTATCAAGTGAATAATACTGCAGATATTGCAGAAGTATTTAAAAAACACCTAGCAGCAGAAAACTTTGTCACAGATAAAACAGGTCAAAAGACTATAGAAATAATCGGTGCATCTTTTGTTGCTGATCAGCCAGCAATATTTGGTGAACCAAATGAAAGATATATTGAACATGAATTAATGTGGTATGATAGAAAGTCAACTAATGTTTATGATATATACGGTCATGAACAAGCACCAAAAGCTTGGTTATATTCTGCAAATAAACACGGTGAAATCAATTCTAATTATGGCCATCTAATTTATTCTGGTAAATACTTTAGACAATACGATAAAGTATTAAAAGAATTACTTACAAATCCAGACTCAAGACGTGGCTCTATGATCTATCAAAGACCAAGTATATGGAAAGAATACAAAGAGAATGGCAAGAATGATTTTATTTGTACCAATGCTGTGACATATTATATTCGTGATAATATGCTTCATGCTACAGTTCAAATGCGAAGTAATGATGTAGTCTTTGGTTATAAGAATGATTATGCTTGGCAAAAAGTTGTTCAAGAAAGATTATTAGAAGATTTATATTATAATGGTACACACATCGAATTAGGCCACATTTATTGGCAAGTTCAAAACTTACATGTATATGAGAGGCATTTTGATTTAGTAATATGAAGAAGATATGGACAACTTGGAAATACGCAGTAGGTAGTTTTTCAGATGAACAAACAGAAGAGTACGACAATATAGTTGCGATAGTGAGAACTTTCATTGTTGGAATTAATATTATATGTGCATTCTTTATTATGGCAAATATAGTACACAATTGGTAATATGAAAAAAAGAGAAGAGGCTTTAGTAATTACCATGGAAGAATGTGGTGAATTAATACAAGCTTGTAGTAAAGTAATCAGAACAAAAGAAGATACAAAATATGTAAGAAATCTGCAAGATGAAATTGGAGATGTGTTAACTATGATAGAGATATTAAAGATGAGTGGTTTTGTCACAGATAAACAAATAGAAGATCGTATGAAACATAAAAAAGAAAAGTTAATGAAATGGAGTTTATTGTTTAATGGATAAATGGGATAAAAGATGGTTAGATATTGCAGGGCTAGTAAGTTCTTGGTCTAAAGACCCAAGTACTAAAATTGCTGCTATAGCTGTAAAAGATAAAAGATTAGTTGCCACAGGGTATAATGGTTTTCCACGAGATATTGAAGATACAGACGAAAGATGGAATAACCGTGAAGAAAAGTATAAGTATGTAGTACATGCAGAAATGAATTGTATCTATAATGCGAATTATCATAACCAATCACTGAAAGGTGCGACAATGTATATTGTTGGTTTACCGGTTTGCCATGAATGTGCAAAGGGTATTATTCAGGCAGGAGTTTCAAGAGTAGTTGCAACATTTGATGGTGTTCCAATGAAATGGTCAAAAAGTAATGAGATAACAGAAAAAATGTTTAAGGAAGCAGGAGTGACATATGACAAAGTTCGATAAAAAAGAATTAGAAAATAGTAAAAGAATATTTAAATCAGCTACACCTAAATACGATGTTAGCTGGTATATAAAATGGGTTGCATCATGCTTTGTATTAGCAGCTATGTCAATGAGAGGAATAGAAGGCTTCCAAATTTATGATTTGATTTTATCTTTATGTGGTATTGCTGGTTGGCTAATCGTATCAGTATTGTGGAGAGATAGAGCACTTATTGTGTTGAATGGAGTAGGCTTAATATTTTTATTAAGAAATTTATTTGTATACTTGACAACATAGATTTAATGTGTTATAATATACGTTATGATTGGTAAAAAAATTGCAATAGTTTTTGGCAAGGGTCTAGACGGCTGTGGTGTCGAAAAGTTTGGTTATGAATGGCAAAGATATGATCCAGAAAATATCGATGTCTTTGCATTAAAAGAAAGAGCCTTCAATCGTGGAGGTACTCACATATCTGATTATGTAGAATTCAAACCAGACGAGATGTCTACAATCGCAGAAAGATTAAACAATGATTATGATATTGTTATAATCAATTCATATCCGAGTCCGATGCACAATCAAAAAACCGTCACAAGTTTTTATCGTGATCTAATATTAAAAATAGAAAAACCAATTCTAGTAAGTATGATGCATGAGATTATACAATCTAACTATGATCGTATTCCATTACAAGTTGCGATCTCAAATGCAGCAGATGTAGTATTTAATTTTTCTACACATACAAATTATGCAAAAGACATGGCAAGAATTCTTACTAATAAAAAATTAGGTGAGAGAATTGCTAGAATGAAATTACCATTGACACTAGATGATTTTCAGAAGTGGAGAATTACACACGATCAAAAGAAAAGAAGATGTATCTATGCAGGCCGTTGGTCATCTATGAAACAACCTAATGTGATAATAGAACTATGGGAAAGAGATAAAGACTTTCACTATGCATTACATGGTATAGAAAAATCTATTGGTGCTAAGTTTGATGTTATTGACCCTTGTGATTATTTTAGAAAGTATACAGGTACATATAACTATGAATCAGAAAGATGCGAATGCTTTGGAGAGTTTGATTATAACCAAGGTATGACATTAATATCAGAATCTATGTTTGGTTATAGTGGATTTCATTTACCAAAGATGCCACATAATTATGGCGATAGATTTGAATATGCACAGATGGAAATAATTGCATGTGGTACAGTTCCGATATTTGATAAACATTATAGTGAACATAACAAAGCAATTGATGGTAGTTTATTTGCAGAACACGATATTGCAATATGGAATGACCGCAATAATTTAGACAAAACAATAGAAAAGATACATGAGGTTGCAGACGACCATACAACATACTATCAATATAACGAAGATGGTTTAGAATTTTTACACCAAGAAGCTGAATCAAGTGTGGTTATACCTCACATGATAAGACATATCTGTATTATGGGTAAACAAGAAGATAAGTGGAATACACAGGACTTATTAAGAGAAGTTTATAAGACTGAAGAAGTATATGACGAGTTTAATTATTTACTAGATAATAAGATCACAGCTCTCGGTGTAAAAGAAATTGATAATGGTGATCTAAGTTATTTTGAAAAGAAGGCAAGATTAATACATAAGAACGTGAGTGAATTAAATACGCAATCATTGGAGGATTTTTTTGGATAGTATAGTAATCGATATAGACGATACAATCTTATTTACAAATCATCAATACAAAGATGCTAAACGTAAATATGGTGAAGCAAAACCAAATGATATAGTAATCAAAGGTATAAGAAAGCTTCATGCAAAAGGTTATAAGATTATATTACATACAGCCAGACGAATGTTAACCTTTGATGGTGATATTGAAAAGATTATAGCTGATGTCGGAGACATAACTACATCATGGTTAGAAAGACATGAGGTGCCCTACGATGAACTCGTTTGGGGTAAACCATATAGTTCAACCTATTATGTCGACGATAAAGCAATGAATTTACAAGAGTTTAAAGAATGGACAAATTCAATTTAATAATACCAGCTGCAGGAGCAGCCACGAGACTAAGACCTCTATCCTCGAGCACGTCGAAGGTAATGGTACGTGTGAATGGTAAACCTTGCCTTGACTATATCATAGAGGCAGTCAATGGATCCGTTGACGAAGTAGTTGTTGTGGATGGCCAATTCACTGATATTCGCGAATATTGTAAAGTGAAACATCCGAAGGTAAGGTTCGCCAACCAACCATCATTAGATGGTCCAAGAGATGCAATTAAGATTGGAATGGAAGCTTTAGAAGATAGTGGAAAGCCAGTTGTTGTATGGCTTGGTGATGCAATTATCTTAGAAAAAGGTATGCCATTAGGTCATGACTTTTTATTAACTAAAAGAGTTGAAGATCAATCAGCATGGTGTATGTGGGATGGTCGAAACTATTATAATAAACCAAAACAACCAGTAGAAAATTCTAATGCTCTAGTTGGTTTATATTCTTTTAGTGATGGTGTTGCAGCTTTAAATGCTTTTAGTAATACAGATGGTTATGATATATCAGATGCTCTTATTGAATATGTTATAGATAAAGATACAACGTTTGCAGAATATATCACAGAAAAATGGTACGATATTGGTGACCTTCCAACATATTATAAAACATGTGCAGCATTATTAAACACAAAAGCTCGTGCATTTAATAATTTAAATTTTGATTCTGATTTAGGTACAATCAGAAAATTACCAGACTATCATGACAAACATTCATTAACAACATTAAGAGAAGAAAAAGAATGGTATGAACATCTTACTCCAGAGCAATCTATGTTTACACCTAGAATATTACCACATCCTGTTGATTTAATTATGTCATACGAAAGTGGCACTTTACTTAGTGATCTTATGTTATACGACAATATACCTAATAGTCATTGGGATTATATTATGGATAGAATCTTTAATATTAAATTAAAATATTTTAACAATAGAGTAGAAGATAAAGACATTATAGACAGTTTTGATGAATTATCTAAAAAGATGTGGTGTGATAAAACAGAAGAAAGAGTATGTAATGAAATGTATGATAGCCATGTCGGTGCTAATCTAATAAAAAGAGCTGAATGGATTTATAAAAGAACATCGCCCATATCTGGAATGCATGGTGATTTACATTTTGCAAATATATTATATAATCAACAAACAGATCAATTTAAATTTTTAGACCCACGTGGTAATTATGGTGGTTGCATTGGAACAATAGGCGACGATATTTATGACTGGGCCAAATTAGCACACGATTGTTATTGGGGTTATAACTCAATTGTTGCTGATGTACCACAAAATAAATATGTTAAAGATTTATTTACACGTAAACTAGATGAATATAATTTAGATAAAGATTTAATATTGTATGGTGGATTAGTATTATTAGGTACTTGTATACCATTGCATTATGAAGATGCAGATAGACAAAAAAGAATGATGGAGATTATTAGAAATGAAATATAGTTCAATTATACCACTGATCGGTGGAGAGAGTATAGCGGTAATGAATAAGTTAAATGGACAAATGCCAGAGGAAGTTTTATCTTACACTGGCTTTGTAGATAACGATAGTCATTACATTAATTATTTAAGAGATAAAGGGTGGGAAGGTAAATACACTTTATTAGATGAAAAGTCAAACCATAAACCAAAGAAAGTAGATATCGTAAATACAGTTTGTCCTTGTGCAGGTCTATCATCACTATCACAACATACAGTTCGTAATGAAGGCCACAATGACTGGATGTTTGAATCAGCACATTATGTTTTAGGTAAGATACAACCAAGAGTGTTTTGGGGTGAGAACGCACCAAGACTAGCAATGGAACCCGGTAAAGAGGTTGTAGCTAAATTAAGAGATATTGGTAAAGAGTATGGATATACGTTTAGCATCTATAAAACTAAATCTTTAGTACAAGGATATAGCCAAATTAGAGATAGAACATTTTACTTCTTTTGGAAAGGAGATCAAACACCTTTACTAGATTATATACACAGACCACATGAACTAATTGAAGATACTATTTCAAATGTTGTAAACAAAAAAGACGACCCTATGAGCGTTGTTCCTAATCAGAAAAAACCATCAGACGATCCAGTTTACAAATATTTTTTAAATAAAACTGGTATGACTCATGCTGAGTTTGTTGCAGCATTACCTGGACCTAATATGAATTTATTTGATTATATGGATTATATTGGAGGAGAGACTAAATGTGTCGGACCAAATACAGGTAAAACATATGCTGGTTGGCTAGAGGTATTAGAACATTTAAAAGGTAATGATGATGAACATTCTGCTAGATGGGCAAAGAGTATAGAAAGAATGGTTGCTAAACAAAAAGCTGGTGGTAGCGTTATGAGAAAGAGTACCACATTTCCAAAGGGACATATCGGAGCATTTGTTGGCCACTATCCATCTATGTTAACACATCCAGTAGAAGATAGATATTTAACTTATAGAGAAATGTTATCTATAATGTATCTGCCAGAAGATTTTGAATTATTACATCCAAAGAAATTTCAAAATCATATATGCCAAAATGTACCAGTCAAAACTGCTGAAGATATGATGGAACAAGTTATAAAGTTCTGTAATAATAGATTAGATTTAATTGATACTGATTATATTTTACAAGATAATAAAAGAAAGTGCCATGAATATGCAGAAAACAGTTTACAATTGGACCAGTTTATGGTATAATAGTAGACATAATATAAATATAATAGGAGTGATTATGCCAAGTGTTGATTTAAGACCAAGAAAAAGACATCCAAAAGATAAACGTCCAGCAAGACCAATGCCTTTTGATGTCGGATTAAGAAAATTTAGAAAATCCTGTGAGAAAGCAGGTATTGTTCAAGAGGTACGTAAAAGAGAATTTTACGAGAAGCCTACAGCAAAAAGAAAACGAAAAAAAGCCGAAGCAAGAGCTAGACATCTTAAAGCTTTAAGAATGGAACAAGCTTCAGGTTTTGCAATGAGGAGAAGTAGATAATGTCAATAATGGATAAATTGAAAAAGAATAGTAAAGTAAAAAGTACTGATATATTATCAGAATCTATATTATTCGGAGAGAAGGATATGATTCCTACAGATGTGCCTATGGTAAACGTTGCTTTATCAGGAGATATGGACGGAGGCTTGTCATCAGGTCTTACAGTATTGGCAGGGCCGTCTAAACATTTTAAGACAAGTTTTGCTTTACTTATGGGTTCAGCCTATATGAAGAAATATCCAGAAGCTGTTATGCTTTTCTATGATTCAGAATTTGGTTCTCCACAGAACTATTTTGAATCTTTTGGTATTGATACAGATAGGGTATTACATACACCGATTCAAAACGTTGAGGAATTAAAATTTGACTTAGTTAGCCAATTAGAAAATATTGAAAGGGACGATAAAGTAATTATTGTAATCGATTCAATTGGTAACTTAGCATCTAAAAAAGAATTAGAAGATGCACTGAATGAAAAATCAGTTGCTGATATGACAAGAGCTAAAGCATTGAAGGGATTGTTCCGTATGGTCACTCCTTATCTCACTATGAGGAACGTCCCTTTACTTGCTGTCAACCACACCTATCAAGAAATAGGATTATTTCCTAAAGCAATTGTATCAGGTGGTACAGGTATTTATTACTCAGCTGATAATATTTGGATTATTGGTAGGCGTCAACAGAAAAAAGGTACTGATGTCACAGGATATCACTTTATAGTTAATGTAGAGAAATCAAGGTTTGTAAAAGAGAAATCTAAAATACCAGTTGAAGTCACTTGGGAAGGCGGTATCGCATCCTATGGTGGAATACTAGATGTAGCTTTAGCCGGCGGCTATGTGACCAAACCAAATGTTGGTTGGTACGCAAGAGTTAACAAAGATACAGGTGAAATTGAAGATGGTAAAGTACGAGAAAAAGATACTAAGACTAAAGAGTTTTGGGATCCAATCTTTGAAGAAACTGACTTTAAAGAATTTGTAAAATCTTATTATTCTATTGGTCATAAACCATTACTTGACATTGACTTAGACATAGTAATGGAGGAATAATGTTTAAAACAATTTATAAAGCCTTTCACAAATTTATGAAATCTGGAAGGATAAATAAAATTATTAAGATGATAACATGATAACAGAATCTGATTATAAATTTGTAGAAAACCCATCACACCCACTTCATGGAGTGAGGTATACACAGGGTGCATATAAAGACGTGACTGTTATATATGGAACAGTGAAAATTAAAGAAAGTCCTGAGCTCGATATGGCGAGCTTAGGATTTACCTTTCAAATAATAGACCCTGCAGATTATACTGTAGACGAACTCCAAGAAAGTGAAGATTTTAAAAATTATATGGGTGCAGTATTACAACATATAATTGAAAATAATTTAGAGGATATGAAAATTGGAACAACTCCAGACACACATACTGAGCCATCTTCTTAATAACGAAGAGTATTGCAGAAGAGTAATACCTTATATTAAGAACGAATATTTTGAAGGCTCACACAAAACAGTTTTTGATCTAATCGTTTCTTTTGTTAGTAAGCATAATAAATTACCAACAGGAAAAGTATTAGAATTAGAACTCAGAAAAATCAATGCACACGAAGATGTATTAAATCAAGCCTCAGTATTAATTGGTGAGCTTAAAAATAAATCAGACGTAGACACAGAATATCTAATACAAGAATCAGAAAAGTGGTGTAAAGAAAGAGCAGTCTATAATGCTATCATGGAATCTATACAGATTATTGATGGTAAAGATACAAAGAGAAGTGAAGGTGTTATACCTGAAATACTATCTGATGCTTTAGGCACATCTTTTGACCAAGAAATAGGTCATGATTACGTTGATAACTCGGAAGATAGATTTGATTTTTATAACACAAAAGAAGATCGTATACCATTTGATTTAGATTACTTTAATAAAATTACAAAAGGTGGATTACCAAACAAGACTTTAAATATTGCTCTTGCCGGGACTGGCGTAGGTAAATCTTTGTTTATGTGTCATTGTGCTGCTTCAGTCCTGGAACAAGGCAAGAACGTATTATATATTACAATGGAAATGGCCGAAGAAAGAATCGCAGAAAGAATAGATGCGAACCTTATGAATCTTCCAATAGAAAGATTAGGGTCATTACCTAAAAATGTATTTAACGAAAAGATACAAAAGATTGCAAAAGCATCTATTGGTAAACTTATTATTAAAGAATACCCAACAGGTGCAGCTCACACAGGACATTTTAGAGCCTTATTAAACGAACTTAAATTAAAAAAGAATTTTAAACCAGACATTATATATGTTGATTATTTGAATATTTGTTCTTCCAGCCGTATGCGCGGGTTAGGTGGAAGTATAAATAGTTATTCGTATATCAAAGCAATCGCTGAAGAACTCAGAGGATTAGCTGTGGAATTCAATGTTCCGATAGTGTCGGCAACACAGACGACGAGGTCTGGGTATAGTAATACTGACGTTGGCCTAGAAGATACATCTGAATCATTTGGTTTACCAGCAACTGCCGACTTGATGTTTGCTATTATTAGCACAGAAGAGTTAGAAGAATTAGGACAGTTATTAGTAAAACAATTGAAAAACCGATATAACGATCCTACGAAATATCGCAGATTTGTGGTAGGAGTAGATCGGTCTCGTATGAAACTTTATGATGTTGAGGAGTCTGCACAATCAGATATTATGTCAGATATGGTGCCAGACAAGCCAATAAATAAGTTTGGTGAAAGAGAACAACCGGATTCTTTCACTGACTTTAAAGTATAAAAAGGGAGAAAACTTATGGATATGATGAACGTAGTAAAAAACTGGGTACTCGCAAGATGGGCCGAAAGGACAACTTGGGATGGCGGTGTAATCATCGCGGTTAGTTTGTCTTACTTACTCTTCGGAGGTTTAGTAGATGCACTAGCATGGATAGCCTTAGCTTATGGTGTATACACACTAGTTAAAGCAGAACTATAACATATCGGGGGAGCGTTCAGCTCCCCACTTTAATTGTCACACAATTGTCACATAAAACCGTTGACATTTTCCTTAAAACATGATACTATAGACATATAAGATTAAATAAGGAGTAAAAATGTCAAATATAATAAACGATCAAATCCTCGAGCAGATAGCTGAAGAGGTCGCTGAAATGTCAGGAATGGCAGTAGTGAACGAAGTAATGGATAGACCAGAAGGTGCGCCTTCACCGGCATCCGATTCATGGGACGAGTTTTTCGCATTCGCAGATATGGATAAACTAAGAAATGACTTAGTTATGAAAAGATTTGAGGAGATGTCAAGATGAGTTGGAAGATATTAGCAGAACAATCTATTGTCGACGGTAAGCAAAAGTTTACCGAAGATGATATTCGAAGCATGGTCGGTGCGCCAAGCTTAGCAGAAGAAAAGGCAGATCAAGAAAGAGCTGCCAGAAACGAATGTGTATGTGGTACTATTGATTGTAAGACCGAATACTCATGTATAACCTCGGGGTGGTAATATGAAAGCAACGTTAAGTAAAGACGATTATAGAGAATTCAACGAAAGAGTTGGTAATCTATCAGATAAAGGTGTGGAAGTACCACACTTAGTCACTAAAATTAGTGATGACAAATTTGAAATTGAACTACTTGGCTCGCCTGATTTAGATGAACTAGATAGGCTTTCCTAGTGGAAATTATAATTTATATCATAGTAATTATAGGGTGTGGCTATACATCCTATAATCTAGGTATTAAAAAAGGTATTCGTCAAGGAGCAGAGAATGCAATTGATGTTTTACACGAACGAAAAATCATTCGATACGATCACAAAGGCGATATTCAGCCTTATAATAATTTAAAATAAATATTGACAAAATCTAAAGTCTCTGTTATTATAAATAGAAATAGTAATATTAAATGGAGATACAATGAAAAGGTTTAAATCTTTTATTTACGAAGCCAGCCTATCTGGCAAAACAACTAAATACAAAGATAACACGGGTGCGTGGTATCAGTATGTCGAGTTGAATCCAGAATTAAAAACATTAAAGCTAGAAAATGATTCATTTTTATTTGAATTAGATGGAACACCAACAAAAACCGTATTAAAGAAAGGTACTGAATTAGAAATTGTTGGAAGAGAAGTGAAAACACTGCTAGATTCATCAAGATCAAAATTAGCACATATGAAATATAAAGGTAAAGACTATAGAGTACCTACTAGCAAATTACTTAAACCTTCAGGTAAAGAGGTTGCACCAATTGAAGCAGACCTAACACAAAAAGAGAATCCAGGTGTATTTACAAACTTCAAGGCAGGGCATGGTCATGAAGGTCAATTCATTCAAAGATGGATTAATAGTTCTGGTACCCTTTGGGAATTTGAATATAAAGGTAAAGAATATCGTATAACAAATCTAAGTGCACCTACTACAAAAACCGTTGGTAATCCAAAGACAGATGTAGTAGTTGAATTAGATAAAAAAATACCAGGCCTAGGTAATAAACTTTATTATAGTTTGAAAGATGCTAATGCAACATACTTTGAAAACTGGATATTACCAAAAAGATTCTTTCAAATATTTGGTAGCTCATCTAAAAAGATTATAGAAAATGCTTATGAACAATTGAATAAGAATAACAAGATAGGAAGGTCAGGTTATAAATCAGTATCAATTTGCCCTTTTGTTAAGAGTAAACCATATAACCATACTAAACTATCTAAGAGTCAAAACATAGAAGTATTATCCGGTGCAAATAAGTTTGGTAAAACTGATGCAACTGCAAATTGCTTTTTTGCTGGTACAGTACCAGAAACTATTGCAGAGATTATTGATGGTACTATATCAGTAAAAGATATGGCTGGAAAGATTAATGTCGGTTTAGATTTTAGAGGCTCAAACGATATTAAGAACTCATCAGTCTTTATTAAGAATGACGAAGGTGGCTGGGATATAAGAGAAAACTGGATTGGAAGAGGTGAACTAAAACTAGATAAAAGCATGGGACAAAGTAAGTGATAAGATTTTCAAACTATATATCCGAAGATGCGCATGAACTAATTTTCACGCCACAAGATGATCTGAAAGAACCAGATTATGATGATATAGAAATATTTAAAGATAATTGGGTTAAAATAAAATTACCAACACCACCACGAGAAGATCGTGAAATAAATGCTGTGATTGATGCAGCCAATACAGCCACAGATGAACAAAAAGCTGAGTATGAAAATTGTGATAAAGATGCATCATATTATATTAAAAAAGTTTTAAGAGAAAATAGTTTAGAATATGATGAAGATGTTATTGAGTATATTGAAGAACAATGTGTACCTATAGTGAGACACTATAAAAATTATTATAATAGACCAAGGCCGTATCAAGTTGCTGCAATTATGAATAAAGAATTGAAAAGATTTAAAACTGATACAGCAAAAACGCCATCATATCCATCAGGCCATACAGTTCAGCCAATGGTGGTGGCATTACATTATGCAAAAAAATATCCACAACAAAGAGAAGCACTTATTAAAGGAGCTAAGATATGTGGATATGGAAGAGTTATAGCCGGATTACATTACCCAGCTGATTACGATGCTGGATTAAAGTTAGCAAACGATTTAATGAAGTATATAGATTATGAGAAGTTTTAGAAAATTCTGGCTAGAGGCTGATGCAAGAACACCTCGTAAAAAAGGTCAACACAAAGGCAGTTCAAGTCATAGTGACTTATACACTGACGAAGACCCTAGAGGAACAATCCACGGATTAGGATTTAAAGATGCTGCAACAGCTAAAAAGGGAATTAGTATTATTAATAAAGCTGATAGAGAACATGCTCACAAAGTACAAGCAACTTTAGTGATGCAACAAAGAGCAAAAGAAGCTATTAAGAGAACTAAAGACCCAGAAAAGAAAGCAAACTTAACAGCCGCATATAAGATTTGGACAGACCATTTAGAAAAATTGAAAAAGAAAACTAAGGAAATGAATAAATGAGATTTCAAAAATATATAACCGAAGCTAAAAATACTCACATGACACACATTGAGGATTTAGTTTTAGACGGTGGAGTTAAGGGAGCCCGCCAAGCAATCCTCGCGCTTAGATCAATGAGGGATATGTTGAGCGGTAATGTGAAAGCACCAATAGACATTACCACAAAGTGGGACGGGGCTCCCGCCTTATTTGTAGGAACTGATCCAAGTGATGGTCAGTTTTTTGTCGCAAAGAAAGGCATTTTTGCCAAAACACCAAAAGTGTATAAGAACCATGACGATATAGATGCAGATACTTCCGGCGATCTTAACAAAAAGCTTAAATTAGCATTTGACAAATTAAAAGACCTTGGCATCAAAGATGTAATACAGGGCGATTTTATGTTTGAAAAGAAAGATTTAAAAGATGTTAAAATCAACGGTGAAACACATATTACATTTCATCCAAATACAATTGTTTATGCAGTACCTAAAACATCTAGTCTAGGTAAGAAAATTAATAAATCAGACCTAGGAATTGTTTGGCATACTAAGTATTCTGGTTCATCTTTTGAAAATATGACAGCAGAGTTTGGTGTTGATATAGTAAAAGATATTGGTAAATCATCAAAGGTATGGATGGTTGATGCGACTCTTCGTGATCTATCTGGTACTGCTACATTGACTGATGATGAAACAACTAAATTAAATGCAAATCTATCTGCTGCCGGTAAAACATTTAGAAAGATATCATCTGGTGTATTAAAAGATATAGAAGATAATAAAGAACTTAATTTAATTTTGAATATCTATAATAACCTTAAAGTAAGAAAAGGCCAAAGAGTAGAAAATACTAAGTCTCACGCAACTGGTTTAGTCATGTATGTTAAACAAAGATATGCAAAAGAGATTGATAAAAGGTCGTCAGATAAAGGAAAACAGAAACAAAAAGATAATAGAGATGAATTATTGAAGTTTTTTAGTAAAGAAAACATAAAAAACCTAAAATTAATCTATGATTTGCAGAATTTTATCATCAATGGCAAATTAATTATTATAAATAAACTAAACGAACTATCAAAAATTGATACATTCGTTAAAACAAAATCCGGGTTTAAAGTCACCGGTGTAGAAGGCTTTGTGGCTATAGACCGAACGGAAGGTGGTGCTGTTAAGTTAGTTGACAGAATGGAATTCTCAACTAATAATTTCAGCAAAGATATTATAAAAGGCTGGGATAACCCAGGCTAATGGGAAACCGAGGATATAAATGTCAATAAAATCATTTAGTGATTACGTAGTAGAATCGAGTAGAGAAACGACCTTTACTTTTGGAAGATATAATCCACCTACTATTGGTCACGAAGTATTATTCAATAAAGTAAAAGATATTGCTCGTGGTGGCAAGTATCGTATATATGCTTCAAAAAGTGAGGATCCAAAAAAGAATCCTTTACCATATAAATCTAAAATTAAACTCTTACGAAAAATGTTTCCAAAACATGCTAGAAATATCGTAGACGACACAAAAGTGCGAAACGTTTTTGATGTTTTAACTAATATGTATGATGCAGGATTCCATAAAGTTAATTTAGTAGTTGGCTCAGATAGAGTAAGAGAATTTGATATATTATTAAATAAATATAATGGTATTAAAGGACGTCATGGATTCTATAAATTAAAAATCAATGTAATTAGTGCGGGAGAAAGAGACCCGGACTCAGATGGTGCCGAAGGCATGTCAGCCTCAAAAATGAGAATGGCCGCTCAACAGAATGACTTAAATTTATTTAGTCAGGGATTACCAAAAGACTTTAAAAGGATTGAAGATTTATTTAATGCCGTACGAATGGGTATGGGATTAAAAGAAAGTAAATCATATAGGAAGCACATATCACTTCCTCCAGTTTCAGAAACTAGAGAAGAATATGTAGAAGGCAGTCTTTTTAAAGTTGGTGATCTTGTAAGAATAAAAGAAAATAGAGAGAAAGGTACAATAGTATATTGTGGTTCAAACTATGTAATGGTTGAATCAAATGATATAAGAAAAAGATATTGGCTTGATGCAATAGAAAATATTACTGAATACAATGAAGTTGGTACTACTAAAACATTAAGAAAATATTTAAAGATGACTCCATTTTCAGAAGTTAAGAAAGATCGTAAACCATCACAAGACCCAGATATAAAAGATAGAAAGGGTACACAACCAAAAGGTTATTATGGAAAAGATGCCGAAGGTAAAGGAATGGCTAAGTCCACTAAACAAGCAAGAGCAAGACACTTTGAAAAAGGTGCAAAGATGGACGACGATAATCCAGCAGCATATAAACCAGCACCAGGTGATGCTACTGCAAAGACAAAGAAATCAAGACACACAAAGAAATTCAAACAAATGTATGGAGAGATGGCCGAACATCTTACATTTGAAGATTTTACAATAAACGAACAAGATGCCGATGCAGCTCTTAAAAAGAAAGCTGATAAAACAGGTATGCCTCTTGGTATATTAAAACAAGTATTTAAAAGAGGTGTTGCTGCTTGGCGAACAGGTCATAGACCAGGGACTAATGCTGTACAATGGGGATTAGCTAGAGTTAATTCTTTTGTCACTAAGTCTGCTGGCACATGGGGTAAGGCTGATAAAGATTTAGCCGCCAAGGTGAGGGGTTAATGGCAGATTTTAAATTAACACCAGCTAGAGAAAAAGAACTAGAGAAGTTAGCTAAAGATTTGCCAGATAACGATTTTAAAAAAAGGTATGGTAAAGATTGGAAATCAGTCAAAATAGCCACAGCAATGAATATGCTGAAAAAGAAATACGGATTTAAAGAGGATAAAATGAAATTTAAAGACATAAGAGAAAAATATAAAAGTAAGTTCCCTACTTCTCTTGTCGCTGCTGCAGTTAAGATAGCGTTAGACATGGGTGGTAATATGACTGGAGCTTATAACAAGATCGAAAAGATGAAGCGTGGGTTAGGGGACGATCCTGCAGTAAAAGATGCTTTAAGATTAGCTAATGAAGAAAATGTAAAAGAAGATGCAGCTGAAATATATGAGTTTGCAACTTCAATGACATACTTTGATAAGAAAGGAGCGACCAAAGCTGAAAAAATAGCAAAGGGTTTAAAGATTTATAAAAGTACTAAAGAAGTAGGTAAAGCACCAAACTTTGCATACACAGTACATGTTGATGGACCATTTGATAAAGTAGAAAAATGGAGTCAGCTAATATGAAAACATTTACAGAGATAAGAAATTTACAAGAGGCTCCTTTAACATCGCGAGAATCAGTTAAAGAATCAGTTAATGAAGCATATTCAAAAAATTTAACCGATAAAGATGTAGATGCTCAATTCAAAAAATTCGGCAAAGGGGCAGAAGAATTTTTTGGACCTCTTGATAAGGCAAGAGCTGAAATGAAGCAAGACTATAGCCCAGCTAATTCAGCAAGACCAAAGGTATGGACAGCTTTAACTTACCCTGTTAGAGATGGAGATTATTACTTTGCATTTATATCAAATAACGAAAAGAAAAATATTAAATTTAATGACCAGATGAACGATCTTCTTAAAGATGCATTGAAAGAAATTAATCGACAAAATAAGGCTATCAGAGCAGTTGAAGCACGTGAACTTTTATGGGATAAAGCAAGTGAAGCTGTTAAAAAACTACCAAGGGATTTAGGAGCAGGTGATACAATGACTAGAGAAGAAATCTGGATGTCAATTGGTCATATGCTTGGAATGAATGAGTCTATAAAAGAAATGCAAGGTGCAATGCAAACCAAAGCTGGAATTAAAGTAGGCAGAAGAGCAAAGGCACCTAAGTATGAGTCTAAAGTAAAAGAAACTAAAGAAAGTAAATTCAGATCATTTAGAGATGGTTTAAAAGATTTAGCTGAAGCAGCTGGTTTTGAATTTGTTGATATGGATAAAAAGAGTAGAGATACTGTTGTTGCGTTAGCTAAGAAATTTAAGTTAAAAGTAAAAGAAAGAAAAAAAGGTTCACTCAGTAATATCGATGTTGAAGGTTCTAATGCAAATGTTGCTAAATTTATGGAGAAACTTCCACAAGATGCTTTAGAAGGTGTTAATGAAGGTATGGCTTTAACTATGAGACAAATAATGTCAAAGTATGGAAGAGAGTTAAAGAAAGCTCAAAGAACAGGTAATCTTGAATTATCTCAAAGAGCAGAAGATGATTTATATATGTGGGCATTAGACAATGGTGAAGTTAATACTGATGACCCAGACGAATTTATTGAATGGTTAGATCAGAACCTAGATGACATTGTTGCAGGGAGGATAAAATAATGAAATCATTTAAAGGATATGTACAAGAAAATTTTAAAGAGTTGGTAAAAATTAGTTGTGCTGTTGACCCAAAGAATTCAGCAAAATTTGAAGGACTATTAAAGAAAGAAAACTTTGGTTATAACGGACCAATGGACCAATCAAGATATGATAGATTAGGTTTAGATGAATTTATTATAGTAGGACCAAATACTCCTGTAATGAAATGGGTGTCTAAAAATAAATCTATGATAATCAAGTTAGCTAAATTACCAATGCCTAAAATAACATTTGCATCAGTAGATGTAAATCAACATGGTGGAGATTTATTACAAGAAAAGTTTTTACAAGATTTATTAACACCAAATGAATTCAAACGTGAGCTTGAACAAGAAATAGAAGATGCAGGCTATTCACCTAAAGTAATTAAAAAGATTACAAAAAAAGGAAAAGGCTATGAAGTCAGAGTTGCATCTTATATAGGGTCATTGAGAGATATATTTACAAACATGGGCGCAAGTAAAATTAATTTTAAAAAAGGCGGAGGCGTTAATATAATTATGGTTGAAGCAATAGATCACCCAGCTTATATCAATGTTATTCTTCAAGATTTTGCTAAGCATATGAAAAGAATTAAACCTCATGCTAAAAAAGCAGGTACTAAATTAACTGTTCAAGGTAAAGATGTTAGAGTTGATGGTCTTGCCACAGCTATTAAAAAGATGTTTGATTTTATGACATCAGATGGGAAGGGTTTTTATGAGTAAAGATTACAGAACAATTGGTCAGTTATTAGGAGATAATTTAAAATCATTAAATGAAGTCAGATATACTAATATCTACAATAGAATTAAAGGTGTTAAAGGACTTAAAAGAAAAGACCTAGATATGATTAGTGCTATTGATCCAGACATATTAAAGAATGTTGTAAACTCATTAGACTTCCTGAAAGACGACGTAGAATTAGAAGAAGGCAAACTTGCAGATGAAATGATTAGACGACACTTTGCAAATGTTTGGGCTATGAGTGCAAAAGAACCTAAGATACTAGATATGTTTCATAAATCAGTAAATACATCTAATTTTAATGTTAAGAAAAAAGCTTATCAAAAAATGCCAATTGGACCATTTATTCGTGATGAATTAGGTGGAGGTTATTTGGATCCAAAAATAATTAAAAAGCTTAATTTAAAATCGTCATGATAGGATTTAAAGTATTTGTTGAAGATGTATATAGCAAATACGCAGAACTTTTAGCAAAGAAATCAGCTATTGTACAATTAGTCAGTAGAGGTGAACAATCTGGAAAAGGTATGAATAAAAAAGCTGTAGTAAAAGCAATGACTAAAGTTGATAAAGAGATCGCAGAAATAGAAAAGAAAATAAAGCTATGAAAACATTTAAAGAATTTAGAAAAGAAGTAAAAGAGAGATCAGCTCTTGTAGCTAATCAAACTGATATTATAGATGTTGTTTTAAAAGACTTACATGCTTTATTGCTCAAAGAAATGGGTAAAGGAAAAACTGAGTTGATGAATAATGTTGCTAGATTAGTTGGATTAAAAGTCACACAAAAAGGTCAACAAAAGAATAAAGCTTTTTTATATGATCTTGAAAAAGGATTTAGAAAATCAAATCCAAGAGGCTCATCACGAGGTCAAAGATGATTACATTTAAAGAATTTGTAAACGAAAAGAGTGCAGGCTTATGGGCTAATATCCATAAGAAAAGAAAGTCAGGTAAGAGAATGAGAAAGCCTGGAGAGAAAGGTGCACCAACAGCACAAGACTTTAAGAATGCATCTAAAGAGAGTTTTACACACATGAATGTAAAAAGTAAAGCAAGACCTGGATTTAAAATAGATGGACCAAAGGGTGTACATAAATTATCACCAAGTGTAAAAAGAGAAATAGATAAAATATTAAAAGGTCAAGAAGATAGAAAAAAAGCTTATAACTATTATACAAGAATGGGTCAATTACCACCTAAAGGTACTCTAAAAAAAGTTATAGCAAATGAAGGTAAAGGTAGTAAGCCTGAACCATTTGAAGCTGGATTTAAAAGAAGAGTTGTAAAAACAACTAAACCAGAACATAAAGAACAAGGTTATAACTGGAGAATCAAGGGTAAGAAGAAAGATAACTTGACAATTAAGTTATATAAGAATAAACCAAACTTTAAAGAGTTTGTAAAACAAATGAAAAGGGTAGCAGGGCATGAATTCGGAGGCTAAAACATTTTCTGAATGGAAAGAAAGATATGCTCTGTACGAGAATAAGTATGTACCACTTGAACAACCAATGGTTCAGCTCACAGAAGCGGAATATGACGGAAGAAAAGTAGAGCTTGATAAACCAAGTCGTAGTTCAGGTAAAAAGAAATATGTTGTATATGTAAAGAATCCAAAAACTGAAAAGGTTATGAAAATAGAGTTCGGTGATGAAAAAGGTGGATTGTCAGCTAATGTCAATGATAGAGAAGCTGCAAGAAACTTTGCAAGTAGACACAATTGTGATACTAAAATGGATAAAACCAAAGCAGGTTATTGGGCGTGTAGATTACCATGGTATGCAAAAGAATTAGGAATGAAAGGTGGCGGTAGATACTTTTGGTAAATTAAATTTTCCATTTATGGAAGAGTATGAATGTAAAGATGGAGTCTGTCGTACTTTTGATCCAGAACGTGATGATGCAGAATATGTTTGGCATCGCGATAAAGAAAATAGAGAAGTCGAAGTACTAGAAGGTGAAGGTTGGCAATTTCAATACGAAGGTTGTCTTCCATATTTATTAGAAGAAGGCATGATATTCGATATACCAAAAGGAGAATATCACAGATTAATAAGAGGCATATCGCCATTAAAGTGCAGGATAATTAAGAAGCATGGATAGCGAACAAAGACAAGTTTATACAATACAGTCACAAAGACTTGACCGAATTGAAGAAAAGTTAGATCAAATGGGTGAAGCAATAGTGATGCTCGCGAGAGCAGAAGAAAAGATAGCTACTCTGACAAGTTTTAGTAAACAACAATCAGAGCAGATACAAAATCTTATAAATAGATTAGACAGAGTTGATAATATGGTAAGTAGTAATACTAACACTGTCGCATTAATTAACAAAGTTTTTTGGTTGATTATAGTTGGTTTAGTATCAGCATTCACCTGGGAAATGGTAGTACATAGTGGTTTAATTAACGGAGGATAACGAAATGAAACTCACTGATAAAGAAGGACTAGAAATTGCAGCCGCCGTTAAAGACGTGTTGGAAGGAAAAGTCAAGAAAGAAGATAAGAAAAAAGTGCAAGAGGTTGAAGAACCTAGAGCTGCTGGCGAAAAAGAGTTCAAGAAAAAACATATCGTCAAGAAATCAGGAGAAAGACCTGATGGTACGGTAATGAAAGAGGGAAAGCTTAAAGCCGGTAGAGGTAAGGCAACAATAGACGTAGACCATACCGGCGAAGGAATACCAGCTGCGCAAAGAAAATTTAAGATCAAATTTAAAAGAAACAGATTTGGTGGAACAGATATTTCTGGAGAAAAGAAAGATATTCTAGCATATTTACAATCAAAAGATTACGATATGGAATCAGACGATATTGAAGAATTTTTTCCAGAACTTTTAGAAGGTGCTAAACCTAAAGCTGAAGATGTCGACGAAGAAGAACTCGAAGATGATAAAGAAGAAGCTGATGAGCAATCTGAAAAGCAAAAGAAATATCAAGCATTCTTTAATAAAGCACTTAAGAAGTTTGGAGTAAAATCACCAGCTGAATTAGAAGGACCTAAGAAAAAAGAATTTTTTGATTACGTCGATAAAAACTATGAAGGCGACAACGAGGCAGACTAATGGATTTCTTTAAAGCAAGAGAATCATTTTTAACTGAAGGCAAAGTTTCAATTGCAAAGCTTAGTGCTGGAATGACAGTGAATGTTATTCACTCTGGTCGCTCAGCTAAAAACTTTGGTGTTAAAGATGAAAACGTATATGGTGGAAAAGTAAAAGTATTAGGAATAGGTATTATACCTTTCAAGAAACTAGCTAAGCCAAATATGGTTCTTGCAAAAGATTTAAATGAGCTTAAAAAGAAATATGAAAAAGTATTTAAAAGCGAAGAAATCCAATATGGGTCTTTTTTTAATGCAAGGCATAGATTAAAAGCTGCTTTTTCTAAAATTACAGAAGATGATAAAAGAGTTAAGCCTGGCTTTGGTGCTTATATATGGCAAGTAATAGAAGGCGATAATAAAGGTAAATATGATTATTGTTATATAGGTAATGATAACAATGATAATTGGGAAGTTAGATTTTTAAACAAATCAACCGAGTTTGTATTAGAAACATAATATACTCAAAGGAGTATATATAATATAGTATGGATAATTTTGATGTATTGACGCATAAGAATTTTAAATTGTATGCGGCTAAAATGTATAATAATCCTGAGTGTTTAGATGTTAATGAATTTACACAAGACGTTAACAGATTTAAATATCTTAAAAGATTATTAAAGCGATATGAGTTAACTGGTGATCTCCAGGAAAGACTTATATTAAATCATTTAATAGTATTATATAATGTATTTGGAATTGAGGCTTGTAATAAGATGATGTGGTACAAGATCAATGATGAACATTGGCATTATCTCAAACCATTCTTAGTTTATCTTAATTACCTTCCTGAATCTGAAAAAGTAGAAGTCGCAATGGATCCATATATTGTAGAGGTATTAAGAGAATTATAAATGGGAATATTAAGTAGAGCAGCCGACCTGGCATATGCAATTAGATTTTTAAAATTGTTTGTCACACCATTTAATAAAACTAAAGCCTTTGAGCTCGGCATTATAGACGAGAAAGGTAAAAACTTAATTAAGGTTCGTGAGTTTGGAAACGCAGATCAAAGAGGTGCATATACTGTTTTTCATAGATTAGTTTTTAATCTTAAAAAATTACTAGAAAAAATACCAGGCGGCCGATCAAAGCTAGCATCTTATGCAGCGGCTTTATATTTAATTAAAGAAAAAGATCAATTAAGCGACGAAACAGTAAATTATATACTAGACAATATAGAAAAAAATTTAGAATTAGATGAATCAAGAGAGTATCTATCAGATTTTGAAGAATTAAATCCTGGCAGATATTATCTCAAAGAAACATTAGCTCATTACGAAACAGGTGAAGAGCTATTTCAAAAAGGTGATATTATCGTAAATGAAGATTTACAAATACCAGTTGGAGATGTACGTGGTATAAATATATTTACGGCAATACACGAAAAAACAAAACAAAAAGTGTATTTTACACATAGTAATATAGAACGATAATGGCGACAAAATATACAAAATCATTCAACGAATACTTAAAACAATGGGAAGATGCTGCAGCAAATTCAGTTGCTGGTGGAGGTGTAGCAATGCCTTCAGATGCAATGGGCAAAAAAGCGTTATTAAGAAGAAAGAAAAAAGTTTATGATGGCCGAACTAAAGAGGGTAAAAAGTTTGTAGAAAGAATCCTCGCTAGGAGAGCAGCTCGTGAAGCATCTAAAAAAATTACTTGATTGGTTTATAAATTTATTTCAAGATAGATACGAAATCCTTGTGTCTATCGATGCAAAGTATGGTAATAGTGATGACCAGAAATTTATAGCCAATAAGATTATAATACAAAAAGAAAAACACCTTAAGTTTAGAACTGAAGAAGATCAGATCATAGAATTTAGAACTTCATCTGGACTTAATTATATTATTAAGGAATTATAATGCAACAATTATTAATAGGTATAATACTTATTTTAGGATTAGGTGGATGGTGGTTATATAATGAGAACCAAACACTGACTGAAAATAATATTAAACTAGAATCTGCTGTTCAAGAGCAGCAAGAAACTATAGCTCAAATTCAAGAGCAATACGAAAAACAAGGCAAATCATTAATGCAAATGAGCAGAAAGAATGCTGAGATAGAAGCTGAGAAAGCAGAGTATCTAGCAATATTTGCCAGACATAATTTAGATAACTTAGCTTTAAGAAAACCTGGCCTTATGGAAAACAGATTTAATGCAGCAAGTGAACAAGTGATGGAGGGATTAGAAGATGATACAGAAGTTCTTTACAATCTTAATACTACTGACAATTAGTGGTTGTTCTTTATTAGGAACAAAACAAATAGAGGTTGTATCTAAACCTGTGCAAATAGATATTATGCAACCAGATTTACCAAGACCTGTAGAATTGACAGCTCCTACTTGGTATGTTGTATCAGAAGCTAAGATAGCAAATCCATGTAAAAAGGTAGATGATAAAAGACCAAAGGTATGTGATTTAGGAGATAGAGAAAATCCAGATTGGCCTGAAGGCTATACTTATTTAGATAGATTTCTTGATGATATGAAAGAACAAAACAATGGAGAGATTGTTTTTGTAGCCACCTCAGTTGGTGACTATAAAGTAATGGCTGAAGATATGCAAGAACTCAAAAGATATATTAAACAATTAGGTGAAGTCGTAATTTATTATAGAAATGTGACTATGCCTGATGGTCAACAAGGCCAAGGCGTTGGTATTAAAATCGACGAACCTGAAGCATTAGAAAATGTGAGAGGATAATGGTAGGCCTAATTATAAACCTAATCAGATTTATTATATCTGCAATTTTAAAAGTCTATCAACCTAAATGGTTGCTTCGCTTTGATAAATGGTGCGAAGATAAAATTGGTATAGACTTAATAAAACAAGAAGAAAAATGGTTTGAGAAACATCCCTTATTATTAAAAAGAATTCAACTACTAGAACAAGACACACACCCTCCAGTCGCTCAAGGCGGCGCAACAGAATTAAAAGACCTCATACAAAGTCTTGAAAATCGTGTAGTAAAAATAGAAAAAAAAATTAAATAAACGTTTACAAATTGCAAAATTTGTGTTATAATATATACTAATTATGAATGATAAAAGTATTATGTCAATTAATGTCACGAAGCGAGATGGTTCACTACAACCATTTGATTTAGATAAAGTTCATAAAGTTTTGGAATGGGCAGTCGCCGATATTAGTGGTGTGTCAATGTCTGAAATAGAACTAAAAGCGAATATACAATTATTCGATAAAATTAATGCTTATGATATACATGAGTTATTAATCAAATCTGCAGCTGAGCTCATATCAGAAACCACACCTAATTATCAATTTGTAGCAGCAAGACTCATTTCATATAAACTTCGTAAAGAAGTCTATGGTGATTATCAACCTTGCTCTCTTAGAGAACTTATTACAGATAATATTGCAAGAGGCGTGTATGATGATGAAATATTACAAAAATATACTATAGAAGAATTAGTAGATTTAGATAATTATATTAAACATGAAAGAGACGATACTTTTACATATGCAGGAATGGAGCAATTTCGTGGAAAGTATTTAGTTCAAGATAGAAGAACTAAAAAACATTATGAAACTCCACAAATGCTTTATATGATGATCAGTGCAACTTTGTTTGCTGATTATGGTGATAATAGAATGAAATTTGTAAAGGAGTATTATGATGCGATTTCTCAATTTTATATTTCGTTGCCTACACCGATTATGGCAGGAGTTAGAACTCCTACGAGACAATTTAGTTCATGTGTCCTTATTGAATCCGACGATTCCCTGGATTCTATTAATGCTACTGCTACTAGTATTGTTAAGTATATAAGTAAAAAAGCCGGTATTGGTATAGGTGCAGGAAAGATTAGAGCTCTCGGAGCTAAAATAGCAGATGGCTCTGTTGTACATACAGGGCTTATACCATTTTTAAAATATTTTCAGTCAGCCGTTAAATCCTGTTCCCAGGGAGGTGTAAGAGGTGGAGCAGCTACTGTGTATTTACCAGTATGGCATTATGAATTTGAAGATTTAGTGGTATTAAAAAATAATAAAGGCACAGATGAAACAAGAGTTCGTCACATGGATTATGCCTTTCAATTTAATAGATTGATGTATGAAAGATTATTAGAAGGTGGTCATATCACTTTCTTCGATCCTAAAGATGTACCAGAATTATATGATGCATTCTTTAGTGACCAAGATTTGTTCAAAGAGCTATATGAAATAGCTGAACGAAAAACTTCAATTAGAAAGAAAAGCTTACCAGCATTAGAAGTCTTTTCCAGATTTTTAACTGAAAGAAAAGATACGGGTCGTATTTATTTAATGAATGTCGATCATGCAAATGAGCATAGTTCTTTTGAAGAAAAGGTAGCACCAATACACATGAGTAATTTATGTTGTGAAATTGATTTACCAACCAAACCTTTAAATGCTTATGACGATCATACAGGTGAAATATCACTTTGTACTTTATCAGCAATTAATTGGGGTTTAATAAATGACCCTAAAGAATTTGCAAAGTATTGTGATCTATGTGTTCGTGGTTTAGATGAGTTAATGGATTATCAACAATATCCAATAGCTGCAGCAGAATCAAGCACTAAGAGTCGTAGGCCTTTAGGTGTTGGTATAATTAATTTAGCATATTTCTTAGCTAAGAGAGGTTTGAAATATGATGAATCAGCATATGAAACAGTAGATGAATATGCAGAGGCATGGTCTTATTATCTAATTAAAGCTTCAGCTGATCTGGCAAAAGAAAAAGGTAAAATACCTTTGAATAATCATACAAAATATGCCAGTGGAAAGTTGCCAATTGATACATATAAGAGAGCGATAGATAATTTAATAGAGCATAAAGAGCGTCTTCCATGGGAAGATTTGCGAGAGCAACTCAGAGAAACTGGAATTCGGAATTCAACTCTAATGGCATTAATGCCTGCTGAAACAAGCGCTCAGATTAGTAATAGTACTAATGGAATAGAACCACCAAGAGCATTGGTGAGTTATAAACAAAGTAAAGACGGAGTCATGGCTCAAGTCGTACCCGGCATTTACAATTTAAAAAATAAGTACGATTTACTCTGGGAGCAAAAATCACCAGCAGGTTATTTAGGAATATGTGGTATATTGCAAAAATATGTTGACCAAGGAATATCAGTCAATACTTCATATAATCCAGAACATTATGAAGATAATAAAATTCCAATGTCTGTTATGATACAAGACCTGGTCACAAGTTATAAGTACGGTTTAAAACAATTATATTACTTCAATACATACGATGGTGCTGGAGAAATGATAGATGAAGATTGCGAGACATGTAAGATATGAGTATATTAAAGAAAAATAAAAAATCACATTTAGTAAAGAATATGTTTTTTGACGAGGGTGTTGACGTCGCAAGATACGATCAAGTTAAATACCCACAGATAGATAAGATTACTGAAAAACAATTAGGCTTCTTTTGGAGACCAGAAGAAGTAGATGTATCTAAAGATAAAAAAGATTTCGGTGAACTTACAGAACATGAACGACATATATTTACTTCAAATTTAAAAAGGCAAATCTTGTTAGATAGTGTACAAGGTCGTGCACCCAATTTAGCATTCTTGCCTCATGCTTCATTACCTGAAGTAGAAAACTGGATAGAGACATGGTCATTTTTTGAAACAATACATTCAAGATCATATACACATATAATCAGAAATGTATATCCAGACCCTTCAATAGTATTTGATAATATGTTAAATGTAAAAGAGATTTTAGATTGTGGTAAAGATATTGCAAAATATTATGATGATCTGATTGCGAAACCAAATAAAAAGAATTTATGGTTATGTATGCAATCAGCAAATGCCCTAGAGGGAGTCAGATTTTATGTCTCTTTCGCCTGCAGTTGGGCATTTGCTGAGCTTAAAAAGATGGAAGGTAATGCGAAGATAATAAAATTTATTGCAAGAGATGAAAATACACACCTGGCAAGTACAACTACTATATTAAAATTATTAAGAAAAGAACCAGGGTATGCAAAAATAGCAAAAGAAACAGAACAAGAATGTGTTGACCTTTTTGTGAAGGTCATAGAACAAGAAAAACAATGGGCTGAATATTTATTCAGAAATGGATCCATGATTGGATTAAATGAATCTATCTTAAAAGATTATGTCGAATGGATAGGTGCAAAAAGAATGCGAGCTGTCGGATTACCATGCCCATTTAATGTTCCACAAATGAATCCATTACCATGGACTGAGAAATGGATTTCAGGTGGAAATGTACAGGTAGCCCCACAAGAGACAGAGATTAGTTCTTATGTGGTTGGTGGTGTTAAACAAGACGTTGATGATTCAACATTAAAAGGATTAAGTTTATAATGGGTAATGAAAGTTTTTATTTAGTAATAGGTATAGTTGGCTTTATGTTTGGCTTAGTAAGTTATACACATAGCAATTTAGAATATACAGGGTACGAAAGAGTACAAAATTGTACTGGTGAATGTTATGAAAAGTATGTAGCAGAAAATGGTACACCTGCAGAAATCGAAAGAAAGAAACAAGCAGCTGCAGCAGACGATCCATTTAGTTCTATTAAAGGACTATGGGCTGGATGTGCTGCATGTCATGGACAATCAGGTCAAGGTATGGGAATATTTCCTAAACTTGCAGGCCAAGATGCAGATACAATCATAGAAAAATTAACTATATACAAGAACAGAGGTGAAGTTGGTAATATGAGTTCTACTATGTGGGCACAAGCCGGACAATTATCGGAGCAAGAGATAGAAACCCTGGGTAATTTTATTCAGGAAACTATGAATGAATAGGTTTAAAGCACCTCCAAACATAGCAACATTTTTATTAAGAATACCTTTATCAGCTATGTTTTTACAACAGGGATTGAGTAAATTACCTGTTGATGGTGCAATAGCAGAAGCTTGGGGATTACCATTTATAGTATGGTGGTTTGTCACATGGGGTGAGATAGGTGCAGCAATTGGTTTAATAGCTGGTGGTATATTAGGTTTAATACCATGGAATGCTAGACATTTCTTTCTAGCTAGATTAGGAAGAACCTATCCAAACTTTAGATGGTTAACAGAAGAAGCCGGTGATCTTATCACAAGATTTAGTGGTATAACAATGACTTGTATTGCAACTGGTGTAATATGGATTTTAAGTCCAGCAAGTTTATGGGATGTAATATATAATGATTACTTACATGTTAGTTTATATGTAGGTGGTTTATATTTTGCTTTAAGAGGTAATGTAAGATGATTATAGAAATATTTGGAAAAGATTTTTGTCCTTATTGCGATAAAGCAGTAAGAATTGCTCAACAATTTATACAAGAGAGTGAGCATAAATACGAATATAAAAAATTAGAAAGAGATTTTACAAGGGAAGAATTATTTGAACAATTTCCAGGAGCTAGAACTTTTCCACAAATAAGAATTGATGGTAATATTATTGGTGGATGTACAGACTTCGAAGCTTGGGTACTGAATAGATGAAACTAGAATGTGAATATTGTTTTAATAGTTTTGTCATAAGACCAGACAATAAAGAAACTCGTATCAATTTCTGTCCACACTGTGGTGAACCGATAGAAGATGATGACGAGTTGGATTTCCATGAATGATTGGCTTTACGAAGGTAAGGTATTTAATCCACCAGATGATTTCACATCCGAAGATTATTATGGATTTGTCTATTGCATTACGCACTTGGGAACCGGGACTAAATATATTGGAAAGAAGTTTTTCTGGTCCAAGAAAACTTTACCTATCACAAAGAAAAGAAAAAGACGAAAAAGATTATTAGTAGAATCAGATTGGAGAGATTACTTTGGTTCTAATACACATTTAAAAGAAGAAGTTGTAACAGCTGGTAAAGATTTTTTTCATAGAGAGATAATTCATTTATGTAAAACAAAAGGTGAATGTGCATATATGGAAGCTAAAGAGCAATTTGATAGAGATGTTTTATTATCAGATGATTATTATAATGGTATTATCAATTGTCGTATTGGTGCTCAATCAGTAAAAAACTTAAAAAAATAGTTTACATTTACATAAAACTGTGTTATAATATATCTTATATATGGGCAAAATAATTAAATTTCCTACTGGTGAAGAAATCGATCCTAAAGATTTAGGTATTGAAAGAACAGAATACGATATAATAAAAGACACTTCAGATGAATGTATCAGTGCATCACAAGAACTTCTGTCAATAATAGAAGAATTTATTACGACAGGTCAAGTATCAGAATATCCAGAATTTTTAAACATGAATTTTAGAGAAGAGGCTTTTCACGAGTCAAGGGATATATTTGTAATTGTCAATATGATAAACGCAATGTTGCAAAGGTATATGGGTATACCTCATGCATTGCATAAAGAATTAGATCGTAATTATGTAAAAATAAAACTGATGGGTAAATTACCATCAGAGGAAGAGTGATATGGGAAAACTAAGGCAATGGTTTAGAATGTGGTTAGATAGACAAATAGAGCAATCATTACAAAGACAAGCCAATAAATTACACGGTAAGAAGAAATGATATTATTAGATTATAGTCAAATAGCTTTATCAAATATTATTGTACAAAGATTAAATGATGAATCTATGATACGTCACATGATACTGAACAGTATTAGAATGTATAATAAAAAATATAGAGATCAATATGGCCAAATGGTTATTTGTGCAGATGGTATGAATACATGGAGAAAAGATTATTATCCATTGTATAAAGCACATAGAAGAAAAAACAGAGAAGAGTCAGATCAGGATTGGAATGAAATATTTAGAATTTTACATCTTGTTCGTGATGAAATTAAAGAGAACTTGCCTTATAAAGTATTACACATGGACGGTGTAGAGGCAGATGATATTATTGGAAGTCTTGTTATGTTTACACAAGAGTTTGGTAATGATGAACCAATAATGATTGTATCTAGTGATAAAGACTTTATACAATTACAAAAATTTAATAATGTCAAACAATATAGTCCAATACAAAAAAAGATGGTGACTGATGATAACCCTCGAACCTATGCATTTAATCATATAATGAGAGGTGATGGTGGTGATGGTATACCAAATGTTTTATCCGCTGATGACACTTTTGTCACAGATAAAACTCAAACACCATTAAGACAAACTAAGATTAATGAGTGGTTAGAAAACTCAGACAATCTAAAAGAAATTATGGACGAAAATACTTTTAGGAATTATCAAAGAAATAAGAAATTAATTGATTTAACAGAAATTCCAGAAGAGATACAGGAATCCATTATAAATAAATATGTAGAACAACCAATCGCTATGCGTATGAAAGTTCTTAATTATTTAATTAAAAAAAGATGTAATCAGTTGATCGAAGTCGTGGAGGAATTTTATAATGGCTAAACCAACAATACCAGAAATATTTGAGAAGGCATCAAGCCTTACAGCTCGAAAAGATAAGATAGCATATATTCAAGAAGCTGCTGGAAAATATCCAGCTTTTCGTGATGTCTTGCGAATTAATTATGACCAAGATGTTGTATGTCTATTACCAGAAGGTGAACCACCTTATAAAAAAGATGATGCACCACATGGTCATGAGTATCAAATATTACACAAAGGTTATCGTATGTTTCAATATTTTTTCAAAGGTGGAAAAGGCAGTATGCTTCAACCAATGAGAAGGGAAAGTATGTTTGTAAATTTATTAGAAACTTTACATGCAGAAGAAGCAGAATTATTAGTTTTGGCAAAAGATAGAAAACTAAAGTATAAAGGAATAACTAAAAAGTTAGTCCAAGATGCTTTACCAGGTTTAATTCAAAAATAACAGGGAGGAATCTATAGTCGAACCTATATTATCGGGGTCAGTGCACTGGCCCCATTTGACATTTAATAACTAGTGTGTTATAATATACAGTATGAATATTTTTATTTTAGATAATGACCCAGTGATCGCAGCTCAAATGCAATGTGATAAACACGTAGTCAAAATGATAGTAGAATCGGGACAAATGCTTTCAACAGTACATAGAATGCTTGATGGTAAAATGGAACGAAGACTATCTAAGTCTGGAAAAGTAAGAGTACAATATTGGAAGCTAGATGATGATAGAGAGAATGTGTTATATAAAGCATGTCATTTTAATCACCCAAGCACTGTATGGACTAGAGAATCAATGTATAATTATAGATGGCACTATAAACATTTTATAGCTTTGTGTGATGAGTACACATATAGGTATGGTAAAATACATGCCACAGATAAAAAACTAAGAGAACCTTTAAGTAAATTACCTAATAATATACCAGTAAAAAAGATGACACAATTTAAATTAGCGATGGCATCAAATCCAGAATGTATATTCGAGGATCCAATAAAATCCTATCGTGCATTTTATAAAACCAAAGAAGCAAGATTTAGTATGGTATGGACAAAAAGAGAAACACCTAATTGGTTTAGAGTATAAATATTACAATGATATACGAATTTAAAAATACAAAAACAGATGAAGTATTTGAATTGGTTATGCCATTAGCTGAATTAGATGATTATTTAAAAAACAATCCACATATAAAAAGGCATCATTCATCTGCACCTACCATATCGTATAGTGGTGAAGCAAGTAAAGGTGTATTAAACAGAGCAGGTGATGGTTGGAAAGAAGTTCAAGATCGTATTAAAAGCGGATTACCACCAAAAGACAAACACAGGATAAAAACAAAATGAAAAGAAAAGTTTTAGATAGCTGGAAAAGACCGATTGAAATAGAAGTTGAAGATAATACACCTGATCGTATACCTCAACAACTAAATTTTAATTTTGGACCAAGAGAGGCAACACCAGAAGAATTTGAAGAGTGGAGAAAAAGCGAATTGGATTGGTGGGGTGATCGACAATTTAAGTTTATTGTTTTAGCTGTAATAGTACAATTCAGCGCACTAGCATTTATGTTTACAACATTCATGGTAATTGATATGGGATTAGGTAAATGAATTTTTTACATGAAACAATAGAACTGGATTATGCTGATCTAAAAACAGAAACAAAAGAATCAGGCAGAACTTATTTGGATCCAGATGGTCATACATATCCATCTATAACTACAGTGTTATCGATATTATCTAGGGATGCGATTATTGCATGGAGAAATAGAGTTGGTGAAGAAGAAGCAAATCGTGTTAGTAGAATAGCTTCACAAAGAGGAACAAAGGTACATAACGTTATAGAAAAATATATTGCTAATAATCCAGATTATTTAGATGGTGTAATGCCACACAATATACAAACATTTAAAGATATACAAAGACATATAGACGAAAATTTAAATAAGGTTTACTCAATAGAAGCACCATTATATTCAAAACATTTAGGTGTTGCTGGAAGAGTTGATTGCGTAGGTCAATGGAATGGTAAAGATTCTATTATAGACTGGAAAACATCGCGTAAAGAAAAGAAAAAAAAGTGGATTTCTAATTACTTTATGCAGGCTGCAGCTTATGCAATCATGTGGGAAGAAAGAACGGGTAATCCTATTAAACAATTAGTAGTTGCCATAGCTGGTGACGAAGGTGCTCAAATCTTCATAGAAGATAGAGATAATTGGACTGATGACTTGATTAAAACAATCAATGATTATAAACGAGAAAAACTTTTTGGGAGATAATATGAATTATTTACTAGAAGCTTTAATCAAAAAATTAGAAGGTGAAATAGAAGTTCACAAAGCTAATGTTATGGTATATGTAAAAAATCCTGCAGGTATTGGTGAACATTCTGATGTAGTCGAATCTATTGAAAAAGAAATAGAAAAGGTTGCAGATGCTGAAGATAAGATTGAAGCAATAATGAAACACTTTAAATACTAAAACTTATAAATAGCTATTTACAATATCACAATTTTGTGTTATAATATACCTATGGAAAGTTTTAAACAATACATATATGAAGGCAATAAAGGATTGACTATATTCGATATAGACGATACAATGTTTAAAACAAAAGCTAAAGTATTAGTAAGAAATAAAAATACTGACAAGGTGAAAGAATTATCACCTCAAGAGTATAATAACTATAAGTTGCAGAAAGATGAAGAATGGGATTATCGCGAGTTTAAATCTGCAAAAGTTTTCTTCAAAACGGCAACACCAATAGCACGTATGGTTGAAAAGGCTAAAGCAATTATTAAGAACGCTACGGCCAAAGGTTCAAAGGTTATCATTGTGACTGCAAGAGCTGATATGGATAATAGAGATTTATTCATTAAGACTTTTGAAGCTCATGGTATACCTATGAAAAATGTATATGTTGAAAGAGCTGGAAATATGTCAAATAAATCTAGTGCAGCTGCGAAACAAGTAATATTTAAAAAATACTTAGAGACCGGCGAATATGCAAGAGTAAGATTATTTGATGACCACATGGAAAATCTAAATGCATTATTAGAATTAAAAAGAGATTATCCAAATGTAGATTTTCAAGCTTATCAAGCAGATATGAAAGGAAGTGTAAAAAGAATTAAGTGATTTATAATAGAATGAGAAGTGCAGCCTATGGTGAAGGTCAAAGATATTTTCGCTGGTGGCTCTTTAAAACAGGGAGAATGAATGCCAATTAAATTAAGTAAAAGTATAACAAGAATAGATCGTGCCACAAAGAAGGTGACGACAGAACACGACTATATGCATACTCATAGTACACCTGATCTTATTGAAAAATATAATAATCACATGACAAGAAAGAAAGACAAAAGAAAAATTAAGAATGAATTAGTAAAACGCGGAGGAGTGGTTTTTGGCTAAACCTACTGGTGCATATTCAACACACCATGTTGGAATCAAAAAGGGTACTAGCCAAGGACGTAGACCGGACACTTCTACGATGAATAAAAACAAACGCCGGTCGTACAAAAAATATCGAGGTCAAGGAAAATGAAAAAATTATTATTTTGGGTGATTGATTGCTGGAGAGTTGTTATGGATATGAGGTATAATCCTTTAAGACATATTAAAGACCCATCAATTCAAATGTACTTTTATTTAGCACTCTTTATGATGTGGAGTGGATATTTTGCAGTTCTTGCATGGACTTATTTAGGGTGGGTTGATTATAGTATTACATATTCTGTTGTAATTCACTTAGCTGTATTAATTCCTTTATTTATTACAAATGCTATATTTGCAGAAGCAGAAAAAAATGGTTCTAAGTGGTATACAAGTTTTAGAACACAACAAGATATAGAGGCTATGAATAAAAGATTATCACAACCTAATTACGAAAAAAGAGTTAAGTGGGATATAGATAGAGAAGCTTAATGTATAGTGCTAGAGAAAAAAGACTTATTCAACAAAGAGTAATCTCTACGGTTTTAGGTATAAGTTTATTGATAGGTACAATATATATTTTTATTGCTTATCAGCCAAGTTTATTTAATGGGTAAAGGAAGTAAGCGAAGGCCTACTATTATAACAGATCAGCAATTCCAAGATAATTGGGATTCTATTTTTACTCGTAAAAAAACTCCTAAGCACGGTGCAACAAAAATTCATAAAGACAAGACCAAACTAAAGCCTAGAGATTATAAATATAAGAATAAGATAGAGGAATAACCATGAGTATAGATTTAGATAAATTTGATTTTGGATTTACGGCTGTAGATGAAGATGAATTGGAAGTCGTACAGAAACAAAGTCAAAAATTAGAATCAACTTCAGGCAAAGCAGAAGAGCTAGAAGATAAATTAAATAAATTATATAATTCTATATTACCATTATTAAGTAATTTAAAAGCAAATCCAGAAAAAGATTATATTTACTGGCCTAAGAGAACAGAAAAAGTAGAAGCATTCGAAGATTTAATTGCGGAGATAGTTAAGTAATGGGTGTCAAAGGTAGTGGAGAATTAAGATTTCCAGATCACGAGAACGAAAGTACTGGTCAAGATATAACAGAAGAATTTGGACCAGATGGTTCATCTAATACAAACATAAGTTTAAAATCTTTTTATAAAGGTGGTAGTAGAGTACCAAATATAACTGAAAATAGTAATGTACCTACATCAGGTGAAATATCATTAAAAGATTTTTATAATGCAGCTGATTTAAGTTTTGATGGTAATTCATCTGGAACAACAGGTAATTTCAGCTTTGCGGCCGCTGATTTAATTCCAGCAGGTAATGGACATCCTAATTTTGATATGAATTCATCAGGTACGGCTGGTATAAGTAATACATGGGAAATGCAAAATAGAACAACACAGGCTAATCCACCTCCAGCCTTTCCATCAAGTAATTCTGCAGCCCTTTCAACTGCAACTATTCATATTGGAAACGATCAAACGAATAAAAGAATTCTATTACTATTATTAAAAGATGGTTCACACGCTGTTCAAGCTGGTGGATTAAATGGTACTAACGCATCATATAGAGTATTACCTTATGTTGGTTTAGAAAATGCTACATGGACAGCTAAAATAGAATATAATTCTAATGGTGGGGGATATGATAGTACTAATAGTACAATAGGAACATATAATGGTGCAACTAATAGTATATTAACTTATAGTACATCTTCAGCATTTCATACACTACCAACTGCAGATACATTTCTTAGTGTGCCATCATTTACTGGAATGGCAGCTGATGGAGAAAGCATAATTTCAGATGGAAGTTCAAGACAATTTACTTGGGCTGCGAAGGTAGCTGGTAATCTCAGTAGTACTGCATCTAACACAGGTTCTGGTACAGTTTCAGGTGGACTTTCAACGACAGGATGTAGAATTACTATAAAAGCTGTATCAGGTAGTGATACATTTCAAACTGTATCTGATTATTGGGAAATAGGTTTATCAACTCAAAAAGGTGGATTAGAATAATGGCAGTTCCTAGTTCAGGTACATTAACAATGTTAAAAATCTTTTCAGAAAAAAATGAAAACGATTATGATGCAAATAATGCTGATGGAGAAAGTTCATTTAGTTTAACCGGGTTAAGTAGTAATTCTACGAATGATAGTTCAGGTGGTAATATTAATCTCAATAGTGATGGAAGCCCAGGTCCTGATGGAAACACTCCTCACTCAATGAGTGAGTTTTATAATTATGACCAAGACTTTATATATTGGGGAACTAACATTGGTGTAGGACAAGCATGGGGTAATCAAACCGGTACAAATGCTTCTACTGCATTAGCTGGTTGTACCATAGGTTTTGCTTTTCAACCTGCAAATAATAGAGTTAGATATAGAACAAGTAATTTTAGTAATTCAGTAGCTACTAGTTATTCTTTTAGTAATATAACTTATAATACAACAACTGATCCAGACCAATGTGAATTCCAAATAACATTTTCAGGAACAAGTTTTGGTTCAGGTTCAACATCATTACCAGTAGGTCTTACTAGTGGAACTTTCCAACAAATGGCTAAACAAAGTAGCTCAAGTGATACAGGGTCATTTACAGATAACACATGGTCAGTGACCAAAACTAGTGGTAGTGGTAGCAGGTCTTATAGTACTAATGGTGGCACTAACCCTTCATGGAGTGTACGAGCAAAAAATTCTAGTGGAACTGTTCTTGCAACAAGTCTTTCATCAAATAATAATCAGATTAGTCTAACTGCTACTAGAAGTAGTGGTGGTGGATTCCCAGGATTTCCAGGTCCGGGTGACTTTTGTATACATGAAGATATGTTAGTCAATACAGAATTAGGCCCAATGCATATCAAAGAAGTTGTAGATAGAGACCCAAAACTATGGGCATACAATTGGGATAAAAAACAAAAAGAATTAGTAGATCAAGTTAAAGTTTTATTAGTAGAACATGATAATTTATATATTATTAATAATGAATTTAAGATAACAGAAGATCATATTATGTATGGTGAGAATAATGAAACATATTCTATAATACCAGAACTTGCTTTGAAAAATTATGGTAAACACTCACAAGAATTAAAGGTTGGTGATAAACTAAGTACTTTAAGCGGTGATAAATATATAGTGAATACCATAGAAAGATATGATGGTATGCATTTAACTTATACTATTAGTACACAATATAATAATTTTTATGCTAATGATATATTAGTTGACTCGGAGATATAATGAAATCTTATATAGTCACATGTACTTATACATCAGATGGTGGTGGAACAGCAAAACAATATATGATTGGAGAAGATTATGAAGAAGGTACAACAGAATATGAAAACGAATTAGCCCGTCTGACTGCAGAAGCGCAGGTGGGTTATGATAATTATGATAACGGAGTATAATATGAATATAGAACAATTAAAAGAAACACTGAAAATTGATGAAGGAGTAGTTTATGAAATATATAGTGACCACCTTGGTTATCCTACATTCGGTATTGGTCATCTTGTCCTTGAAGGAGATGAAGAACATGGGAAGTCGTTGGGCACTCCTGTATCCGAGGCACGAGTTGATGATTGCTTTGAAAAAGATGTAGAATATGTTTTAAATGATTGCAAAATCTTACACGAAGATTTTGATAATTATCCAGAAGAAGTCAAGCAAATAATTGCTAATATGATGTTCAATATGGGAAGAACAAGATTAACTAAATTTAGAAAACACAATGCAGCATTACAAAAAGGTGATTGGAAAACTGCAGCTATCGAAGGACGAGACTCAAGATGGTACAAACAAGTGACAAACAGAGCCGAGAGGCTGATGAAAAGACTAGAGGAAGTGTGAGACCATTTCCTATAGGAGCTTTTGTTGAATCAGATCAAGAACAATCTGTAAAAGGTTGGTATTGGTGTTCTGATAAAAGAGCTCATTTTAGATATACTGATTGGCATAAACCAATGAGTGATTTTTTATAAATATAATATATACATGGAGGAATTATGTTTACGTGGTTAAAAAATTTATTAGGTGTAGGAGAAGCATCTGGCAAAAGAGCTAGAAATGCGAAAGGCAGATTTGTTGCTGATAATCCAGATACACCTGATGTGAACGAAGCGTATGTTGATGGTAAAACACCAACTCGTAAGAAAAAACCTGCCGCTAAAAAAAGAGGCAGACCAAGAAAGAATAGGAAATAAAAATGGCAAGCACATTAAAATTATTAGGGTCGGAAGCGGCTTTAAGTACAACTGCTAGTAATGTCGGAAGAGCTAAACTTGTAAGAGTATTAAATACAGATACAACTGCTAGATTAGTGACTGTAAAAAGTGGTTCTAATACTATAGGTACTATAACACTTGCACCATCTGAAGTACAAAATATTATGAAATTACCAGCTGAAACTTTAGAAGTAGCAACGGCAGCAAGTACAAAGGTAAAAGCAGTAAGTATAGCATATACTAATTAATGGCATATTCAAAAGAGGTCACCGAGAGATTTTATGGGGTCTTAAATAATCCTCAGAGTTTTTCTGTGGGAAGATTCGACCCCAAAGCGCCTAATGTCGCTACAGGAATGACCGGTGCTCCAGCTTGTGGAGATGTCATGAAGCTACAATTAAAGCTGAACGAAAAAGAAGAAATAATCGATGTTAAATTTAAAACATATGGTTGTGGTTCAGCTATAGCATCATCTACAATGTTTGTAGAAATGCTGAAAGGTAAAACTGTAGAAGAAGCTAAAAAGATTAAAGATCGTGATATAGCAGAAGCTTTAGATTTACCACCAATCAAATTGCATTGTTCTGTTTTAGCAGAAGATTCTATTAAGAAAGCAATAGAAGATTGGGAAAGCAAAAAACATAGGCAGCATAATTATCAAACTTATCCAACAACAGAGCATGACGAATCAGATGATTTAGAAGCTGCCAAGAGAGTTGATAATGTCGGAAACACTGATTGAATTAACTGATGAAGCAATTAAAAAACTTCTTCAAAAAAAAGACCAAGAACGATTTAATTATATACGGCTTGGGATCACAGGTGGAGGTTGCGCTGGTTTTGAGTATATCTTTGATTCTGTTGTTAATAAGTCTGTTGACGACATAGTATTAGACTTTGGTAAATTACAATTCGTAGTCGATAAAGTTTCCATACCATATCTATCTGGTATGACTTTAGACTTTGAAAAACAAGGACTAAATGAAGTCTTTGTATTCAGAAATCCAAAAGAAACATCAGCCTGTGGTTGTGGTGTTTCTATCAATTTTGATCTACAAAAAGTAGAAGAAGATAATTCCAAGATATTTGCGATCGAAGTATAATTTATTATAAATAGATTATATAATAATTAATAATATTATGGAAGACATATTTACTTTAATATCAGACGTGGGATTGCCAATCGCAGGAGCTTTGGTCATGGGTGTCTTTATATTCATAATTATAAAACAAATAATGATGGGTATAGTAGATAATATCAGAACTCTTACTATGTTTTGCGAATCTTTAGAGAATCGTGCTAGAACTATGAGTAATGAAATGATTAAAATAGATATGTTAGTTAGCAGTGCATTAGAGTTAAGACCAGATATCGATAGAGTAGCAAGAGCTGAAAATTTTATTGAAGATGGTAAACTTGATGTGAGGAGAGATTAATGGATGTACAAATCACAGAAGCTGATTTTACTATTGTTTCTCTAATCACTGACTATGGCTTTCCAACTGTAATGGTAGTTGGGTTAGGATATTTTGTCTATTTCGTATGGCAATTTATTAATAATAATATCGAGCCAGAAATAGAAAAGATGCATTTCCAATTAATAAAAGTGATTGACCAAATGAGAATGTTGGACCAAGATTTAATTAGGCTTCAACAAAAAGTAGATGTAGTTTTAGAATATAAAGAGAATGAAAAAAAGAAACGAGGAGAATTGGGAAAAGATGAAAAGTAATTTAGAAGTTGCTGGATTAATTGCTATATTTGGTTTATCTTTGTATGGCGTATCACCTGCAATGTCTGCAGATGAAATTGTACATAAGTTCAAAAATCCATCATTTAGTGGAGTTGGTACAGGCGCACATTATCTTACAATAGAAAACCAGGAACATTCCAGAAAAAAAGCGATCGAAGATGCACTTGAAGCTGCAAAGAATGCTGCTGAAAGAGAGGCAGAGAATTCAACTCTTGCAAAATTTATTAGAAACCTAGAGAGTAGAATATATGCTCAATTTGCTAAACAATTAGTTGAGTCAATGTTCTCTAATGATAACCCTGCGGGGTTTGGTTCTTTTATTTTAGAAGGTAATATAATCACATGGGAAGTTGTCACAGATGAATCAGGTGCAGAGTTTATTAGATTGACAGTTGTAAGTGAAGATGGAACAGAAACAGTAATTGAAATACCTGTAGGTACAGGAAACTTTGGACAAGACCCAGATAATGGTTAGAGTACTTTTAGCATCATTAATAATTTTAAGTGGTTGTGCTTCGATACCGAAGTGGTCGGACGATCCACAAGATTGTAAGATACCAAAGATTGTTGATGTAGTCACGGCTGTACAAAAAGTTTTTGAAAGAAAATACATTTGTGTAGATATGCCAGAGGTTGTTAACTTACCTGCTTATATACAATTATTAGAATTACCACCACCAACAATTGAAAAACCAGTTGTTGCAGTATATAGTTTTTTAGATAAAACGGGTCAAAGAAAAGCAAGAGAAGGTATAGCAGATTTCTCAACAGCTACGACTCAAGGTGGAGTAGAATTATTAGTAGACGCTCTAAAGACAGCCGGAGGTGGCACATGGTTTAGAGTTGTTGAAAGACAAGGCGTAGATCATCTAGTTAGAGAAAGACAGATTATCAGAAGCGCTAGACAAGAGTTTGCAGGTGATAATGGCCCGCAACCTTTAAACCCTTTATTATTCGCAGGAATGATTATAGAGGGTGGAATAATTGGTTATGATACTAACATAATGACGGGAGGTCGGGGCGCACGAACTCTCGGTATTGGTTATGCGAAACAATATCGTAAAGATGTTGTGACTGTTTCGGTTAGAGCTGTTTCAGTTCTGACTGGTGAAGTATTATTAAACGTCCAAGCTCGTAAGACTATTTTATCTTATGGGTCAGGTGGTGATATCTTTCGTTTTATAGAGGAAGGTACTCAACTAGTAGAATATGAGGACGGTGTGGGAAATAATGAGTCGGTGACATATGCAACACGAGCAGCAATTGAAGCTGCGGTGTTGGAATTAATTTACCAAGGCCACGATCGTGGTTATTGGAATATAAGTGATGGGCATCGCCATCCACATCTTAATGATGGGGTAAACGATAAACATCAATTAGAGGAGTACGAAAATGAATAAACTTTTAAGTATAGCATTGCTATTGTCGACTACTTTTGTTTTCGCACAAGCCACTGATGATAACGAAATTAAGATCACACAATCTGGTGATACCTTAAAATTATATGTAGACCAAATCGGTTTTGGAAACAAAATCGGCGGTGATGACGCTTCAGGCGGTTCACTATCTGCTATGACTATTACAGGTAGTTCACTAGAGTTTGATTTAGATTTTACTGGTAATCAAAACGTTTTATTTGGACCAGTCGAAGCTGATAGTTCTTACTATAAGCTCGATTTTACTGGTGATTCAAACAAAATAGATTGGAATATTGGTTATATCGGAAGTGCTGATGATTCAAACATTAACTTTGATGTGACAGGTGATTCTAACGAATTTGACCTAGATCAAGGTTATGTTGCTAGTGCAGAAAGATTAGATGCTGATTTAATTTTAATTGGTAGTTCAAATATATTTGACATAGACTGGGAAAGTGATGATAACGTTTGGGACTTTGATATTACAGGAGATTCAAACAATATTAACACATTACAAAATGACGGCGAACACAATCTTGAGTTCACTTTAGTAGGTGATTCAGCTGACGTCGACATTAATCAAATATCTGGTACATGTGCAAGTGGAGCAGGAACAAGTTGTGTTTCACCAAATGCAAATATTGTATTAGATGTGACTTCAGACAATGCAATCATTCAACTTAATCAACAAGATTCGTCTAACGATTCTTAATTTATTACTCATTAGTGGGTTTGCTTTTTCTAGCGAACCCATTGGTGGTATTAAAGAATCTATTGGCTATGGTGGAATTACAAGAGATGATGAAACTTATAACCATGATGTCGGATTAGAAATTCAACTTAACGATCAAGCTGAAACAGCAAATGGTCGTATGCTTATAGAGTTCTTAGACGATGCAGAACTCCAACTCAAAGAACATTCAAGGGTTTTAATAGATACGGTTTATTACGATCCAAACCCAAACCTATCAAAAATGACTATGCGTATGGTCAGTGGAACAGCAAGATTTGCATCAGGTTCTAAGGGTTTAATTAATAAAGCAAACATAGAAATATCAACACCAACCGCTACAATTGCTGTAAGGGGCACGGACTTCACCACAACAATAGATGAAATTGGACGAAGCCTTGTTATCTTATTACCTGACGATAAGGGAGAACCTTCAGGTGTTATTGAAGTCACCAGTTTAGGTGGAACAGTTGTATTAGATGAAGCTTATGCAGCCACAATGGTGTCATCTTATGATTTACCACCAACAACAGAAACCGTAATTCAAGGTATAACACCTGCACTGATTGATAATATGTTTATTGTGAATCCACCAGAGGAGGTGAAAGAGGCAGTAGAAGAACAATTAGCCGATGAACAAAACGAAGATCAAGGAATATTAGATATAGATTTATTAGACTTTACTGAATTAGAAGAAGATGAACTAGAAGAAGATGACTTAGGTGAGTTTAATGAATTAGATATTGATGAATTAGATGTAGAGTTTTTAATAGATGTTTTAGACATTGTAGATTCTGGTGATCTATTTGATACATTAGGTGAGTTTGATATTCAAGGCGCAACAAGAGGATTTAATGATGAATCACAATATAATGTCTTTTTAAGAAATGGTGATTTAGTATTTTATAGAAATGTAAATGGTGTAATAGAATTACAATTCGAAGCTGGAGGTAGCTTTACCTTAGACACAGATACTCCAACATGGTCAGGTATAATTACTGGTAATGATGGAGAAGATATAATAGTAAGGATTAGACAGTTATAAATAAAACTATGAATAAGAACTTCCATTACAATTTCGTACCACTATTAACAACTATGTTTATGTTTCTTGCATTTGATTTAGTTGCTGGTCCTACAGACGATAATCATATTCACGTCGAACAAGTAGCTGATGGTGATAATATAGAATTAAATATATCTCAAATAGGTTTTGCAAATAGCATAGAATTTTCATTTGCGCATTCAGGTAATGTATTTAATCTTCAACAAAATGGTAATGGTAATAGCATATCATGGGTGTCATATTGGGGCTCAGGTAAATCATGGGGTGGAGATGTTGATGGTTCTAATAACACAGAAAATATAATTCAGTATGATGGTGCAACTTATGGTAGACATATATGGGGTGATGAAAATATTGTAGATGTTTATCAACATGGAAATCATACACACAATTTAGACATTCACGTTGATGATGTCGAACATGACTCATGGCAAGATGGTGCTGGGTCGCATTATAGTCATGTATATTATTATGGTAATTCAGATGGTTCAATAACTAATCTTAAACAAGAAGGTACAGGAAATCATAATGCACAAGTAGTTTTATATGGAAATTATTTAACAACACTTAATGTTTTACAACAAGGGTCAAATAATCAGTCATATAATTTAACACAAAATTGTCAAACAGTAGGTGGATGCACAGTTAACGTCACACAAGATTAATGAAATATATTACTTCGGTATGGTCTACATTATTACTCGTATCAGCTCTGATATTAATAAGAGTTTATGATCCAGCAATAGTCGAGCAAGTCAGGCTCAATACATTCGATCAATACATCAAAACACTTCCAAAAGAAAAATCAAATGATATAGTACTTGTTAATATCGGTGAGAAATCACTTGGTAAGATTGGTCAATTTCCATGGCCTAGACAAGAATACGCACAAATGATTTCTGACCTAAGAAATATTAATGCTGGCTATATTGGATTTACTATAATGTTTCCAGAACCAGATAGATTTGGTGGTGACGATATATTTGCTCAATACATACAAGACAATGGGATTATCTTATCACAAGACGCAGATAACAATGGAAGGGCCGACAGTGCACCGTATGTAGGGCATGCACTATTTGGTACATCAGACCCTTTAGATTTTATATACAAATATAATGGTATAGTTGCTAATATTAAGAATTTAGAACAAGAGGCATGGGGTATAGGATTAATAAATGCATCACCTGAAGTAGATAATATCACTAGAAGAATACCACTTATGACAAATGTAAAAGATGAAATCTATCCATCTTTTGCTTTAGAATTAACTAGATTAAATATGGATCAGTTATCTTATACTATAAAATCAAATGAAGCAGGTATAGAAAGTGTAGTAGTTAGACCTTTTGAAATACCTACAGATAGTGATGGTTCAATATGGTTAAAATGGAATACAGAATTTGAAGAAATAGAATACGAAAGGCTAATGCCAGGGTATGATAATTTAGAAGGTAAGACTGTTATAGTCGGTGTATCAGCCAGTGGATTAGGTGCTCAGATTCCTACTCCTGGTGGTTTGATGAATCCAAACCAGCTTCAAGCCGCAGCTCTTCAAACAATTCTGTCAGACAATCCGATTTCTCGTCCTCTATGGGCTGATTCAATAGAAATTCTTGTAAGTGGAATTCTGGCTCTGTTGTTAATTCTGTTGATATATCGCGCACCGATTTGGGCTTCAGGACTCGGCTTCGTTGTTCTTTGTGTTGGACAAGCCGGATTGACTTTTTATATCTGGAATAAATTTTATATACTCCTCGATCTTAGTTATTCACTAATATTATATATAATATCTTTTGCTTCAACGAGTTTTAATAACTTCTATAAACAATTTGCTCTTAGACAACAGATAAAGAAACAATTTGAAACATATTTGGATCCAAGACAAGTGGCTCTATTACAAAAAGACCCAAGCAGATTAAAGCTTGGTGGTGAAAGAAAAGAAATGACTTTCTTGTTTATGGATATAGTAGGATTTACTCCTATATCAGAACATTATAAAAATAATAATGACCCAGAAGGGTTAGTAGAAATTATAAATAATTATTTAAACCGTATGACCAATATTATCTTAGACAATGGTGGTACTATTGACAAATATATGGGTGATTGTATAATGGCCTTTTGGAATGCTCCATTAGACTGTGAAGATCATGCATACCTAGCTACTAAAACAGCTATGGAAATTGAGAGAGCAGCAGATGAACTTATTAAAGAACTTGAAGATAAAGGCTTACCACGTATTGATGTTGGTATTGGTATTAATTCCGGGACTTGCATCGTCGGAAACATGGGATCCGAAACTAGATTTGACTATTCCGTCATTGGAGATGCCGTCAACTTGGCAGCTAGACTCGAAGGCCAAACACGCAATTACGATGGGGTTCGAGTGTTGTTGGGCGAACAAACATATAAAAGCTGTTCATCTGGAGAATTCACTGAAGTCGATAGAATCAAAGTTAAAGGTAAATCCGAACAGGTTAGAATATATACCCCAATTTGATTTCATAGAACCAGCACATTGGACATCATACGCAGTATCTTTTGCATTACAATATGCCGATATTCATTATACTAATAAAGCTTTACAATATCAATGTGTACGTGAGCTTAATCCTTTAGTTGGTAAAAGACCATCATGGAATCATTTAGTAGCTCACAAGGTAATTACATTGTGGCCTGTGTATCACCCAGACTTTAATAAGTATCCAATCACTGATAAAGACTTAAATCAAGTTAATGTGTTTATGGCCATTGTTGTATTACATAATAAAAGAGTGCTTGAAAAAGTGCAAAGACACCCAGATATCTGTCCTAAGATTTCTACTATTTAAGTTATATTACACTGTGTGACAGTTGTGTGACAACTGTGTAACAATTGTGTGAATTCTTTAAAAAACCGTTTACAAACCTATCAAACTATAGTATAATGGTACTATAATTTAGATAAGGAGAAAAAATGAGTTATAACATAATATTAAAATCCGTCGACGGATTTCAAAGCGTAGATAAAGAAGCAGTAGTTGCTTTTGTAAAAGATAAATTAAGCTATAGTGTAGACCCAGTAGCTAGATCAGAAAACAAGTTCTGGTTAAATGGAAAATGGGAAGGCGGTAAATTTTACGCATTCCTAGAAGGTCAAAGATACTATCAGTTAGTTATCAATAGATTTGATTTTGGAATCAAAGCTGGTGGAGATTTTAATTCTTGGAATGTAGCAGGCATTCTTAGAGAAGAAATTAAGGAGGCGTTATAATGCAAGTAGTTATAAAAGGAAACCCAATATATAATGGCGTGGTACGTGATGGCGCCATTATAGAAATACCGGTACCAGCAGAATTGCATGTTCTGGCTTTAGCAAAAGGTCCAGATTCAGGCGATGCATGGGACCTATTGTGTAGAAAGTTACCATCCTATGGTTTTATGAACCCTATTGGTAAAATGCACATAAGCCATCTAGTGATAGATGGAGTGGAAAAAAGGTTCCACTAAAAATAAACAGGAATCGAGGAAGAGCTGTAGATGGTTGGTTGTTGTGAAGCTCTACGAGATAACCTTAGTAATGATTGGTTTAAAATCAATTAAGACGTGAAATATGGTGTTGAGATCATTACAAAAAAAGGTTAACAAAGAAGTGACAGAAATTTTGGATAAGCAATTGGGATGTCATGGTAAACGAGATTCTTTATGGTCGTTAGCTATCGACCTAGATAAAATTCAGGTAAGGCCTGACTTAGAAGGACACGCTGTCGAACTTGGGGTAACACCCAAGCCATTGAAACACCGCAAAAACTTATGTGACCAGCCAGTCACAAATTGTCACACAATTGTCACACAAAACAGTTGACATTTACAGAAAAGCGTGATACTATAGACATATAAATTAATAATGATAAGGAGTAAATATGAGTGATTATTATAATAACGACGATATTGTTAGCAGCGTCGATCAATCAAAAGCTGACATCATAAGTAGACTAGACGAAATTGAATCAAGAATTGAAAAGATTTTTGAAATCGTTGAAAATATGGAGGCTAATTTAAATGGATAGAATAAAATTTGAAAATGTCTCCGAGGACATCTCTTACGCAATAGGCTCTTCTCTTAGAGGCTATATTAATGAAGTAACTACAAACCAATTGATTGCAATGTTTGGTGAGCCAAGCAGAGTACCTTCTGGTGATGGTAAAGTCCAACTTGAATGGATTATTAAAACTAAAGTTATTGAAGAAGATGGCAACGAAATAGATAGTTGCTTTACACTTTACGATTGGAAAGGTTCAGCACCTTCCGATGATAATGCCGAATGGAAAATCAATGTTGGTGGTAGATCACAACAAGATTATTGGAATGTATTTGATGCATTTGATATTGCTAACGAAACAGATTTCTTATATGCTTACGATGGTGATGGCAAACTATGTCAATCCAAAGAAGGTTTTAGTCTACATCTATTACAGATGTGTAAAGAGGAGGCAGCAAATGGATAGAACAGATTCTTATGTCATGACTGCTTATACTGACTCTGCTGGTGATATGTTAGAAATTGAGACAGTCAGAAATACAATAAAGTCAATAAACAAACAAAATGCAAGAGCTGAAAGGTATCATAATAACCATCCGATGAGTGATGATATTGTATCTATGCCTAGATATCGTGTTTCATTAAAAGGTAGGTATGGAAGAAATAATCCAAACTATTGTTCATGGAGAGGTAATAATGGTAGTGTTCCCTTAGAACATGCAGAAAGAGTGGATGTATATATCCATAGGAGTAATTAAAAATGGTAATGAACTTTGAACACATTGCAACTCGAATACCTTTAAATGTAAGAGTTGACATGATAAGCTTTATATGTTATAATATAGGTTTAAAAAACAAAGCAATTAATAGAGTAATGAAATTTTATGATATTGATGAAAATGAATATTTTTACGAAGGAGTGATTTATGGGTAAAGCATTTGATGAAATTAGAGCTCAGTTATTAGCTGAGAAAGAAAAATACGAAGCAGAAAAAGAATTTAAAGAAACTGTGAGAAGAGTTTATAGTAGACCAAAAGACTATAATAAATTATCTGGTTCTGTGAAAAAAGCAAAACATCTAGCACCTGGTGGTTTAGATTTACATAAAGACGAGAACAGACATTATTCAAAAGAGAATACAGAAAAATGGTTAGGTTCAACATCTTATATGGAAACATATCAGTCAATGAAGGAGCAAGACTCATGGGATTAGGTGCAAGTTTATATGAGGTGTTTCTAGTAATTATAGGAACAGGTTTTTGTACAGCAACTTATGTGGTTGTTGACTATTTTGTAAATGGTGGTAAATGAGATTATTAGTAGAAAATTATGGTAATGTAAGAGTATTTAAAGATCGCTCTTTAGTAGGATTACCTCGTTATATTATAGAATCTATGGATCCCGATTTTGGTTTTAGACATACTAAAGTTTTATCTGGTGTATGGTATAAAAAAGAAAAAGTGTTAGAGATAGCATTGGATATGGCTCAAGAATTAGATGGCAGAGAAAAGTAAAGATATAGTTGGTAGTTTACAAAAACAAGCTTGGAGAAGAGCAACACAATTGCCTAAGCCAAATTCAGGTACACCACATGATTGGGAAGATTACGAAAAAATGAAAGAGGATAAAAATAATGAGCGAACATAAAGACGCTGTAATAAAACAAGCTAAACTATTATTAGCTGAACAATGGGCAAATGGAATTACGAATGTCCATGTGTTTGATACTACTAAAGTTCAGATGTGGTACGAGAATATTAATACAGAAAAAGACGGTCGTGTCACAGATATAACTTACAACGATGGACGTATTGAAAGATCACAAAATGGAAAAGTGATTAGAACTTTTGGTGAGAAACAATTATGTGGCAATGACTTAATTAATCAATGGGAGAGATTTGGACCAACAGTTGACATCTCAATTTAACTGTGTTATAATATAATATTATGGGAATGACTAATTTTTATCAAGGTTCACTGAGGTATTCACCTTGTGGCCGAAAAAGAAAAAATCACATGGCTAATCCAGTCAAGAAAAAACCAATTCATTTTAAAAAGATGAAAGTTGAAAAGTCAACATTAGATATAATGCGTAAAGAACAAGCAAAGCAATATAAATCATTAATGGAAGAAGCTATCAAAGATGGTACATGGTTAGATCAGGCAGGTAATACAGCTAAAAAAGAGAATCCAGTTTATACTGGCACATTAGTAAAAGGTATTGCCACAATGCATAAATCAAATGCTGTTCCAGTTATTAATCAGCAAGAAGCAGAAGATATTGCTAAAATGAGGAGAGGTTAATGAAAGAGTTTTGGAAACAGTTTTTTGGTTTTTGGAACAATATTTTCAATTGGTCGTTTAGAGTTTTAATATTATTAATTATTTGTTATTTTATATTACATTTAATTAATGGTGGTAATATATGAAAGAGTATCGTCGTGACGACGGTTAAATATCAAATAGGAGTATTATGATAACAGAACAAGGAAGTAAAAAAGAAATCTCTACGTTTATGAGAGGACCATTGAAGTCAGATTTATTTGAATCAAATGGAGTTTATGGATGTGATTATTACCGAGACGGAGTTTTGGTTTTAACAGAAATGTATGAAGGTAAAAGCAGACACTATGCACAAGCAGCTGCAGAGAATTACGTAGATGGAATTAAACAAGTTTAGAAGGTTGACCGGAGTTTCCAACTCCTTATCATTAGCTTCGGTTAACCAATTTTTATATATATGAGTATGGCAAGAAAAAAGAAAAGAGGACCAACCTTAGAAGATAAGTATTTAGGACCAGAACCTAATTATGGACCACACAATAACGTTGGTGAAGGCGAAGAAAGACTTAAAGAATATCACAGAGGTGCATCTTGGTTTTATTATTACGAGAATAGAAAGAAAGCACACAATGCAATATTACACTATGCAAAGCACGATTTAAAATTAACGAATAAAGAACTAGTTAATTTAAATAAAAATCCTGTATGGAAAATTAATCAAAAAAATTATAAACCAATTGCAATGTATCAAGCAGGCTGGGTTGGAGCTCCTTTAGATTTAGAAGCAGTTAATCAAAGATTACGTGATCTAGTGAAAAAAGGTGAGAAGATCAAACTACAAAAATTAAAAGAGAGTCCACCAAAGCCTGTCATTACACCACAAGAAAGAACAAGAAAAAAAGTTATAGAAACAATTTATATGGACTGGGACTCTACAATAGTAGAAGGTTGGTTTGATGAAGATTATACACAAAAGTTTTCTGCCTATAATAGATTTAGAGGTTATGGATTAAAAAGTAATTCAATTAATATATTTAAAGCTTTATTAGAACAAGAGTATAATAATATACAAGAGGCTTATAATAGAACTTGCGAGCAATGTGTAGAAGCCTATTCACATATTACAAAAGGTAATAAAAGAAAAATATTAAAACAATTTGAAGATGTATTTGCTGATTTAGAAAAATTAAGAACATCATTTAAATCAGCTCGTAAACCAAGAGCACATAAACCAAAAACATCAGACAAACAAGTTGAAAGATTACAATACATGGAAGAAAGTATTGATGATAAACTTGTTTCAATTAATCCTGTACTCATACCAAGAAGTCATAAGCTTTTTGTTTATAATACAAAACAAAGAAGATTATTTGAATACAAGACTGAATCAGCTCATGGATTTGAAGTGAGTGGTACAACAATTAAAAATTTTGATGACGAAAGTAGAGTTGCACTTTTACGCAAACCAGAAGAGATATTACCACAAATTTTAAATAAAACAGAAAAACAAATTGAAAAGGTTTGGAGTAATATCACAACAAAAATAAATAAACCTACAGGCAGAATCAACTCAGACTGTATTTTATTAAGGGTAATATGACAGAAATAATTGAAGAAAAAATAATGACTAAAAAAAGATTTTCACTTGCAGTTGAGAGTTTAGTATCTAGTCATAAAATGAATTATATAGATGCAGCTGCGCATGTAGTTCAAGAAAGAGGATTAGATTACAGGTCTATGAAAAGACTTATGACAGATTCTCTAAAAGCAAAAATAGAAGCAGAAGCTAAAAGCTTAAATTTATTAAGAGTAAAAAAAACTAATAAATTACCAGTATGACAATCTGGAACAATACTAAAGATTGGGAAAAGACTTCCAATGAATGGGTTGCAACCATGCACAAATCAAGACTTAAAAAAGAAAAAAAAGCTATGTGTAATCACGATGATTTTGGCTGGTGTGAGAATTGTTTAACAACTGAAGATGGTGAGAAATTAGAACCAGTATGAAAGACCCTTTTGATTCTTACAAATTATATAATTCGTTAAAATTACATTTTGAAACTGATAATTATGATGCGATTAAATATAATTTTAAAACTTCAGTTAAACCTACTTCTTTCTTTAAAAGAAAAGATAAATATTTTTTTGCAAAGTTAGCAAATACATACGATGATCTCTTAGATTTCTATGTTGCTAATTTCAAAAATGATGTTAAGTATGTCGGTGATATGCTTAACGAACATGGCGAACGATATTATCGTGAGCATAAAAAGGTATGTGAAAGTTTAACATATACTTTTGAAAATGATATAAATAAATTATACGAAAGTAATTCTGATTTTAATGCTTTATTAGAAGCAAAAGATAATGAACATCCTTTCGTAATAACTTATTGGCTTCAAGATGAAATACACTTAGAAACTGTAGTAATCTTGGATGCAATAACCGGGTTTATAAATCGTGAGAATAAAAAGATTTCTGAAACAATTATTTGGCCAGATATCTTTAGAAAGATTACGAAATATAAACCTTTCGTAAAGTTCGATAAAACTAAATGTGTAAATATTTTGAAAAAGACCTTTACAAAGACACAGTAATGTGTTATAATATAAGTATATTTTGTTATGTATAAAGTGGATAATTCAGTAATATATGGAGAAATAAAATGTCGTTAGATAATTTAAAGAGTATGCGAGGCTCATCAATAGATAAACTCGTTAAGGCAGCAGAAGCTGTATCCACAAGTAAACCAGAAACTACTTCTTATGAAGATACTAGATTCTGGAAACCTACTAGAGATAAAGCAGGAAACGGATATGCCGTGATTAGATTCTTACCTGCCAAAGAAGGCGAAGACCTTCCTTGGGTGAGATATTGGGACCATGGCTTTAAGGGACCTACTGGACTATGGTATATAGAAAACTCATTAACCTCTATTGGTCAACAAGACCCAGTATCAGAAGCTAATTCTGTTTTATGGAATACAGGTAGAGACGAGGATAAAGCTTTAGCTAGAGAAAGAAAGAGAAGATTACATTACGTAAGTAATATTCTTGTTATTTCTGATCCAGATAATCCACAAAATGAAGGGAAAGTTTTCCTTTATAAGTTTGGTAAGAAAATATTTGATAAGATCATGGATGTTATGCAACCACAATTTGCAGATGAAACACCTATTAACCCTTATGATTTTTGGGAAGGTGCCGATTTTAAAATTAAGATCAGAAAGGTCGAAGGTTGGGTAAACTATGATAAATCAGAATTCAGTAAAGCATCTGCTTTATTTGAAAGTGATGAAGCAAGATTGCAAGAGACATACGATCAATTGCATGCCTTATCAGAATTTACTGATGCCGCAAACTATAAATCTTATGATGAACTTAAGGCTAAGTTTAATAGAGTACTAGGAATTGATGCGGGTGTAGCAATGGATGCACCAGTTATGGAATCTGCAGAACCAGCTTCTCAACCAGCAGTTGATAATTCACCTGTAATTGATACACCAACAGACGATGGTGGATCGGAAGAAGAAGATACACTTAGTTATTTTGCTAAATTAGCGAATGAATAGTAGTCTCGTAAGAGGCCAGGCTTCGTAGCTATAGATACGGGAGTCGAAAGCAGGGACCTTCGGGTCCCTTTTTTTAATCTGATGAAACAGCTGAATTAGATGTTTGTTGACCTTCTGGATTAATACCGACTGATGCAATTGTTGGACCGACACTTGTATTAGCATTAGAAATATTATTAATTACAACATTTCCTGTTGCACCACCATTACCTAATGCAAATAACTCTGGTCCACTATTAATTGTAGGTAAAATTAAATTATTAGATTCATCATTGACTCTTTCCATAGAATCGGCAAGTTCATTAAACACTATAGCAAGATTTTGTAAAGGTGCTATTCTATCTACACCATCACCTAATACATTATCAAAAAGTAATCCTTCATTAACAATTGTTTCACCACTTAATAATCTTACACCATCTGAAAATTTGGCTAGACTTTCTACTGCATCATCTGATATTTTAAAATCTTTATCAAGATCAAGTCTACTAAAAACTGCAAAGGCTCTTCCAAGTTCTTCCATACCTTCTGCACCAGCTTTAAGTTCAGGTCCTTTATCAGCAACTTCCATTGCTATATCTAATGGTGATTTTTTAGAACCTGTAAAAAATTCTAAAACACTTGAACCAAAATTAGATAGTGCACTACTAAAAGCTTCAGAACCAAAATATGAAATTCCATTACCGACTTTGCGTAGAGCATAGTTAAGATCGTCTGAATCTTGTTTAATATCTCTTCCCTCACCAATTGATAATAAGGTAGTCACTTTACTTTTAATATCTTCAGCAAAATTACCTTCTTTAGACATAAAGTTTGCTAAACCAGAACCAACTCCTGCAACAGCTGTACCTATTCCAAATACAGCCAAACCAGCTCCAATACCTGACATTGCTAAAAAGAATTTTCCACTTTCACCAATAAAAGTATCGCCATCGGCTTCGACCGCATCTTTTATAGATAACAATATTAAAACATTATCTTTAATTTGTTGTGCAAATAATTCTCCAGTTCCTGTAAATCTTGCAACACCTTCGGCAACTCCTGAGCCAGCACCTGCAACTGCAGCACCTGCACCAAATATAGCTAAGCCAGTTCCAATACCACTCATGGCTAAGAAAAACGCTCCACTATCAAATAACATATCAATATTACCACCTAATGAATCTTTAATTGATAATAATATTAGTACATTATCTTTTATACTTTGGGCAAACTGAGTATCTGAACTAAATTTATTAATACCTTCTGCAGCTCCTACTCCTGCTGAACCAACAGTTGCTCCAGCTCCAAAGACTGCAAGACCTGCAGCTAATCCTGTCATAGCTGCGGGGAAGAAGGCACTATCTATTAAGAACTCAAGATTACCACCTGCATCATCTGCAATAGATAATAATGTCAATACATTTTGTTTTATACTCTCACTATCTAAACCTATAAATTTATCAGCTGCGCCCGCGGCCGCGGAACCAACTCCAAATACACCAAGACCGATTCCTAAACCAGCTAATACTGCTGTCAGAACTCCACCTTCTGCATAGAATGAAAGTAATGAACCTTCGCCATCAGCTGATGGTACTATAGCCATAATCTCTTGTATATTATTTGCAACTTTAGCTCCATCTACGCCTTGAAATTCTTTCATTGCTTTTGCAGATGCAAATAATGCTATACCTAAACCTGCTGCAGCTATACCTGCTCCAGCTAAAGCTCCACCAAGTTTACCAATCATTGACCCACGGCTTTTAGCTTCTGTAGCTTGTACTTTACTTGCTTTACTTGTTTCTTCAGCTACCTTAGAATCTTTTTCTAGTAATTTTAATTTTTCTTGATCGTCTTGTTCTTTTTGAAATTGATTTTCAGCTTGATCTTGTTTTTGTGATTTAAATATATTAGCTATAGAATTTAATATATCTGTTTGAGGTGCAGATTGTTCTGCAAAACCTTTTAAGGCTACTTGTTGTTCTAATATTGCGGTTTGAGTATTTTCTTTTGCAGGCTTTTCTTTACCAAATATATTTTTACTAGAAAAAACATCTGTTAAATCTTTTAAAGCTTTTTTACGATTTTTATTTGGATCATCGTCACCGCCACCGCCGCCACTACCTCCGGCACCAGCACCAGTTTGTCCAAACAATTGGTTAAAATCTTCTGCCATTTATTTTACCTATTTGCCACCAAATGCTTTTCCAGCCTCGCTTATACCAAATGCACCTAATGTCACTACGACAAATGATGTATAAATTGTATCACTAATTACTAAATCAACTCCTTGGAAAGCTGTGATTAAATCACATATTCCAAATACTGTCATTAAAGTAAAAGAGATAAAACCAATAATTGATTTTTCATTGACATCATTATCATCTAAAAATAAATCCATAAATTTACGTTTAGGTGGTGCTAATTGTTTACGAGCTGCTTCAGCTTCAGCTTTCATTTCTTTAATAGTATCTTCGGACTGATCGAGTTTATCGATCAAAGCCATATACTTATCTAAGTCTATTTCTACTTCATTTCTGCTATTATCTTGTTCAGTCATTCTATCTTCCTTGTTGTCTTATTCTTTCATTTTCCTGTTCTATATGAGCCCTGAGCATCGCAGTATATACCTCCCTCTCCCATGGCATCATATCATTTAGTTCTTCCAAACTATAGTTATGATGTTGCATCATCGCAAAGTTTGACTGATAATGGTTTACCAGCGTATCATGCGAGAGGCCTACGTAAAAAAACTTTGAAGCCCTTTTAACCCTATTGTATTTTCATGCTGACAATTAGTGCAACAAAATGTGTCTTCGTAAGACATTGCTGGTACGTTTGTAAAAAAATCTTGAATCATTTTAAATTGTTCTGATCCAAATGATTCTACAAAGTCTACCAAATCTTCTTTTGTTTCTTCGTCTGCATTATATACGTTGTCGTCATCAAATATAGTATCGACACTTGCAACTACTAAATCCATTAAACCTTGAACGGTATCTAGTTTGTTTAAATCAATATTTTCTAAACTATCCATTGTTGGATATCTTAAAGTCATTCCAATCTTTTTTTGTTGATCTAACATAAAAGTTTTTTCTACATCAAGATTGCTAACTTTAATATCATCAATATTAATTTCAATGTCATTCATAGTTTCACATTCTTCACATTTCATTCCGATTTTTATTTTCTCACCTACAGATTTAGCTCGTAGATTTAAAAATAAAAACTCTATATCAAAAGATGTTAATTTACCAACATCTTTAATATCGCAACAACTCATAATTAAATTTCTTACTGCTTGTTGGATTTGCATAGCATCCTTAGATTCTAATGCTACTAACAAGACTTTTTCTTCCCTTACTAAGTAAGGTCTCATACTAATTTTTTCTCCAGTTGATGGTAATTCAACCATATACTGAGGAACACTCAATTTTGGTAAAGCCATTATTTTCTTCTCCTATATAATAATATTATCCAATTAGAGATTTAGGAAAACCCGCTCCGATAGCTGATACACTACTAGCAATGGTATCTTCCGGTACATATCTATCATAAGACATTGTCACCTCTATTTTGCTTTCTCCATTTGGTGCTTGCGTTAATTGCATAGCGCCAATTCCAACTGGGAAAGCATCAATTAATTTCACGCCATAAACCACATCATTTTCTTGGTTCAGTTGTTGTATCACAACATCACAAGTATAATCATTTTTATAACCTAAGGCATAACCTTCAGAACTTACAATCATTTGCGCCCAGTCATCAAACATTCTTTTTATATAAAAATCGTTTGTGACTAAAAAGCTAAATGATACATCAGCATCTGTATAACCTTGCACTCTCTTTTCAGGATATCGTGCAGTGTAATCAAATTGTTTTGTTTGAATTGCTTTAGATGGCAATGATGTAGACTCACATAATAATGATAGTGTTCTTGGATCACTTAATAATTGATTTTTATTAAAAGTGCCTCTTACTAAACTACCAAGTATTGCATCAATGTCTATATTAATTAAAGCTTGAGATGGTGGTGTAAAGAGTACATTAAATCTATTAGTACGACCTATGCCACCTCTATTATTAATTTCTGCTTTTAAATCGTCTATTGAGCCTGCCATTTTATGTTGCCTGTTTCTTACTTAACATTTGACTATCTCTAAAGACTTTTGATAGAGATGCCTTTTCAAATTGTTCGGTTGGCAAGAATATTGCAATTTCCCAATCTGTCATTGGTACTCTTCTAATTGTTGATTTGATATGTGAAGTTAAATATCTTTTATAACATGGTGCAAATTCACGAAACTTTACTACACCTTTTAAAAGATCATATTTAAGACCATTTAACCTAGCATTTTCATTTGGTTCTTCTGGTCCAAATTCCATTAACTTGTCTAAAAAGGCTGCCCTTACATCTGGTCTAAGATAATGCAAATTAAGTGCATCAAATCCATCTTTATTAACTCCCATTAAAATGCCTAATGGAAATCTATCATAATATGGTAATACATTTTTTAATTTTGGATCGTATGCATACATTACCATATCACCAATTCTTGGTTTAGTACTAGTAAAAAGCGCAGGGTCTTTTAAGACTTTATTTCTCGTCACATTTAGATTACGAACATTTTTCATAAACCACTTTTGAGCTTCTTTAGACCTAGGATTTACTCTAGCTCTATAAGCTGACGACGAAATCTTATCAAATAAACTATCTGCCATATCTTTATTTATAACAGTTTACAGTACTTTTATACCTAGATTCTTTAAAGTTTCTTCTGTCCAGACTTGAAATTGCCAACCATTATGTTTTGCAAACTTATCTGCAGCATTCCATTTATCTTGATTTCTTGAAAAGGTAAGTGCTTCATTGATATATCTTTTAGTTTTTCTTGATTTCTTTTTAGGTGGCATAGTTTGATTCTTTGGTTTGATTTCCACCAAAAAGATTTTTTTGTTTTCCATTTCTATTAATAAGTCTACAAAATACCTATGTATTTTATTATCAATAGAACATTTATAAGGAACAACAACTCCTTCACTATTCCATAACTTAACTTTGGGGTTATTCTCGCACCATCTAAAGGCATTTCTTTCCCATAATGATCTGAATACCACATCGCGTGTATTGCCAGCATACTTTTCTGGCTTTTTAATTGTGTATTTACCCTTGTAACTCATATAAATAACTCTATATACTTTTATTTATTTATATTTATAAGGAATACATATGTCAGAAAATACCAATAAAGATGCAGGTTCTCAAGCATTAGAACCAACAGAAGTATTGTATTATCCATCAAGATTAGAAAGTGATTTGTCTAAAGGTACGTCAATGTTAAAATTTACAATTGTAGAAAGACGTCATAGAGAAATAATGAAGCATATTTATTTACCATCTCCAAATTCATTTAATTTAAATGATGGTGCTAGTTATGATTCATTGGATAAAGGTGATATACAACAAGCTTTTGGTGGAGCCGCTAGTCTGCTTGGCCAAGCAATCAGAGGTGACCAAGCTAGAGGTGGAGGTGCAGCTGGTGCTGAAAGTTTTACTGCTGATTTAGCTGTTACGGGTTTATTGTTTGGTGGTGGCATACCTATTATTGGTGGATCAATGAATGAAATAGCTTTTCAAGCAGGTGCTGCTGCAAATAAACAAGAAAGAACCAGATTTACAGGTAATGCTATTCGTACATTCAGTTTCCAAATAGAACTTTCACCAGAAAGTAGTGATGAAAATAAAAAAATAGTTAAAATATTAGATACATTTAGAAGGTATCTTTATGCTGCTAAAGGTACTAATGTATTGGCATTAGATTATCCACCAGAATTTTTAGTAGAATTTTATAATGGTAAAAAAATAAACACTAACTTTCCAGTATTTGCTCCAGCATATTTAGAATCTATACAAACTACTTATAATCCAAATACTTTTGCATTACACACAGATGGTGGTGCAGAAACTTATACACTAAATTTGACATTTAAAGAAAGTAGAAAATTAATTAGAGAAGAAATAGATACATTAAAAGCAAATCAAGAATCAAATACAAGACATCAAGAACTTTATAAAAATCAATATTTAACAGCTGATCAAGTTAGCCAATTAGAAAGAGGTGTACGTACATTAGAAAATGAGAAAATAGAAGAGTTAAAAGAAGCATACTTAGATGAACAAGGAACAGGATATTAGATATGTTTTTTAATAGATTTCCAAATACTAAATATGACTTTGATGGTCAAGGTAAATTTCAAAATATAAAAAATATTTTTAGAAGTGTAAGAGCTCTTCCAGAATTTTTAGATACATTTACATCATACAAATTATATGATGTCTTAAATGGTGAAAGACCAGATATTGTATCTTCCAGATTATATGGAACACCACAATTTTATTGGACATTTTTTGTAGTAAATGATTTCTTACATGATGGTTATAGAGCATGGCCAATGTCTCAACAAGATTTAGTACAATATTTTGAAACACAATATGAAGGTTTTGTTATAACAACTGATCCAGAAATTGTTCCTGATGCTGATGGGTTAGATACATTTAAAAATTCTATAGCTGGTCAATTTGATTTAGGAGAAATATTACATGGAGGTACCTCTGGTGCAAAAGGTACTTTAACTAAAAAAGATGTAGACATGAATCAATTAGTTATTCAAGATGTGACACTAGGTACTGCTGGTAAACATCCAATTAGTGGTGCAGATGACTCTTCAATTACTGGTGGTCAATTTATTGCTAACGAAGCTATAATACAAAACTCAAATACTGAACAAGTAGAAAGCCATATTGTTTACAAATATATTGATGCACCATATCAATATTATGCAACAGCAGATTCAGCAAATCAAAGATCAGTGACTAACAGAACATTTATAAATTCAAGTGAAAAAGAACAAATAGCAATTGATCCTAACAATTCAGAAGCTAATAGTGATGGACAAGTTTTTAGAACTACAAATAATACAGTAGATGAAAACTTTATTTCATTTAAAACATATCGTGAATATGAAACAGAGCTGAATGATGCTAGATCACAAATTAGATATGTAGACCCTAATTATATTGGAGAGTTTGTAGAAAGGTTTACAGAATTATTAAACGAGTAATATTATGACAATTGGTTCAGGCAGTGAAAGCAATGAAAACCAAGTTTTTTCACCAAAAAATTATCTATTAAGAACAGTCAAACTATTAAGACAAGGATTGGGTGGTCAAGATATTGGCGCTAAAGCTATTGACATCACACAAAAAATATTATCTATTGATATTGTAGAAAGTATTTATAAATCTGGCATACAAGTAGATTTACAAATTAAAGATGATGTACAACTTTTTAGTAGTATGCGCTTAAATGGTGCTGAAAAGATCGCATTGATTATTTCAAGAGCACAAGATACACCTGACGAAACTATCAAGCTTTTATTATCTATTATTAATATTGATACATTTTCAGATGTTAATCCTGGAATGAAATCATATAAATTAAGATGTGCATTTGATTATACTATAGTAAATCAATCAAAAATTATATCCGACGAATTCACTGATATTTCAAAAAAGATAAGTGACATAGCAAAAACAGATTTAGGTATATCTGAAAAGCTTTTAGATATTAGTGAATCATCACAATCTGCAAAAGGCATCATACCTAGAATGAAGCCATTAGCTGCTATTAATTGGTTAACAAGAAATATTGCTGATGCAGGCACACCATACTATTTTTATCAAACTTCTTCTGGTACAGTACATTTAAAATCATATAAACAAATGTTAAGAGATATACACGAAGAAGATAATCTTTATACAAATAATGTTAATTTTAATTTATTTGATAAACAAGATAAGATGGCTGATTCAACAGAATTGTCCTTTGCACAAGAAAAATTTAATATAATTAGTATTAATTCTAATTTAAATATATCACCATTTAAAGGTGTAGCTGATGGTACATATAGATCAAACAAATTAAGCTATGATATTTATAAAAAAGAATTTAAATCATCAGTTAAATTCGAAGCTAATGAATTACAAAATCATTTAAATAAATTTGCTGCAATTCCAAAAGATTATTTTGAGAATAAAGGTGAGACAGGAAAAAATTATTATATTAATTTAAATAGTGGTGCATTTGATGGTAATGCTACTAATTATCATAATGTAGTAGATGATATTATACAAGAAAAAGAAGCTTATCATACAAGACTTGAAACAATAACACAAGAATTTGTTATACCTGGAGATTTTAATATAGAGGCTGGAAAAGTTATAAGAATATTATTATTAGATAACGCATTTGAAGAAAAGGTGCACGAAGATGATACAGGAGATGCTATTGATAGACAAAACTCCGGTCTGTATTTAATTACTTCTATAGTACATACATTTAGAAATCAAGAATTTGTTTCAAGATTAGTATGCAAAAAAGATACACATATAGATGACCAGAATCAGCCAATAGATTATTTTGCATCGACTGACCCTGGCAGAACAATTGATTTAATAGGAAATAATAATGGATAGACGAGATGATAATTTTAGAAATGGTATGTTCAGTTGGTTTACTGGCGAAGTATTAAAGATACATGCGGATGGTACTAATAGAGTAAAAGTATTTCCTCATGGGTATTATGATGAAAAATTTAATAGTGAAGAAGAAGCAGATAAATTACCATGGGCAACAGTCATGATGCCATGTACCACAGCTGGTACTAATACAAGCCATCAAAATCATAGCCTAGAAGTTGGTTCTCATGTTGTTGGTTTTTTTAGAGATGGCCCAAGTGCACAAGACCCAATTATTATGGGAACAATACATGGTAAAGATAAACCAACGTTAGCAAGTCCTGATGTAAAACAGCAAAGATTCCAGGGTGGACAAAATATAATTTTTGATAATAAATCTGGAACAATCACATTGGCTGGTTCTTCAGTTGGTAAAGTAATAATATTATAATGACTCAATTAACAGCAACAGTTCCACCAATGGAGTGTCCCGATACACAGTTGCCAACCCCAGCTAATCTAGCAAATCTTTTTGGTAATCTGATTACACAAGCCGAGAGAGGTGCGTTATCTGAAATTGCAGAAATACAAGAAGAAGCTCAAAAATTAAAAGAAAAAATAGAAAAGATACGAGAAGATATACTAAGTCCTTACGATCCTAAATTCAAAAGATTAGAAATACCTGAAAAAGAATATGAGATAATGATTACTAGATTAGTCAATGAATATAGTACTTATGTTCAGGCGAAGATGTTAGAGATTATTGCTGATCTTACAACAATAGAAATTAATGTCACTATATTAGGAGTAGAAGTAGATGCAATCAAATTTGCAATAGACAGACCATATCGAGCAGAAATACTTGGACAAATAGATGTTGATAGTATGTATGATTTATTACCACCTGAATATCAAAGCTTTAAAGATAAATTTGATAGTGCAGATTTAAAAGGTAAAAAAATAAATGACTTTATTGAAACTAAAATAAAAGAATTTTTACAAGGTAATATTATTCAAGGATTAAAAGATTTAGAATTGAGTTTTACATTACCAACTGATCCAAGAGCTGCTATTCAATTAAAAATTCAAGAAATTAAAGATGATGCAAAGAAAGATATGAACGAAAAGATAGAAGATTTAAAAACAATTACAATTGGTGGTTATACATTAGAACAAATATTAGGTGGAGAGTTTGATGATAATGTAGAGATAACTGAATTTACTTTTGATAGACTAATTGATAAACTATTAGTTTTTGCACAAGACTATTGGAGTTATTTAGTAAAAGAAATGCTATCAAAAATAACAGATGCAATCAAAGATATACCTGGATTAGATAAGATAATAGAATTTTTAACATTTACATTCTGTGATTTCTTAACACTTATAGGATTTCCAAAGACAATTGACTTATCTGCATTCAATGGTATTACAGTAGTAGCTAATGAAAATGCTGGATTAGGGTCTGTTTTATCAACTACGCCTGAAAGTTCAGGATAAACATTATAAATAACTATATGGCTACTTATACTTCAGATAGGACAACAACAAATACTAGCAAATCTAGTATAATCTCTGCAAAGAAAAAAGAATATAGAGATTTAGATTTAAGCTTGACATTACATCCTACCAAAAAAGATATAATGCCTCTAAGAGACGATCAAGCAATTAAAAATGCAATCAAAAATCTTATAGTGACTAATGCTTTTGAAAGACCATTTAAACCAGCTTTAGGTGCAAGTCTTGGAAATGCTCTATTTGAACCACCAGGGTTTTTTACAGAAAATACAATAGAGGATAGAGTAAGAAGAGTAATAGTAGATCACGAGCCTAGAGTAAAAGTTTTAGGTGTAGCAGCTGCTTATGCTGAAACAGATGATAGCTATAGAGTCAATGTAAAATTTTTAATAAAAGAAAATGATGTAGAAACAAATGTAGACATCAGATTAAGAAGGTTAAGATAATGGCAACAATAAATAAACTAAACGTCACAGAATTAGATTTTGACCAGATAAAATCTAATCTTAAAAATTTTTTAAAGTCACAATCAGAATTTACTGATTTTAATTTTGAAGGATCAGGGCTCAATGTATTACTAGATGTTCTAGCATATAATACACACTATAATGCTTTGAATGCTCACTATTCATTAAATGAAGCATTCTTAGATTCAGCTCAGATTCGTGGTAATATTGTAGCAAGAGCTAAACAATTAGGATATATACCAAGATCAGTTTTATCACCAAGAGCAACTGTTAGTTTAGTAGTCACTGCAGGTACAGATCAAAATTCAACAGCTGCTGGTACATTAACATTACCAAGAGGTACTAAATTTCAAACTAGTGTTCAAGGCCAATCATTTAATTATATATTAAAAGATGCTACAAGTGCTTCATATACACCAGCTTCAGGTTCAACTAATGGAACATATTCTTTTTCTAGTTTAGAATTAGTAGAAGGTGAATTAAGAAATTTAAAATATAGAGTAGATAATGATATTGAAAGTCAAAAATTTCAATTGTCAGATTTAAATGCAGACACATCCACACTCAGAGTAAGAGTGCAAGAAAATGAAAATAGTGAAGTGTTTGATTTATATACTCAATTTGAATCACTGAAAGATGTTGATTCTACTACTAAAGTTTATTATCTACAAGAAAACACATCTGGTTTTTATGAAATATATTTCGGTGATGGCGTAAATGGATTTAAACCTTCAAATAATAATATTGTCACATTAGATTATGTAATTACAAGCGGACCTGATTCTAATAATGCATCATTTAATAGTAATGCATTACAAGATACTTTATCAGATGGAACAAATACATATCCAAATACTTCAACTGGTGGTGGAACTGCAGTCACAACTACAACTCAAAGTTCTGGTGGAACAGCACAAGAAACAAATGAATCTGTGAGGTTCAATGCTCCACTTGCATTTGCAACTCAGAATAGAGCAGTGACATCAGACGATTATGCGACTATTATTAAAAATGGTTTTCCAAATATTCAAGCAATATCAACATGGGGTGGAGAAGATAATGACCCTGTAGATTTTGGTAGTGCATATATTTCTATCAAGCCACTAACTGGTAATCTATTAACTGATTCAGAAAAGACACAGATAAAATCTTTACTAAAAGGTAAAAATGTTGTTTCAGTTGTACCAGAAATAGTAGACCTTGAAGAAACATTATTAGAATTAGATGTCTTTATTAAATACAATCCAAACCTTACAGATAGAACATCAGCAGAGGTACAATCAGTAGTAAATGATACTATATCAGATTATGACTTTAACCAATTAAATAGATTTGATGGCGTTTTTAGACATTCAGAAATCTTAGGACAAATAGTTAGTTCAGAACCAAGTATTACAAGTGCTAATGTTAGACCTAGAATGTTCCAAAATATTACACCTAATATTTCAGCTGTAATTACATTCGACGGTTCTAGTAGTTCAGTTGTAAGTTTAGCAAATAATACAATTACTCTATCAGTATCAGAAGCAGCTAATTTTGCCGACGGTGATAAGATCACATATATTGTACCAACCGGTACAGTAATTGGTAATTTAGTCGATGGACGAGAATATTTTGTAAGAGATAAAACAACAACCTCACTAAAATTATCAGAAACATTAAATGGTAATCCAGTAAGTTTAGGAGCTTTAGGTTCTGCAACTGGTCATCAACTTAAAGCATCTACTGCAGATAATAATTTTACTTTAACATTTGCTGAGCCATTCTTTAATACAGGTAATTCAACAAACTTTATTTTAAGTAGTTCAAAATTTAGATTAAATACTGATCCAAATACAGATGTACAATTTGGTGATATACCAATTGCTGGATCAGCAAATAGACAAGTTATTGTATACAAAATTGTTGATGGTGTCAATATTACAGTAATAGATGACGCGGGTACATTAGATATTACAAATGGTAAAATAACTTTAAAAGGTTTTGTACCAAATACTACAGATGTTATCAGACTTACCGTAGTGCCAGATTCTTTAGATATCGCACCAGTAAGAAATCAGTTATTAAATATAGAGCAAGCTAGAATTACAACAGTTGTAGAAGTAGATACTGTGGCTGTGTCAGGAACATCGGGTACTATTGATTATAATACAAATAGAAGGATTAAGTAATGCCTAAAAGTTATAGTTCAGGTAATACAAGTTTATCTAAGAATACACTCAAAGATACAAAAGAGGATATTCGCTTAGATCAATTATTACCTGGTGAAATATTTAGAGATAAAACTACATTAGATGCTTTACTTAAAGCATACTATGAGTTTTTAAATATAGATGAATTTAACTATACAACTAGTGAAACATTTACTGATACAATTTTAGATAGTAAAGCTGTTTTTAGAATAGCTGATCCAGAATTAAAAAATAATAAATTCTTTCAACAAAACTCTGTTTCAACAATGGTCATTGATAATGGTGATGGTACTACCACATCATTTCCAATAAACTTTTCTGGTACAAACCTCAATGTAGAAATTACAAATGGTAATAATTTACCAGAATCATTATCTGCAAGTACCTTACAAAGAGGTAAAACATTTACAGTCAAAGATACTACAGCAAATGATTTAACCATACACAATGGTAAGGTTGCAACTCTGACGACAATTGTTCAGAATCATACAGGTGCAGGACCATCATATGCTTTAAATGAAATAGAAAGAAATATTGACATTGATAGAAATGACCCTCAGTATTTAGAAAAATTAGCAAAAGAGATTGCACCTATATTACCTCGTAATCCAACTGTAGAAAAAAGAACATTATATAAACAGATTATAGATTTTTATAAACTTAGAGGTTCGGAAGATTCACTTATAACCTTTTTCAGATTAATATTTAATGATACAGCTGAGATAGAGTTTCCAATAGATAAAACATTAATACCTTCTTCTGGAAAATGGGAAAAGAATAGTAATCTAATTTTAGGTGGACAATATCTTGACAATAAAGGTTTTTTATCTAATAATATTAAATTACATGATAGTGATAGATTTCAAAAATTTTCTTATGTCATCAAGTCTGGTCAAAGTTTAGATAGTTGGAAAGATTCATTTAAAAAATTAGTACACCCTGCAGGATTTAAATTCTTTGCAGAAATATTAATTTTATTAGCTTTAGTAAATGCTGGTAATCCAACAACTCAAAGATTAAGTTCACCATTCAGAAAGACATTACCAAATATTGGAGATACACAAAGAGAACTATTTAGTGCAATGCCATTTAGATCACCGGGTGTTATTGGTATTGAAGATGTTCCAGTTTTAGTACAGGCTTTTGCAGCTTCTTATGGACCTGGTATTCAAGTTATAAGAGGTGTCAATGCTAATATTCAATTAAACTTTACAGGTGGTCAATTAAATACAATGGCGCAAACACCACCAGGTGTAGAAATTATAAATCCTGGTTCTGGTTATATTGCATTACCATCTATAAGTTTTACATCTAATTCTGGTGCAACAAATCCAGTAATTTCTTTTGGTGGTGGTGCTAGTGATCTTACAGCTGATGGTGGAATTGATCCAGATAAAATTACAATTGGTACTGATGATAGAGGTTCATCAATAACTAGTATTGTTGCTTCTATTGATGTACCAAGGAATGCAAGTAATGTAGATATGACTGGAAAGATAGTAAATCTTAGATTATTTGGTCAAGCAAATAAAATATATAATTCAGCTCCAACCATTCAATTTAGTACACCGACAGCAAAAGATGCTGATGGTAATTTAACTGGCACAACAGCAACAGCAGTATTAACACTAGATGCTGAAGGTGAAGTCAGTGGATTCAATATTACTAATCCTGGTTCTGGTTATATATTAGACCCAGATGTAAACTTAACAACTGGTTCTCAAAATGAGGATAGAGTAAAAGAAGATTTAGTTAAACAAATTGTTTCATTAAATCATCAAGGAAAATTACATGATGGCACTCACAGAACCATTATAAATAATAGCATGAGGAAACGACAAGGTTCCAATGCAACAACCCGTTTGTATAATAGAAATGTAGCAATAGAGGCTTTTGGTGCCGAAGAAATCCAAAACTTCGATGCAAATGATATAAATAATATAGATATACAAACTTATATTAATATAGAGTAGGAAAGAAAAATGACAGCAATAGTAAGTTCTAATTTTAGAGTTGTTAACGCAGATAATTTTAAAGAAGATGTTAAAAACTCGAATGTATATGTAGCTATCGGAAGAGCTGATGCATGGTCCTTGACCACATCAGATACGACAGATACAACTCCATTCACACCAAACGATCATTTAGACGATCAAAACAACGCAAGGCGCCAATTTATTGGTATGCAAAAACTAACATCTGCAGATGTTTCTCATGTAGTCAAAAGACATAATTGGACTACAGGTACAGTGTATGTACCATGGGATTCAGATGATGCAGATATATACGATAAAAATCCATGTTTCTATGTACTAACAAACGAATTTAAAGTTTATAAATGTCTAAGAAATGGTAATGGAGCTCAGTCAACAGTGCAACCTACTCACACTACTCCGACTCCTACAGGTTCAGCAACAGATGGTTATATCTGGAAATATATGTATAGTATTACAACAGCTGATTCCGAAAAGTTTTTAACAAATGCATATATGCCAGTTAAAACTATACCAATCACTATAGAAGCATTTGCTGCAGCCGCGGCCGCGGATAATCAGACAAAAATATTATTAACAGAAGCTAACTTAGATATTAAAGTTGGCCATCAAGTTGTGAATGCTAGTGCACAAGTTGTTGGAGAAATCAGTGCAATTGTTGGAGCAGAATTAACTCTAGCAGCAAACTTAGCACATGCGGTATCATCAGGTGATATACTAACTATTAATTTTGCAAATGATACAAAAGCAAGTACAGCATTATCAACGGACTTTACACAATATAAAGCACAAAAAGATTCATTAGAATTAGCAGAGGCTGGTGGTATTGAAAGAATAGAAATACCATCTGGTCAAGGTGGAGCTGGTTATACAGGTAATCCAACCAGTATCGTAATTAGTAGTGATGGTGAAACAAATGCAGTTGCAGAACCGGCTGATGTCACAATTGTTGGTAATTCTATTACAGCAATCGATATTGGAACAGCTACTGGTAGTTCTGCTCATGGTAAAAATATTACAGTGGCTACTATTACAGTTGCTGGTGGAGGTGCTACTACAGATGCAACTCCAAGAGCTGTTATAGCTCCAAATAGAGGTCATGGTACTGATCCAGTTGCTGAGCTAGGTGGATTCTTAGTTGCATTAAATACACAATTAACTGGTACAGGTGGTGGTGACTTGACAATCGGAAATGATTTTAGACAAATTACAATTATTAAAAATCCAAGAGTTCATAATAGTACACCTTTTGCAGGTGGATTAGCAACAGCAACAACATTAAATCCATTAAAAGCATTAAATATAGCTAACACTGGAGATGTAGCCAACTTAGCAGCTGATGACGTAATTACTGGTGGAAGTTCTGGAGCAAAAGCTTTTATCGCATATGTCGATGCATCTGGCTCAAATAATAAAATTTATTATTATCAGAACGAAAAAACTGGATTTAAAAGCTTTACAACTGGAGGTTCAGAAACAATTACTGCACAAGATGGTGGTGGTGGAAGTGGATTTACTGTAAGCTCTATTTCAAATGCTGAAGTAGATAGTAGAAGTGGTGAAATGTTATTCTTAGAAAATAGAACACCAATTAACAGATCAGCAACACAAATTGAAGATATAAAACTAATACTAGAATTTTAATTTAGTATTGATAGGAAAGATTTATGGCAATAAAAATATATGGCGACCCGTACTTTGACGATTATGCAGAGTCAAAAAATTTTCATAGGATATTATTTAAACCTGGATTTTCTGTTCAGGCAAGAGAACTAACTCAATTACAAAGTTTATTACAAGCACAAATAGATAGACATGGACAATATTCTTTTAAATCAGGTTCAAGGGTTGTAGGTGGTAAAGTATCTGTTGATACTAATTTAGATTTTGTTAAGGTTGAAGATGCATGGAATGATGGTTCTAGTGCTTTTACAACTAGTTCTTATCTTAGTCAATTTGTTGGAAGAACAATTACAGGTGGAACATCTGGAGTCACCGCAACTGTCGTAGATCATGTGGTTGCAGGTGGAACTGCACCAAATGGTGATACAATTTCTAATACTCTTTATATTCAATATACAAATACTGGTTCTGATAATATAACAAAAGTATTCTCAGTTGGAGAAATACTAACTGGTACAAATTCTAGTGGTCAAACAATTAAAGCAATGGTTGGTGGTGGTCCCGATACGGATTTATCTACTGCAGGTAATCAAGCATCAACAATATCAAGTCAAACTGGAAAAGGTTCACGAGCTAATATAGAAGAAGGTGTATACTTTATATCAGGTAATTTTGTATTTGTAGCTGCACAAAGTTTAGTATTAGAAAACTATGGAATAACACCTAGTTTTATTTTAAGCTTACAAGTCAATGAAGAAATAATCAATTCAACTACAGATGCTAGTCTTTTAGATAATGCAGCTGGAACTCCAAATGCTACAGCACCTGGTGCTGACAGATATAAGATTGGAACTGTTTTAGTTAAACACAAGATTACAGCTGCAGACCCTACTGGTTATGCACAAAGAACGACAGATGGTTTAAATAATTTAATCACATTAATTAAAATTGTAGATGGTAAAACATCTGTCGATAAAACAGATAAAACAGATGATACACCACTTACACGAAGATTAGCAAAAAGAACATTTGAAGAAAGTGGTAATTATAGTGTAGAGCCATTTCAAATAAGCGTAAAAGAATATTTAAATGATGGTTCTAATAATGGTTTTAAAACAGTGGCACAGATCAGAGCTGATGGTGATGCTAATACTGATGCTGCTGCTACTCAATTTGGTCAAGATAGATTAAGTATATCAGTAGAACCAAATGTTGCATATGTCAAAGGATTTAGAATTGAAAAAACAATAGCCGATAGAGTTATTGTAGAAAAGCCAAGGGCAGCATTTACAGGTGATGGTAATGATAGAGAAGATGTTGATGTTGCAGTTAATTCAGCTACTGATGTACAGAGAACTATTAGAAATGGTAATTTTGCAGAAGTAATTTTAAGTACAGTCGAAGGTGTTCCAGATGTCAATGGTTATACAACTATTAATTTACATACATCAACCACACCTGGTAGTGGATCAGTTGTTGGTACAGCAAGAGTTCGTGGTATAACTGCAGACGATGAAGCAGCAAATGCAAGAATATTCTTGTTTGATATTAATATGACAACAGGTGCATTTTCATCTGTAAATAGTTTCCAAGAAACAGCAAGTTCTACTTTAAGATTCCAGGGTCAATTTAAATCATACGCTAGTACAGGTGCACAATTATTTGATACAAATAATTTAGGTATGATTATACCATTACCTCATGCAGCTACAAAAGAAGTAAGTTCTGTTAAATATACAACTAAGAAAAGGTTTAGTTATTCTAGTTCAGCAACTGCAAGTCATACATTTACTTTAGGTACTGGAGAAACTGCAGTGAATGTTGCAGCATCAGGTTATGTTTTTGCAAATGTTAGTGGTTCACCAAAGATTAAAAAAATACCATCTATTGGTGGAGGAACATCTACACAAGTTGGTACAAATGATGTCACTGTAAATGTTGCACATGCTAATTTATATGGTTCAGGTACAGCTTCAAATATTGATCTTATTGTAGATGTTGAAAAAACAGCCGTACAAAGAACAGCAGCCAGAGCAACAGTCACAACTAGTGCAGCATCTTTAGGAACAGTCGATGGTGTTGTAAATGCATTATCACTCGGAAGAGCACATATTATTAAAATTAATTCTGTTAAAGAAACAGGAAATACTAGTGTAGATATTAAAGATCAATTTGAATTAGATAATGGTCAAAGAGAATCAATGTTTGATCTAGGTAAAATTATTTTAAAACCTGGATTTCAAGCACCAGCAAATACTCTTGTCGTAGAGTTTGACCATTTCAATGTCACAGGTGAAGGTGATTATTTCAGTGTAGATTCTTATGGATTTGCTGAATATGAAAATATACCTTCTTTTAAAACAGTCAATAAAGAAATACAATTAAGAGATGCATTAGACTTTAGACCAATTAGAGATAATGCTGGTACAGGATTTACTGGTACAGGTGGAAATCCACAACCTCTCGTTGATTCAAGTACAATAGAATTTGATACTAAATATTATTTACCAAGAATAGATAAACTAATCTTAAAAAGAAATGGTTCATTAGTTGTTAAAAAAGGTGTACCAGATGAAAGACCATCACCACCTACAGTAGATGATGATGCATTTTCATTATATGATTTTAGATTAAAGCCATATATATTTAATTTAAATGATTTCAAACCAAAAATAAACAATACTCAAAGATATACAATGAAAGACATTGGTAATCTTGATAAAAGAATTAAGAATCTTGAGTACTATACATCATTATCTTTATTAGAACAAAATGCAGCAGATGCACAAATCTTTGCTGCTGATGGAACATCAAGAACTAAAAATGGATTTATTGTAGATGGATTCTTTGGCCACAATATCGGTGACCCAAGAAATCCAGACTATAGTGCATCTATCGATAAAAAGCGTGGTCATCTAAGACCTAAGTTTGATGAAAGAAATGTTAACCTTATTAGAAAATCTGGTGATAGTGGTACAGCTGTAAAAAGTGGTTCTTTAGTCACAATGCCTATGGCTACAGATGTGGCTGAAATAGATCAACCTTATTCATCAACATTTTCAAATGTCAACCCTTATAATGTCTTTACATGGGGTGGTATGGTTAACCTTACACCAGAAAGCGATGAATGGAAAGAAGTAGATATTAGACCAGCAGTTATTATAGATGATACAGCTCAATATGATCAGTTTGTACAAATGGCTGAAGAAGAAGGTATCTTAGGAACAGTTTGGAATGAATGGGAAACAAACTGGACCGGTGTAGAATTAGACATACAAAGAGAAACATTTTTTGATGATGAAGGACGAGGTGAAATTATTGAGGCAGATAGAGTTGTAGAAACAAGAACAGTCACAAGTCAAGAAACAAGAGATGGTGTAAAAACAGAAGTCGGATTTGATACAGTATATCGTAGTGATGGATTTAAAGTAGTAGAAATTAATTTCTTGCCATTTATTAGATCACGAAAAGTATTTTTCGATGCTCAATTATTAAAACCAAATACTAAGTTCTATGCATTTTTTGATGATGTAATGTTATCAAGTTATCCAAGTGGTACTTTTAATGCAGCAACTACTTTTGTAAAAGAAGAAAGTTCTATTACAGAATACTCAGATCAAACCTCAGTTGATACATTTGAAGGGCTTACAGTGCATCCTGATGGTGCTGGTGGAGAGTTGGTATCAGATGGTACAGGAAGAATATTAGGTTCATTTATTATACCAAGAAATGATGTATTGAAATTTGCTGCTGGTGTCAGAGAATTTAGACTATCAGATGATATTAATAATAATAAAGATAACGAAACATCTTTTGCAGAAGCTCAATATCATGCACAAGGTATGTTAGAAGTATTAGAAGAAACTATTGTATCAACAAAGGTACCGAAACTTGTACATACAGAAGTCAGTGAAGATAGAACTGTAGTAGAGACAGAAGTTAGTGAAACAACAGAATGGGTTGACCCAATAGCACAAACAATTCTTATCGATAAAGACGGTGGTCTATTTTGTAAATCAGTAGAGATATGGTTTAAAACAAAAGATGATAATATACCGGTAAGATTATCAATTAGAACAACTAAGAATGGTGTACCAACACAAAGAATAGTACCAGGTGCAGATAAAATTTTATACCCTGGTTCAGTTAATGTATCAGAAAATGCAGCAGCTAATTCAGGTACAACTTTCTCATTCGATCACCCAGTATATTTAAATCAAGATCAAGAATATGCAATAGTTCTTACATCACAATGTGATAATTATAATGTCTTTATTGCTGAGGTTGGTCAAAAAGATTTAACAAAAGCAAACGAAACAATTACAAAACAACCTTATGGTGGTGTATTCTTTAGTTCAGCAAATGCTTCAACATGGACACCTGAACAATTTAGAGATATGAAGTTTAAATTAAATAGAGCTGAATTTAATATTGGCTCTACATCAGTATTGACTTTACAAAATGATGCTTTACCAGCACGAAGAGTTGGTGGAAATCCATTTGTCACAAATACTACCTCTGGTTCGGGAACAACGTTTGCCTCTAATCCAAAAATAGTTTTAGTGAGACACCCAAACCATGGTATGTATAAAGGAACACAAAGTGTAGTTATTAGTGGAGTAAGTGGTGCACAAAATGGCATACCAGCTGCAGAATTAAATGGTACACATACGATTGGTAATGTCACACATGATACATATACAATTACTGTAGGTTCTACTAATGCAACTGCAGATGGAAGATGTGGTGGCTCAAGTGTAAGAATAACTGAGAATAGACACATGGATGTGATGTACCCAGTCATATCAAATATTACAGTACCTGGAACATCAGTTAGATATTTTGCAAAGACTGTTTCTAATAAGAGTATAAATGGTTCAGAAACTGGTGGTGTTATGGACACTGCAAGATTTGAAATATTACCAAATAGAACATTTACATTTGCTGATCCAAGAGCAATATATAGTGATGTAAATGGTGCTCTATTAAGTGGTTCAAATAGATTTGGTACAAATAAAACATTCCAAATAGAAGTAGAATTATCTTCAACACAATCACACTTAAGTCCAGTGATTGATATGAATAGAACTTCTGTACATACAATTCAAAATAGAATTGGTAATAGTGGTTCAGCATCATCTGGTGAATTATTAGCTAGAGGTGGTTCTGAATTAGCAAGATATATAACAAGAAAAATACAATTACAAGAAGAGGCAGATGTCTTTAATGTATTTTTAAATGCACATAAACCAACTGGTAGTGATATATTATTATATTACAGAGCTTTAGGACAAAATAGTAAAACAAGTATATTCGATCAACCATTTATTTTGGCTGCTCCAACAGTAGGTTCAGTGCCATTCAATGATACTGGATTTGATGAAGTAGAATATTCAATAGACCCAGCAGGTACATTTGGTGTGATACAATTTAAGATTGTTCTCGTGAGTAATAGCTCATCAAACATACCAAAGGTGAAAGATTTTAGAGCAATATGTTCAACATAGGATAAGAGATGGCAAGAAAGAAAATAAAAGATTTACCTGACTTTATTAAAGATGAAAATAGTGGTGCTGTTATAAATACTAATAGTAATGCTATTAGAGCAAGAAGAGCACAAATGAATTTAGCAAATCAACAAGCTGAAAAGATTTTAGTACTTGAAGAAGAATTAGCTGAGCTTAAAAAAGCTATAAAAAAATTGAGTAAATAAATATGGCAATAGATAAAGAAACAAGAATATTAAAAAGTAATACCATTGAGCAATTTAGACAAAAGGCCAATGAGGTATCTTTACACTTAGGCGATACAGACCAATTAAATAGTTTAATTGCAGATAATGTATTTGACTATTCAAATGTTTCTGTAGGTACAGATTTAGTACAAGGTAGTGATGATAATTCACTCATACAAAAATTTAATATAAAACCAGATGAAAGTTTAGATAATACTGGTGGTTATATTATTCTCAAAGGAAGTCCAACAATACCATCAAGTTTTGTTGCAGATGCTGTTGTCACACAATCAGGTGGATTCTCAGCAACTATTGTTAGTGTTTCAACATCAAAAATTCTTGTTAAAAATAGTTCAGGTACATTTAATGCTGCACAAAATCTAGTAATAGGTTCAGACAATATAGCCAATTCAGCAGTCGTTAGATTAATTACAGAATCATATAATGTTGGTAATATTAGAGTATTTAAAAATGGTACTGAATTACCACAAGACTTATCAGCTACAGGTTTCCACGTTCCAGCTTTATCTGGTGTCATTACTTTACAAAATAATCCAGCACTAGCAGGTTATGAAGAAGGTACAACAATTTCACAATCAGGTGGATTTAGTGCGACAGTTCTAAAGGCCACTTCAACAGCATTATTCTTAAAAGTACAATCAGGTACATATTCAGTTAGTCAAAATATTACTGGTGGTGATGCCGCTATTATAGCAGCTAATCATACAGGTATATCAAGTAAAGACATTGCATTCGGAAATGCCATCGAACTCAATACAATTACTGCAAATGCAACTGATGATATCCAAATTAAAGCCACAAGTACAGTACAAGCTTTAAACGAATTACAAGATGACATCGGTAATATTGCTAACTTAGGTACAACCTCTGCAGGTGATTTAGTAGTTAGTATTAATGAATTAGAAACAGGGCTGAGAGGTACTTTAGGAAATTATACAGTATCTACAACTCAAGCTGGCCATGGTGTGGTCGGTGCAGTAAATGAATTACATACTGATATCGGAACAGCTAGTTTTACAAATGATCTTCCAAGTCATGCGACTTATAATACTGGTTCGCAAAACTTAACTGGTCAAATAGAAAATATTGCAACCTTTATTGGTGACACAGCAATTAATAATATTCATGGAAGTACACATACTATTACACAAACTATTTCTAAACTACATACAGAAATAGGAAATATGACATTGACTGGATTAAGTGCAACAACTTTATCCGGTGCGGCAAGAGAACTCAGAACAGAATTAGGTGATGTCACTGCATTAAATACATCAGTCACAAGTAATGTGGTTGGTGCAATCAATGAGATTGAAGGTGTATTCGATGCATCAGCAAGAACAATTACTACATCCGGTGACTTGACAATTGATTCATCTGGTGATATAATATTGGATGCAGATGGTGGTGATATATTACTTAAAGATGCTGGGAATAGTTTTGGTAAATTTACTAATAGTTCTGGTAGTTTGCATATAGTATCTCAAGGTTCAGACAACGATATTAACTTCTTTGGTAATGATGGTGGCTCAAGTGTGACTGCTCTCACCCTTGATATGTCAGATGCTGGTACAGCAATCTTTAATCACGATATTAAATTACCTGATAGTGGTCAAGCAATTTTTGGTGCAGGCTCTGATTTAAAAATTTATCACGATGGTTCTAATAGTTATATAAATGATGCTGGTACTGGATATTTAGTAATTCAATCAAACGGACCGGGTATTCGTTTAAATAGTTCTGCAGCAGAAATAATGATTGATGCAACTCCTGATGGTGCTGTAACACTTTATCATAATAATATAGCAAAACTAGCCACTAAAGCAGATGGTGTAGATATTACAGGTGAATTACAATCAGATTCATTAGACGTAGATGGTGTTGGAGATATATCTGGTAATCTTACAGTTCACGGTGTCTTAGATATAGGAACACTCAGTACACAATTTAGTGTATCAAATAGAAATGATGTAAAACTTGCTTTAAATGAATTGCATTCAGAATTAGGTAATGCTGTAATAACAGGAACAAATACCGCAGCTGCAGGTTTAACTAATCTTACATCAGCCATAAATGCAATCGATGCAGAAATTGGTGTCACAAATACAATATTAAATAGTGTTGGTACTCATGGTGGTACAACTGTTGCAGGTGTATTAGGAAATCTAAGTACAGCAATAGTAAATAATGATACAGATATATCTACCCTTCAAGGAAGAGATATAATTGCAGGAACTGGTTTAACTGGTGGTGGAACATTAGCTGAAGATAGAACATTAAATGTCATTGGTGGTGATGGTATCACTGCTAATGCAAATGACGTTGCAGTAGATGCTACAGTTCTAAGAACAACAAGTACAAATGTTGTAAGAACAGATGCAAATAGAAATATTGTCAGTGGAACCACTGTCACATTTGATTCTGGTTCATCATTAATAATTAATGGTACATTGACATTAGCTGGTTCTGCATCAGGTGTATCTACATTTGGTGTAAACTTTGTTGAGGTTGATGGTTCTGGAAATCAGCAAGGTCTACAGGTACAAAATAGTTTTTCAGGATATAGTGTAGACCCTAGAGTTCAATGGAATCATACAAGAGTCAGTGCAGCCCCAACAAGAGCATGGCAATTAGTTGGTCTTGCAGCTGATGGAAGTACAGCAGATACTACAGACATAGTCACATATACAAACTTTGGTGATCTTGCAGATGGTACTCATTTAGAAAAGAGTGGTACATCTCTTAGAATAAAAGATAGTGGTGTCACAACAGATAAAATTGCAAATTTAAATGTCACAACAGGTAAAGTTGCTGCTAGTGCGATTACATTTGCTAAAATGCAAAACATATCACAGAATAGATTATTAGGAAGAACTGCTGCAGGTTCTGGTAATATAACAGAAGTTCAAATACAAACAGGTATGATTGCAGCAGATGCAGTCACAAATGCTAAATTAGAACACGATCACTTTACAATTACAGATGGTTCAAACTCAACAGATGTTGCATTGAATGATACATTAACAATTCAAGGTACAGCAAATGAAATTGAAGTGGTTGAAAATTCAAGAACAGTCACAATAGGTATACCAACTAATCCAACTTTATCTGGAAATGTAGTAGTCACAGGTAATCTACAAGTCGATGGTACAACAACAACTGTAAATACAGCTACACTTGATGTTGAGGATCCATTAATTAAATTAGCTAAAAATAATAATTCTGGTGATGCAGTAGATATTGGTCTATATGGATTATACGATACATCAGGTTCACAAGATTTATATGCTGGTTTATTTAGAGATGCTAATGATTCAGGTAAGTTTAAACTATTTAAAGATTTACAAGTAGAACCAACAACCACAGTAAATGTAAGTGGAACTGGTTATGCAGTGGCAACATTAGTAGCCAATGTCGAAGGTTCAGTCACAGGTACTGTTTCTGGAAATGCTGGATCAGCAACTGTTTTACAAAATGCAAGAAACTTCTCAGTCAGTGGTGATGCTACTGCAAGTGCTGTCTCTTTTGATGGTAGTGGAAATGTTGATCTCAACGTAAATATAGATGCTAATACAGTTGGCATAACAGAATTAAATGTCACAGATGGTTCAGCAGGTCAAGTATTAGAAACAGATGGTAGTGGTAATTTATCATTTGGTACAGTATCAACCACAAATAACTTTGTCAATAGTGTAGCATTTAATACAAGTAATGGTATTCTAACATTAGGAAGAAATGGTCTATCTAATTTAACCGTTGATCTTGATGGCAGATTCTCAACTACAGATACAAATACACAAAATCAATATGCTATATCATGCGTTGATGGTGACAATACAGACGAAGAAAAGATAAGACTTTCTGGTTCAGGCCATAATGGTAGTACTACAGATGATGTTGTTTTAGAAGCTTCAACTGGTTTATCTATTGCTAGAAGTGGAGATAAAATTACATATACAAACACAGCACCAGATCAAACAGTTGCTTTAACAGGTGGTTCAAACGTCACCGTCACTGGAACATATCCAAACTTTACAATTGCATCAACTGATACAAATACACAATTATCGACAGCAGATGTTAGAGGTAAGTTCTCTGCAGGAGAAGGTATCGATATATCATCTGGTGTAATATCAGGTGAAGATGCTACAGCAACAAATAAAGGTATTGCATCTTTTAATTCTGGTGATTTCACAGTAAGTTCAGGTTCTGTAAGTATTAATTCAGGTGGTATATCAAATGCTCAGTTAGCAGGGTCAATTGCAAATGGTAAATTAGCAAATAGTTCTGTATCATTCGGTGGAATAAGTCTTTCATTAGGTGGTTCAGATGCTACACCTGCATTTGATTTACAAGATGCGACTGGTTATAAAACAATCAATTTAGTAGGTACAATTACAAGTGCACAATTAGCAGGTTCTATTACTCAGGATAAATTAGCAGGTTCGATAGCTAATAACAAATTAGCAAATAGTTCAATTAGTGGTATTTCATTGGGTGGTCAATTATTAGCACTAAGCGTAGATGATAGTACTTTACAATTAAATAGTGGTACAACATACAATGGATCAGCAACTAAGACAATATCTATTAAAGATGGTGGAGTTGCAGCTGCTAAATTACATAATAATAATGTCACAAATGCTTCAGTATCAGGTACAACATTAACACTTACCCGACAAGGTGTTGCAAATGTTGCATTTACTGCAGATAATTATGGTTCATTTAGTGTCACAGATGGGAGTGAATCAGATACAGTTAGTTCAGGTCAATCCATAACATTTGCAGCAGGAACTGGATTATCAGTAGATCAAACAGATAGAACAGTCACTTATACACCTAATTTAAATGCGATAAGAGGTGTCAGACTAGAAGATTCTGGTGGTAGCTTAATTTCAAATGTTGATGAAACTGGATTAGAACAAAGAATCACATTAAAAGAAGGTACTAATATTGATCTTCAAAATTCAGGTGGAGAGATTGTTATTAATGGTCCAGCTGTAAATAATGCAGCCAATTTAGATAGTGGTACATTACCAAATGCAAGAATTAATAATGATCTAAGAGGAACTGTCAATAAGATTGGTAGTACATCTGGTAATACTTTTTTACATTTTAATTCATCTACTGATATTAAATTCTTTGTTAATAATCAAGAAGAAGCACTATTAGAAGAAGATGGTGATTTCCATGTAAGAAATGACATAATAGCTGTTTCAACAACTCTTACATCAGATGAAAAATTAAAAGAAGATATACATAAAGTTGAAGGTGCATTAGAATTAGTATCTCAACTTGATGGTGTGACCTTTAAATGGAAAAAAGATGGCAGACAATCTGCTGGTGTTATTGCACAAAATGTAGAAAAAGTATTACCAAGTGCAGTACGTGAAGTAAATAATATTGATAATTCAGATACACATAAGGTTGTTGATTATAACCAATTATCTGCTTTATTAATTGAAGCAATCAAAGAATTAAAAGAACAAAATAAAGAACTGAAAGACGAGATTGAAGTTCTTAAAAATATAAATAGTAATAGTTAGGGATATATTATGGCAATGATTTCAAACTTAACCATCGACCAAGGGGCGAGTTTTAAGGCTGAAATAGATGTTAAAGATGCTGATGGAGATGCATTAGATTTAACTGGATTTACTGGTGCTGGCCAAATGAGAAAAACATACTCATCTAGTACAGCAACAAATTTTACAGTAGAATTTAAGAGTCCGAGAACGACAGGTACATTGACTATATCACTTACTGCAGCGCAAACAAATGCGATTAAAGCAGGAAGATATGTATATGATGTAGAGATCACTAAAACAGCAGATTCAGAAGTGACTAGAGTAGTAGAAGGACAGATAGACGTGACACCAGGGGTGACAAGAGCATAATGGCAATAAAAGCAACTTTAAGACAGCAGAGTGGAATCAAGGCTTCATTAAATAATAAGAAAGAAGTCGTAGCTCAAACAATTAAAGTCTCACAAGGAAATATTGGATTAGGCGACTTAAATAATGTTAACATCTCTGGAGCAACAGATGGTTCAGTACTTATATTCGATGGCACTACACAAGGATTTAAAGTAGTTAATAACGTAGAGAATGAAAACCTTACTTTAACCGGAGGTTTATACTAATATGGCAGCAAAAACAAGAATTAAGATTTTAACCAGTGGAACTACTGGAGCCCCGTCGAGCATATTAAAGACAGGTGAATTAGCTTACTCATACGCATCAGGTAGTGGAGGAGATACTCTCTATGTTGGTGCTGGTACCGAAGTCGGTGGAGTTGCATCATCGGTTCATATTTTAGGTGGTAAAGCATATACAGATTTATTCCCTACAGATTTTGATGGCGGTACAAATGAAGCTGGTAAGATATTAATTACAGATGGTAATAAACATGTAAGTGAATTAAATACAGGTGGACTAAAATTAGCAGCCACTGGTTCTCTTGCTTCAGCACAACAAGTCACAAGTATCCAGACTTCAATGCCTGGTTCACCATCAAATACTCAGCTGATTACAGCTTCAGCAATTAAAACATACATTGATACACAAGTCACAGCACAAGACTTAGATTTTCAAGGTGATTCAGGTGGTGCATTATCAATAGATATAGATAGTGAAACATTAACTATAGCGGGTGGAACTGCATTAAGTTCAGTTGGGTCTGGTAATACAGTCACACTTAATCTTGATAATACTGCAGTATCAGCTGGTTCTTATGGTTCAACCACAGCAATTCCAACATTTACAGTAGATGCTCAAGGTCGATTGACTGCGGCAGGTCAAGTAAATGTTGCAACAGCTTTAACAGTAGATGGTGATTCTGGAACAGGTGATGTTGATCTCTTAACAGATGATCTAAGAATCGTCGGTACAGCAAATGAGATTTCTACAAGTGTAGCAAAATCAGGTACAGACGTTGTAGTCACTCTTGCATTACCAGATGATGTCACAATTGGTGATGATCTAACAGTCACAGGTGATGCAGCCATTGGTGGTAATACCACAATTACTGGAAACTTAACAGTTAATGGTACCACAACAACCGTATCTAGTAGCACAATTTCTGTGACAGATACAATGATCGAATTAGCCAAAGATACTTCATCGGCTGATAACCTAGATCGTGGTGTAAGATTTAAATATCATAATGGTTCAGCAGTCAAAGATGGATTCTTTGGATTTGATATTCAAACAGAAAGATTTGTATTTACAAAAGACGAAGATTTATCAGGAGCTGAAAATGTCAGTACACCTTTCCATGATGCTCAATTTGGTGGTGTCTTTGCAGGTAATGTACGATTAGGAGTCACTGCTGATAATGAAATTGATACTTCATCAGGTAATCTTATATTAGATTCAACTGGTGGTACAGTACAAATAACAGACAATTTAGATTTAGATGGTAATGGAGATGTATCAGGCACCTTAGCAGTTGGAAGTAATTTAACTGTTGGTGGTAATATAGCAGCAGGTTCAAATAACCTGACAGCTACCGGTACAGTATCTTTAGGTGCGACATCAGCAGCCTCATTATCATTAACAACAGATTTACCAGTAGCCCATGGTGGTACTGGAATAAGTTCATTTACCGGAGATGCAGTATTAATTTCAAATGCTGGCGGTACGGCACTAAGTTTTATAACCTCTAGTGACGAAGGTGCAATATTACAATTTAATAGTTCTAATGTACCAGTTGCTTCTACAGTCGTAGACTGTGGAACATACTAATATATAAACTCTATATAGAGATTGATAGGAGAAGCCAAAATTGGCCAGAAAGACAGACATTCGACTGAGGAGATCAGCAACTGCTGGTAATGCTCCCTCAACATCAGATTTAAATTTAGGAGAATTAGCGCTTAATACGTATGATGGTGCTATATTCCTTAAAACACACGATGGCTCCAGCGATGCAATTGCTGTTGCAGCCGATGCAAGAACCTTATCAATAGATTATACTAATCAAAGAGTTGGTATAGGAGACACTTCGCCTGATAATAAACTACATATAAATTCAGGTGCAGACAATATAAATACGAAATTTGAAAGTACAGATACAGAAGTAAGATTACTTCTTAAAGACAGTACCGGTACAGCTTATATTGCTGCAAGAAATGATATTAGATTTGGTAATGATACTACAACAGAAAGAATGCGAATTACTAGTGCCGGCAAAGTTGGTATTGGAACTATTACTCCTTCACATGAATTGGCCATTAGAAAAGATCAAGATTCAAATACTGAACTTAGTATTGTTAATTTAAATAGTGGTGATAGTGCTTCAGCACTTTTAAGATTTAGAAATCATACATCAGCTAGTGAAACTGGTAATGGTGCATATATACAATTAAATAAGTTTAATGCTTTTAAAATATGGAATCAATTTGGTAATCCAATAGTATTTGGAACTAACAATGCTGAAAAGATGCGTCTTGATACTAATGGCAATCTTGGTATTGGTACAACTAATCCAACAGAACCTTTATCAATTCATGCATCCGATCCAAAAATAAAATTACAAGATACAGATGGCACATCCCAGGTTGGAACTATTTTTCAAGCTGGAGCCATGTTAGGAATTCAATCAAGAGATAATACTTCACACGGTTCAATAAAATTTCAAGGTCATAATGGAACTACTGGTTTAGAATATGCGAGGTTTATTTCATCAGGTAATTTTGGTATAGGAACCGGTGCACCTGGTGGTGGAAAATTAGTAGTACAAACAGTCAGTGGTGAATATGGTTTAAGATTACAAGATAATTCAAGCCATTATTTTAGAGTTGCTCATGGTGGTAATACAGAAATAGCGGGTGATCTTACATTATCTGCAGGAGCACTTACAATAGCCGGTAATGCAACCTTTAATGGTAGTTTAGAAATCAATCATAATCCACTTATATTAGATACAAATCCAGGTGCTACTTATGGAGTAAGTGAAGCTTTAAGAATTGATGATAGTGCTGGAACAAACGATAGAGCATTACAAATATATGAGCTTTTACATTCTGGTGGAAGACACCATAGATTAACTTTTAATACACAAATAACTACAGACGGTTCTTCAGCATATACTTATACACAAGGTAATTATGGTGGTTCCTCACAAATTCAATTTGGAAATAATGGTGAAATAGTTTTTTACACAAATCCTCAAGACACAGGCGGATCCGCTACAGCAATTACACCATTAGAAAGATTTAGAGTAAATAGTGATGGTGATATTAGATTTGAAGGTGGTAATTTATTCTATGATGCTTCAGCAAATGCATTAAACTTTATAGACAATGTTTACGCACAATTTGGTTCAAGTAATGATCTTCAAATATTCCACGATGGCTCTAATAGTATAATAAAAGAAGCTGGAACTGGAAATTTAAGACTACAAACTGGAAATTCAATTCAATTTAGAAATGGAAGTGGAGCTGACTTATACTTTAATGCTGCATTAGCAGGTGCCACAACTCTATACCATAACAAAGTAGCAAAACTAGCTACATCAGCAAGTGGTGTTGAGATAACAGGTAATATAACAAATACATCAGGTGATTTAACATTAGATGTTGCAGGAGATATATACTTAGATGCAGGTGGAGATGACATATATTTATCTCAAGGCGGCACACATTTTGGTGAACTAAAAAGAAATAGTTCTAATTTAGAAATACATTCACTAATATCAAATGGTGATATAGTATTTAAAGGTAGCGATGATGGGTCAACAATAACTGCTCTTACTCTGGATATGTCAGAGGCTGGTAGGGCTAATTTCAACAATGACATAGGCTTGAACGACGGCAGAGCGCTAAGACTGGGAAGTAATGATGATGGAGCTATATATAACGATGGCTCAAACACATACATAAAAAACTCCACAAATAACCACGACATTATTTTTCAAGGTAATGATGATGGTTCGGCAATCACAGCGCTTACCATTGACATGTCTAACGCAGGTAAAGCAACATTTAATGCTGATGTTATAGTAGGTGGTAATCTAACAGTTAATGGTACAACCACTACTATTAATACTGCAACTCTAGACGTTGAAGATTTAAATATTACAGTTGCAAAAGGAGTGACAACAAGTGCTGGCGCTGATGGTGCTGGACTTACGATTGAAGGCCCTACAAGCAATGCCTCTTTAATTTGGGACCATGGTAATCAATATTTAGAATTTAATAAAGACGTATTTACATCGGGTTCATTTATAATTGGTACAACATCTACTAATGTTGGAAGAATGTATAATAGTTCCGGTGTTATGGCTTTAGAGGCTTATACTGCTAGACAAATATCTTTTGGTAATGCCACAAACGGTGAACACGTCAGAATTGATGCTGACGGCAACGTTGGTATTGGAACTACTGCACCTCGTCACAAATTATCAGTAAATGGAACACTAGGTTCATCTACATTTTCAGGATTCGGTTTAGGTGTTGTTGGTGGTATAGCAACAGCAGAGAGTGGAACGCCAAATGCTGCGATAGGTATGCAAGCAGCTAATGCAACTAGTTCAAAAATATTTGCTTATGATTATGCTGGCTCAGCCGGTATACCTATTTCTATACAACCAGATAATGCAAATGTATTTATTTGTGCAGGAGGAGGCAACGTTGGTATTGGAACTACGAGCCCATCAAAATTACTTCATATAAAAAGTGCTGATCCTGTTATTAGATTAGAAGATTCAAGTCCATCTGCTTATGCAGAAATTGATGGTGCAGGTGGAGACTTAATTATTAGTTGTGATGCAGGTGATAATGATGCAGATTCAGTTATCCAATTTAAAGTTGATAATTCAGAAAAAATGCGTCTTAATTCATCAGGAAATTTTGGAATTGGAACTACATCCCCTTCTTCATTATTACATTTAAATGCAACTTCTTATCCTAAAATTACATTAACAGATACTACAGGTGTTGCTCGGTCATTTAGTATTGGAACAGATAATGAAACTTTCACAGTAAGAAATGAAACTGCTTCGTCTAATCCAATAACAATTAGTAATGCTAATGTTGTCACGTTTAATGGTGCATACTCATTTCCAACAGCAGATGGTTCATCAGGTCAAGTATTAAAAACAGATGGTTCAGGTAATTTAAGCTTTCAAAATGATTCTGGTGGAGGTGGTTCATCTAATTCTATAACAGATGCGGATAACGATACAAAAATTCAAGTAGAAGAAGGCACAGATGATGATACAATCAGATTTGATACTGCTGGAACTGAAAGAGCTTTATTTAATGCAAATGGATTAGATATAAAAAATTCAGGTGGATTAAGAATATCAGGTACTGAAGTTATTTCATCTGCAAGAAACCTAACAAACATAGGAACTATATCATTAGGTGATGGTCATTTAATTGGAGATGACGCATCTGATAATTTAGTAATTAATTCAAGTAGTGGCGAAAGTATTTTAGTTGGTTCAAATCAGCATATCTTTTTTAATACTGGAGCAACAAGTCTTACTAGCCAAGGTACTACTAGAATGTTTATTAATAGCTCAGGCAACGTGGGTATAGGTAATAGTTCACCTTCACAAAAACTTCATGTCACAGGCAACATATACGCAGCATCAGGTTTTGTTAATAGTTCAGGCTATCAGCTAAATGGCACTTATATTGTTGATAGTAGTAGAAACTTAGTCAATATCGGAACTCTTACAACTGCATCAACAATTAAAGTTGACCCTGCATCAGGCGATGCAATTGTTCAAATGGAAGGTGCTGGTGGAGCACAAATATTAAGAATAGATCAAAATAGTATTAGAACAACTACAAGTTCTGATTTAAGTATATTTACAAGTGGTAATACTAGACAAATATTTTTAGATCAGAGTGCTGCAAATATTGGTTTTAATATGGGTTCAGATACTCCACACGCAGGAACAGCTGTACATATAAAAGGTCATGACACTACTCCAGATTTTACTGCGACAGCTATTGATGATTGTACATTGGTATTATCAAATAGCGATGATGATTATGGAACAATCTTTGGACAACTTGGAACTGGAACAGGTGTAATTCAAGCAAGACGATTAGCTTCAGCTGTATATTATAATCTTGCATTAAATCCACATGGTGGTAAGGTTGGTATAAATCAAGTTGCACCTTTAAGAACCTTAGAGGTTGGTGGAGCTGGTGCTACCATGCGTGTAGGTCCAGATTACTATACACTAAATGGAAGTACTGATAGAGATTATGTAGAAATACAAGCTCATGGTACAGATAGTAAAATTGTATCACCAAATGAAAGATTCCATATTGAAAATACATCAGGAGATATAGTATTAACTGCGAGTGGTAATACAGGTATCGGTACAACTGCACCGCAATCAAAATTAGAAACTAACCTACATAGTGGTGCTGATAGTTCATTAATGAATGCTAATAGTGTTAATGATGTACATCTTATAAGAGCAGGATTTGGACAAAATGCTGCTTCTACTACAAATGCAGGAGCTAAATGGGGTTTAAGATTTGTTGGTAGAAACGATAGCAATTATGATAATCAAAAATCTGGAGCAATATTCGCTGTATCAGAGGATTCATTAGGTTATAATAGAAAGGTAGGATTGGCATTTCATACCAGTTCACATGATGCATCACATGCAGAAAGAATGCGTATTGATGCTGACGGTAAGGTTGGTATTGGAACCACTTCACCTGATACAAGTTTAGATGTCACAGCTGCTGGTGTCCAAGGTTTAATTATAAATCAAGATACTAGTAATGCAGCAGTATCTGCAAGAATGTTCTTTAAAGATAATGTTAGAACAAATGGATTCGTAAATGTGAATGGTGTACTTGAAGCTAGAACAGGAATGGCCATAGGAAGTACATCTGGTACTAAAATTGTTGGTATAGGGCCAACACAAGTTCATATAACTACACCTGTATTAATTGAAGAATATCAAATAGATACAGTCACTACGACGACATCAGCCACTTCACAAGCTGTAATATCACAATCAGGTTCTACTGTATTTAGGTCTTGTCGTTATACTGTTCAGATCACAAATAGTACAGATAGTACTTATCACACAACTGAATTATTATTAGTACATGATGGTACCACAGCAAATATCACAGAATTTGGTACAATATTTACTGGAGCTGCAATTGAAGCCACATTTGATGCAGACATTTCATCAGGTAATATTAGATTATTAGCCACACCAGCATCTACTGATACTATGGTATTTAAAGTAGTTAGACATTCTATCACTGTTTAAGACTCTTACTCTTATAAATAATAGTATTAACCGTGGAGAGTGAAACGGAAATATGGCAACAGATCACAATTTTAAAGTCAAAAATGGCCTTCATGTCGAAGGTGCAGATACAAAGTTAGTCGACGCAGGCAGTGGAAACGCTAAGCTTGAGGTCGGTGGTACACTATCTATTCGACCAGAAGGTACAACTTCTAATAAACACTTTTTTGAATTAAACGATTATACCGCAGCCGGTACTATTACTGGTGCAACTCTTGCATCAACCGGAAATATTACTGTAGGTGGTAATCTTACATTAAATAGTAATTCAAATTATATTGCTACCAGACAAATTCTTGCAAGAGACACCAATGGTTTATCATTCAAAACAAGTGGTGGTGGAACTACAATGTTTTATACCAATGCTGGTGATGTCACTGTATCAAACAATCTAACTGTAAGTGGTAATCTTACAGTCAGTGGAGATACTACAACTTTAAATGTAGCGACATTAGATGTTGAAGATAAAAATATAACTCTCAATAAAGGTTCAGGAGATACTTCAGGTTCAGCCGATGGAGCTGGTATTACCATACAAGATGCTGTCAATAGTTCGACAGATGCTACTATTCTTTGGGATGCGACTAATGACGAGTTTGATTTTTCACATTCAATTAAAGTTGCAGGAAGTTTAGGTGTTACCAATATAGTAACTAACAAAGTTGTTAAATTTAATGGAACAATATTAGATGATTCAAATATTACAGATACAGGTTCAGCAATTACTCTTGGTTCTAATACAACAGTTTCTGGAACTACAGTTTTAACTGGCGATACTAGAATTGGTTCAGCAGCTCCATCTGGGACTCATGCATTAAAGGTTTACCATACAGACAACTTTGAAGCAGCAAAATTTGAAACTAATCTAGGAGGAGCATTAGCAAGATTTACTGATACAAATGCCAGCATAGAAATAGGAAATCAAAATGGAGAGGCTGTATTAAGAACTGGTAATTCAGTAAGACTAGCTGCAAATTCAAGTGGTAATGTAAGAGTTGCAACTGGCGATCTGCAAATGGGCTCAACGACAGTCATAGATAGCTCAAGAAACATTTCAAACATTGGTACTATAGCCAATAGTGGTACAATCACTTCAACTGGTTCAGATCACACATTCTATAATGGTGGATCAGAACAATCTTTATCTATCGGAAGAAATGCAAACGAAAGATTAAAAATACGTGTCACCGATGGCGATATTACATTAACAGCAGATCAAGATGCAGATGGTAATAGTACACACAACTTTATATTAGATAGAACATTTGATGGCTCGGGTGCAAGTCAATTTCAAATAAAAAATAACGGTTCACTACAATTTAATATGAGTGCAACCGATGCTCAATTCTATAATGGTACATTATATGTTGGTACTAATGATAGTACACCGGGTACATTACATCTATTTGGTGGTGCAACTGGAAACGCAGAAGGTGGTGAATTAAGATTATACACTGGTGCTGATCACGATGGTACAGTCGATTGGTATAGATTCGATGCTTATCAAGATGATTTAAGAATTGGTCGTTCAGGTCAAACAGATATTTATTTATTCCAAAATGGTTCTGTTAAAATAGAAAATAGTAATTTAATATTGAACCATGACCTTGATATGGCAAACAATAAAGATATTAATTTCTTTAATTCATCAGGTGCAGATGATGGTACAAAAATTACAAGAGCAAGTGGTAATGCATTCAGATTTAAGTATACAGGCAACTCTATGATTTTTGATGCTCTTGCTGATAATCAAATTTCATATAGAAATAGTGATGATGAAGAAGTAATGAGAATAGTACCGAATAGTACACCTACAAGCTCAAGTGTTGATGTTGTCGGTAATCTTAGAATAAACACAACAACCGTTATAGATTCATCAAGAAATTTATCTAATATAGGAACTATTACCGCAACTGGTGATATGGCAATTGATACAGATACTTTATTTGTTGATGTCTCAGCAAATAGAGTTGGTATAGGTGAAGATAGTGTAGATATGAAATTACACATCTCCGATACTACAACACCAGGTATAAAATTTGAAAGACCTGGTGCTGTATCATGGAGAGCTGGTGTATCAGGTACATCATTTCAAATATCAGATAGTAGTGACACATTAGCAAGTCCAGAGTTAGTCTTAACAAATTCGGGTAGATTACAGGTAAACCATGATGCCGTAGCATTAGCATCTCAGCCAGCAATTGTTGCACAATTTGATTCTACTGCTACTGATGGTTTAGCATTAATTACAGTTCAAAATTTAACAGCAAATACAGCTGCAGCATTAGGTGCTGGTATAGAATTCAGAGTTGGAGATGGAACATCTGGTTCAGCAACTAAATCCTCGTATATATTCCAAAGAGGTGCTGGTCAAACTACAATGAATTATATTGCTGACAGAAATCATCAATTCTATGTAGATCACCATGACAACGATATAACAGGTACTGGTTATAGTGATTATGGAACTCTTGCTATGGATATACAAGAGAGTGGTACAATTACAATTGGTACTACATCTACTACACCTGGCTTTTCAAGTACAAATGGCCATGCTTTTCATGTAGGAGATGCATCACACATATCACGAAATTCTGGTACAGCTTTAATTGTCAATAGAGGTACAAATGATGGCGACATAATTAATTTTAGAAGAGCCGGTACTAGTGTTGGTGTTATAGGTGTAGCCGCGTCTGATAATTTATATATTGCAGGTGGTAGTGGAGGTACACATGGTATTTACTTTAATGATACTGCCATTGTTCCTGCAGCTCAAGGTGGTGCGCCTGATCATGGTACACTTGATTTAGGTACATCTTCTTATAAATTTAAAGATGCTTATCTGACTGGTTTAAATTTGAATACAGGTTCAGCTGAAGCACTTCCTAAAACTTTTGCGATCGCAAATACAGGTGGTGATAGTGGTCAATATATTAAATTTGGAACAATATCAAGCATAGCACAATCTGGTAGATCAGTAAAAATAACTGTACATTCTAATTCAGGTTATAACGCTTCTAATGCACAAAACCAAGAAACAATAATAAGGTTTAAAACTTCTAATGGTTCATCAAATCAAAGTGGTTTTTATGGTGATTGCCAAAAATATGATTTCGGTGACCAAGCTGGTGCACCTAGTTCAGTATTAGTAAAACAAGTTTCATCTACAGAATATGAATTTTATGGATTGTTTGCTAATTTTACAGGTGATAGTTCTTTTTATACAGTAGAGCATAGACACGGAACATGGACACATAGTGGTTCAAATACAGGTTCTTCTGCACCATCAGGTACAGTCTTAACTGCGACTGAAAGAGTAATATTCACATCAGGAACAACTAACCAATCAGCCACATTAAAAGCAGGTGGTTTAACTTATCCAAGCTCTGATGGTTCAAATGGACAAGTATTAACTACAAATGGTTCTGGTACATTATCATTTACAACACCAAGTAGTGGTACAATTACTTCTGTTGCAAATATGTCCAATAATAGAGTTCTTACAGCAAGTGGTTCAACTACAATCAATGGAGAAGCAAATCTTACCTTTGATGGTAATGCACTAATACTTTTTGATTCAGGAGCTGTGACAGAAGATACTACTGGTCTTACATTTAGACAAACAGGTACATACTCAGATGGTAGATACGAACACAGATTTAGAAAACAAGATTTAGGTGGAGGTATACCATTATTCTTAGATAAGACAGCAGGAACTGCAGGTTCTCATACTACAATAGCTAGGTTTGGTTCTTATACGAGTAATCCTGAAGAATTTGAAGTTTTCGGAGATATGACAGCAACCGGTTATGTTGAAGGTGGTGGACTACAACTAGGTGCAGGAAATTCTGCTGCTAGTATATTCCGAATAGCTTCCGGTATGTGCGGATTTCATTTTTCAACTAATACAATTTTTCCTACAGACAATGCTGGTCAACTCACTAATGGTCTTGTAGATTTAGGTAGTGCAGGTGCTAAATATAAAGACCTATTTTTAGGAGGTGACCTTAGTTGTGAGGATATAACTATTACTGGTGAATTAAACATACCTAATAAATTAAGACATGTTGGTGATACTAATACTTATTTACAATTCCATGCTGCAGACCAAGTCAGAATAGTTGCCGGCAATACTGAAATAACAGAATGGCGTTCAGATAGAATGCAGATGAGTAATGGGCTGCCCATTACTTTTAATAATTGGAGTGCTTTTTCAGATACTGCTTTAACAGATATTAATTATGCTACTCTAAATGCTCCAATACATATTCCTGCAGTTAACGTTGGTTCTGCAGATAAGTATTTACCTATTCTACAAGGTTCAGCTCAACACGATCAAGGATATAGAACAAGTTATGTATTAGGTGGATTTAAAAAAGCAACAACAGGTGCTGGTTGGGGTGACGGACAAACTGGTTTCTTTATGGCTATGGGTAATTCAGATAATAACCCTACGAAAGAATTTAGATTTACTTGGGATGGTCGTATATGGTATACAGATGCAGGAAGTGATACATACCTAGACTTTGATACAGATAGTCATATAAAATTTGTCACGAGTGGAGTACAAAGAGCAGAAATAGATGATGCTGGCATCAACGTTGTTTCTGGTGGTTATCAAACTTCTGGTACAACTAGAATTGCTCAAGATGGTTCATTTTTCCCAACAAGTATAGATAGTACCGGTAAAATATCATTCTTAAATGGTAGTGCAGCTCAAGGTATTAGAGTAAATACTTTATATGCTGGAACCACATATGCAAGTGATGGTGCAGCTTCTGGTATGGTTGATACTCTCAATGGATATAGAGTACAAGGTGCACAAAGGATAGACTCTTCAGGTAATTTCTTTGCAAGTGATTACATTAATATAGGTGATGATGCAACTATAGAAGATTATGATGTTGCTAATGCAATTAGAATTAAAGGTCAACAAGCAAATACTCAAGGATATATAGCATTTGGTCAACAAACAGCTAAATTAGGTTGTAATAATTCAGCTACTTTAACCTATAGTAATGACTTCCAAGCAACAGGTCGAATAACCGCTACTAGTTATGTTGTAGCAGGTTCAGGTTCTGGTGGTGTAGCACTTACAGTAAATGATGGTTATGGAAATGCAAACGTCACATTTAACCATGTTGCTGGTGTACCAGAACAAAATGGTGCATCAGCTCGTATAGTAGTAAATACAGATTCTGCAGCTGAAGCTGCTATGGAATTTGAAGTTTCTAGTGCAGCTGTCACATCAGGTTCAGCGGTTAATTTACCTGTTGGTCTGAAAGTAGGACATGACTATGTAGAGATGCCTGATCGACTCAGACATCAAGGTGATACTAATACTTATTTTCAATTTAATGCTGCAGATTCAGCAAGAATAGTGACTGGCGGTACAGTTAGGTTTTTAACAGATTCCAATGGAGTGACAATAAAAAATTCTACACTATTATTAGATAGTAATGATATTTCTGGAGTTGGTAGTTTACAAATAGGTAGTAATACGGTAATAGACGCATCAAGAAACCTTACAAACATAGGCACAATTTCTAGTGGAGCTTTAACTGTAACCTCTGGTGATACAAGCACTTTTGCAGGTACAGATTACCTAAATATCAACGCAAATGTTGGTGGTGTTAACACAAATGGTTCTCAAGGATTACATATAGGTTGGAATAAATCTAATGGTGGTCGTGAAATTAATATGATCTTTGATGGTGGTACTGCTCAAGCTGATACTGAAATGATCTTTACCAGTACAGATGGCACTACTTATACAGACATTTTTCAAATTAATGGTGCTGTTGGAACAGGTGTAGATATAAAAAGTGGTGGACTTAGAATGGGCACAACTACAGTCATAGATGCATCAAGAAATATTACTGCCGTGACCGGCGCATTTAGTGGTAAAGTTGCTGTTATGAGCGCATCAGTCCATGGCTCTTATGATTTTTATAATAATGGTACTTTTTATAATAATGGTGCGGCTATTATAGACGATAATCTAACTATATCAAGTGGAAACTTATACATACCTGAATACATATACCATTCAGGAGATACAAATACTTATATTAGATTTACTGGTGATGCTATTACATTAAGAGCTGGTGGTACAGATATGATTAACATCATAGAAGGTTCAGATGACTATGTAGAGATTGCTGGAAGATTACAGCTTAGAGATAGTGTAGATTTAAAAATGTTTCATTCATCAACTACAACTGATAGTGCCATACATATGCCACGAGCTGGTTATATTAGTTTCTATGGTGATACAAATGTGCACCATTGTATAAGATCAGCAAATCAGAGTAATTCTGAATCAGATGATATAATGATTAGTTCTTATGGTGCACTTTATATTGATCTTGATTCTAATAACAATAATGTGTCTGGTGCTGACTTTGTAATTGGTCGACATAATTCTACTTCATCTAATATGTTTAGTGTAAGTGGAGAAGATGGAGATACAATTGCAGCGGGTGATGTCACAGCTTTTGGTTCACCATCAGATATTAGACTTAAAGAAAATATAGAAGTAATTGCTGATCCACTCAATAAAGTACTAAAACTAAAAGGTGTCACATTTAATTATAAAGACACAGGTAAAAAATCAACTGGACTTATTGCACAAGATTTAGAAGAAGTCTTGCCAGAAGTTGTTTATGAAACACACGATATAAATGATGATAATAATAAATTTAAAGCAGTTAGATATGGTAATACTGTAGGTTTATTGGTTGAAGCAATAAAAGAACAACAAACTATTATAAATAGATTAGAAGAAAGAATTAAAAAACTCGAGGGAGAAAAATAATGGCGATTAATAAAAGTGTAGCAATACAAAGAATTGAAGTACATCCAGCAGAATCAGGGGCGGCAGAAAATACAAATGCTTCTAAACCATGGATGTTAGTAGTAAGTGAAATAACTTTCACTGGTACAGGTCAAGATACATCTGATGTAGATTTACCGATGACAGATACTATATCAAAAAATCTTTACTATTATTCAGATGAAGCTAACCAAACACAAACATCGTTGGCTGGTGAAGATGCATTAGTACAATCAGTTGGCACTGCAATTTGGAGCTAATACATGGCAAAACCGAATAGTAAAGATACATTCAAAGATTATTGTTTGAGGCAACTCGGTGCACCGGTTATAGAAATCAATGTTGATGATGACCAATTAGACGATCGAGTAGATGAAGCTTTACAATATTATCAAGAATATCATACTGACGGTACTGAAAGGTTTTTCTTAAAACATAAATCTACTGGTTCTGTCTTAGCGTTTACCGGTTTATCTGGTACATTTGTTGTGAATGAAGAAGTGACAGGTAATACATCTGGAGCTAAGATGATTGTCGATTCTATTGTAGGTTCGACTTTAGTATATAAAGTTTTAGGTGACCCTAATGTTGCTTTCCAAGCAAATGAAACAATCACTGGTGGTACCTCTAGTGCAACGGCACAAATTAGTAGTATCACAATTGGTGATTTTGAAAATGGATATATTCCTATTAATGATCTTATTACTCAGGTAGTACAAGTATTACCAATAAGAGATTCGGTAAGTTCAAACGATATGTTTGATGTTAGGTATCAAATACATTTACATGACATTTATAATATGGGCTTCATGGGAAGTCTAGCAGAATACGTTATGAGTATGCAATATCTTGATATGTTAGATAATGTAATTGACTCAGATGAAAAACAAATAGGATTTGAAAGACACACAAACAGACTAAATATCTTTATGGATTGGGGTGAAGAAATAAGTATTGGTGATTTTATTGTAGTAGAATGCTACAGAATTATTGATCCAGATACTTTTACCGATGTCTATAATGATTATTATTTAAAGAAATATGCGACAGCTTTAATCAAAAAACAATGGGGACAAAACCTAATTAAATTTGAAGGTATGCAAATGCCAGGTGGTGTCACCTTTAATGGCAGACAGATATATGATGATGCGATCGCTGATATTGAAAAGCTTGAAGAAGAAATGCGACTTAATTGGGAGGACCCAGTCGATTTTTATACAGGATAATATATGCCAAGAAATGTTTATTTTTCACAGGCCGTAAAATCTGAACAGAATCTGTTCGAGGACCTGGTAATTGAATCACTTAAAATATATGGACAAGATGTCTATTATATTCCTCGTACACTTGTAAACAGAGATAATATATTAGGTGAAGATGCAGCGTCTAAGTTTGATGATGCGTATATTATTGAAATGTATATTGAAAATGTTGATGGGTTTGAAGGCTCAGGTGATCTATATTCTAAGTTTGGTTTAGAGATGCGAGACGAAGTCACTTTCGTTGTATCAAGAAGAATGTGGAATCAATCAATTGGTAAATTCAGTTCTAATGGTTTTAATCCTAGACCTCAAGAAGGTGATCTAATATTCTTACCACTATCTAATACATTTTTTGAAATATCTTATGTAGAGGACGAGGATCCATTTTATCAATTATCAAAATTACCAACATATAAACTTAAGTGTAATCAATTTGAATATAGTGATGAAGCATTTGATACGGGCATCTCAGTTATTGATGATGAAATATCAGAAACATCATTTAAAGTCACAATGGATGTTTCAACTACAAATACACAATTCCCAGAAGTCGGAGAGATTGTAAGACAGACTGTTGGTACAGGTATACAAGTATTTGGTGAAGTCGTAGAAAGAACAAAAACATCAGCCACAAATGGTCAATTAAAAATACAAAACGTTGGAGTCACTGGCTCTAATGATGCTAAGGATTTCTTAGTAGATGCAACAAAACCATTAGTAGGTGATACATCAACAATCAGTGTCACTATAACAAAAATATATGGATTATTAGATACAACTGGTGAAGCCTTTATAGATGACCCACAAGCAGAAAATATTACTTATGAGGCATTTGAATCTGGCTTTATGGATTTCAGTGAAACTAATCCATTTGGAGAACCATAATGTTTGGAGATCATTTTTATCATGCAACAATGCGAAAATCCGTAGCGGTTTTTGGTACACTATTTAATAATTTAAAAGTAATAAGACAAGCTTCAGGCGGCGGTGTCTTAAATCAGGTTAGAGTGCCTCTAGCATATGGTCCTAAGCAAAAATTCTTAGCTAGACTAGATGCAGAAGTTGGCCGAGATAATCCAATTGCTATTAAATTACCAAGGATGGCTTTTGAAATTACAAGTTTAAGCTTAGATGCTTCTGCTAAATTAAATAGAAGAAATCAAATAGCAGAAGATAATGTTAGTGATGTCACTAAAAAGAAAGTAATTAAACATTTTACTGCATACGATATTGGTATGGGATTATCTATCATGGTTAAAAATCAAGATGATGGATTACAAATACTAGAACAAATTTTACCTTTCTTTCAACCAGAATATTCAGTCACAATAAAACCTGTTGATGACTTTAATCATAAACAAGATGTTCAGGTTATATTACAAGACGTCAGTATAGAAGATAATTATGAAGGTGACTTTTCTGAAAGAAGAGTTTTAATATATAACCTTAACTTTATAATGAAGATGAAGTTCTATGGACCTACAGGTGATTCAAAACTTATTAGAGAAGTTAAACTTGATTTCAAAGAGAAAGATAATATTACAAGAAAGTTTGAGGATATGGATTTTACAATTAATCCAACAAGTGCAGGTGAAAACGATTCACATACGGTGGTCGTGACTATTACAGAAGGTAGCTAATGAGTAAAGAAAAGATTATGAAAAATTTAGAAAAGAATGCGCCTGCTATAAAACAAGACAGACCCATCTCTGTAAATAAAGATGTAAAAGATGATTATGATTTTTCTAGGAGAACGTATAAAGATTTAATTACGGTCGGTACTAGGTCCTTGGATGTTTTGGCTGAACTCGCACGCGAGAGCGAGCACCCGCGAGCCTTCGAAGTTTTATCAAAAAGTATCAAAGATATAGGAGATACTACTGAAAAACTAATGAAACTTCAGAAAGATAAAGAAGATTTAAAGAGAGTTCAAGATACAGCTAAAAAGATTACTAATAATAATGTATTCGTTGGTAGCACAACCGACTTACAAAGAATGTTATTAGACAAGGATAATGTGATAGATGCAAAGAGTAAAGAATAACGAATTTGGATATTTAGGAAATCCCTCCGTAAAACGTGATGGGGTTGAGGCTTCTTTTACAAAAGAAGAAGTTAAAGAATATGCTAAGTGCATGAAAGACCCTGTCTATTTTGCAAAAAAGTATATTAAGATTATATCACTAGATGAAGGTTTAGTACCTTTTGAAATGTACCCATATCAAAAAAAGATGTTTAAACATTTCAATGATAATAGATTTAGTATTGTTTTAGCATGTAGACAATCGGGTAAATCTATATCATCAGTTGTTTATCTCTTATGGTATGCAGTCTTTCACCCAGAAAAGACAATTGCTATTTTAGCAAATAAAGGTGCAGTAGCAAGAGAAATGTTAGCTCGTATTACTCTTGCCTTAGAGAATCTTCCATTCTTTTTACAACCAGGGTGTAAAGCCTTAAATAAAGGTAGTGTTGAATTTAGTAATAATAGTAAGATCATAGCATCAGCAACTTCTGGTAATTCTATAAGAGGTTTGTCTATTAATTTATTATTCTTAGATGAGTTTGCCTTTGTAGAAAATGATGCGCAGTTCTATACATCAACATATCCAGTTGTTACGGCTGGTAAAGATACACAGATTATAATTTGTTCTACAGCGAATGGTATAGGTAATATCTATCATAAACTATGGGAAGGAGCCGTACAAGATACTAACGAATTCAAACCATTTAGAGTTGATTGGTGGGATGTACCAGGAAGAAATAAAACTTGGAAAAAGCAAACAGTAGCGAATACTTCGGAATTACAGTTTGAACAAGAGTTTGGTAATACATTTCATGGAAGAGGTAATACACTGATCAGTGCAAATCATTTATTAGCACAAAAGAGTAAAGACCCTATGTGGTATAAAGAAAACGTATTTGTTTATGAAGAGCCAAAAGAGGGTCATGAGTATGTCATGACTGTAGATGTCTCAAAAGGTAAAGCACAAGACTATAGTACATTTAATATTATAGATGTGTCTGAAAAACCTTTTGAACAAGTATGTGTATTTCGCGATAATAATATATCGCCTATGTTATTGCCAGATGTGATATATAAATATGCAAAAACATATAATGAGGCTTATGTCATTATAGAAAGTAACGATCAAGGGAGTGTAGTCTGTAATGGATTATATTATGAATTAGAATATGAAAACATGTTTGTTGAGTCTACAGTGAAGGCCAATGCTTTAGGGGCGACAATGACCAAAAGAGTAAAGCGAATAGGTTGTTCTACTGTAAAAGATTTAATTGAACAAAATAAAATCAAGATACATGATGCACAAACAATAGTTGAGATGAGTACCTTTGTATCAAGAGGTTCTAGTTGGATGGCACTCCCACCTAATCATGACGACCTGATGATGAATTTAGTATTATTCTCATGGTTTGTCACAACTGATATATTTGAATCTTTAACTAATATTGATATGAAGAATATGTTGTATAAAGAAAGATTAAAAGCAATACAAGATGATATGTTACCATTTGGATTTATAGAGGATGGCAATTCTAATAATGATAAATATATAAAAGACGAAGAAGGAAATATCTGGTTCGAGGAAAAACAATGGAAAGGTTCAACGACTTTTTAACAGAAAAAGTAGATAAAAAACAAATGCAAAAATTGCATGTGGTTATTCTCGGCCTTGGTGATGAAGAAGGCACGTTTGCAGATATTGTACAAAAATTATCTAAGAAATATAATATAACACATACTATGGTAGATGTCAAGGAAGCTTACATTGCTTCTAGTGATATTGAGATTGGAGAAGTATTAATTAAAAATATAGATGGTGAAGATAAAGATGTCACAATTAATATGCATGACTCTTTAGTATTTGTAAGAGCTGGTGCAATTAAAAATCTTACATCTCAAGCATTAGTATCTACATTACAAACAATCGGATTCTTTCTTATAAATGATTTAGAAGCTATGTTATTATGTGATAATAAAATGGCATCCACCGTTGCACTAGAAAGAAACAATATACCTGTACCAAGAACATCAATTATTAATAATATTAAGAGTGTAGAAGATGCACATAAAAAGGTTGGTGGTAAATTTCCAGTCATAATAAAAACACTAAAAGGTACTCAAGGTATCGGTGTTTCTAAGGTAAACGATATGAGTTCATTGACATCAGTAGTTCAATCACTGTGGAAGTTTGATGCTGATCTTCTTATACAAGAATATTTTGATTTAAAATCAGATATTAGAACTTTATTAGTTGGTAATAAAATCATAGCAAGTGCAGAAAGAAAGAAAGTAGACAAAAAAGAATTTAGAAATAATGTACATTTAGGTGCAGAAACACTACCATATAAACTATCAGATGAAGAAAAAGAATTAGTAATCAACGCTGCAAGAACCAGTGGGGCACATTATTGTGGTGTAGATCATTGTAAAATAGGTGGCAAATATTATATCTTAGAGGTTAATGGTTCACCGGGTATTAGATCACATTTTATGGGGTATAATCCAGAAAACAATATGGCCACAGGAAAAAAAGTTACTGATGTAGATGTATTAGAAACAGTATTATTATGGTTCAGTGATGAAGCAAATAGACGACCATTTATGAGACAAGAAGTTGGTTATATTGAAAGTATTTTATTAGATGGCTTTGATAAAAATTTAATTAGAGCAAAGTTTGATACTGGTAATTCAGCATCAGCAACTATGTTACATGTAGATAAACTTAAAATTGAAGGTGATAAAGCTATTTGGAAAAAAAATGGTTTAACGTTTGAAAGTGAAATAGTTGATTTATCATTACCAAGAAGAGGTGGAAAAGCTTTTGACACAAGACCAGTAATAGAACATGGTATTACCTTCAATAATAAAAAATATAATATAGAAATAGGACTCACAGAAAAAGACACAGCTAGTGAAATGTTAGTAAATAGAAAAACAATGACTAAATTAAGAGTTGCGGTCAATCCAAATAGACGATATATCGTAAGTAATTATGCAGGTCAAGATGACGATTATAGTAGAGATTAAGTGTTAAGAACTGCTTAATTATAAATACTATTATTGAATATTCGTATTATGAAACATATTAACTAACTCAAAAAATAGAGGATAAAGCGATGGCATTTCAAGTATCACCTGGCGTCAGGATAAAAGAAGTTGACGCTACCAATGTTGTTCCAGCATCATCACTATCAATCGGTGGTTTTGTAGGAGCATTTAATTGGGGTCCGGTCGAGAAAGTCCGCCTGATAAGTTCGGAGAACAAATTAGCAGAGACTTTTTATCAACCAGACGACAATACTGCAAAATATTTTTTACCAGCAGCTGGATTTCTAAAGTATGGAAATTCACTGAAGGTCGTTCGTGTTGTTGATTCAACAGCTAAGAACGCACACTCAGAAGGTTCTGGTTCAAAT
>VMHT01145413.1_pt1 | contig 101303 bp, 83 predicted proteins | sample 4693611 | NCBI WGS metagenome assembly VMHT01 (sample SAMN12280063, study PRJNA550983) | marine metagenome | isolation source: seawater sampled from same location over 5 years 0.02-0.2 micron viral filtrate | place: USA: collected off the coast of southern California halfway between the port... ...
ATATCACGCCGGTAAAAGGCGAGGGCGCTTATGTTTTTGATAAAGAAGGAAATAAATACCTGGATCTTTATGGCGGCCATGCGGTAATTTCTATTGGACATTCCCATCCCGCTTATGTGAATTCTATTTCTAAACAGGTTGCGGAACTGGGCTTTTATTCTAATTCGGTTAAAAATCCTTTGCAAAACAAACTTGCGGATGAGCTGGAAAAACTTTCAGGAATAGAAGATTATAGCCTGTTTTTATGTAATTCGGGGGCTGAGGCCAATGAAAATGCGCTTAAAGTTGCTTCTTTTTATACCGGGAAAGATCGCGTGATCTATTTTGAAAATGCTTTCCACGGAAGAACTTCAGGAGTGGTTGCGGTGACCGACAATGAAAATATTAAAGCTCCATTCAATCAACATCATCAAGCGACGAAAATTGCTTTTGAAGATACTGATACGCTTGAAAGAGAATTGGAAAAAGGCGACGTGGCTGCGGTTATTTTTGAAGTGATCCAGGGTGTTGGAGGACTCGATGAAGCTTCTACTGAATTTTATCAAAAAACCGCTGAATTGTGTGAAAAATATAATTCAGTTTTAATTGCAGATGAGGTACAGTCGGGTTATGGGAGAACAGGAGATTTTTTTGCTTTTCAGAAACATAATATTCGACCTGATATTATTTCCATAGCGAAAGGAATGGGAAACGGCTTCCCAATTGGCGGGGTTTTAATCAATAAAACTATTGAAGCAAAATCCGGAATGCTGGGAACTACTTTTGGTGGGAATCACCTGGCCTGTGCCGCGGGGATTTCGGTTTTGGAGGTTATAGAAAAAGAAAATCTTCTGAAAAATGCCAGGGAACTTTTTGAATATGTAAAAGAGAATGCGGCAGAAATTCCGCAGATCAAAAAAATCAAAGGTCGCGGATTGATGATTGGTTTAGAATTCGATTTTGAGATCGCACAAATAAGAAAAGAACTGTTGTATAAACACCAAATTTTCACAGGGGCCTCGGCCAATAAAAAATTGCTAAGAATTTTACCGCCACTAAATATAAAAAAGAAACATTTTGATGAGTTATTTAAAGCTTTAAAGATGGTTTTAAATTGAACAACTACCAAGTCGAACAAAGGCGAGATTTAGTTAATTAAGTGATTTCAGTATTTAAAGAATCACTTTGAAAAAAATCGTCAAGCTGAACTTGTTTCAGCTTCTAATATGTTAGATCCTGAAATAAATTCAGGATGACGAGATTGAGAACTATTAGATTGCATCAAAAGAAAGAAAATAGAATGAAAAATTACACAGAATTATCAGATATAAAAGATTTACAGCAATTAATTACGGAAGCGCTGGAGCTGAAAAAAAGCACATCTACTTTAGAAATCGGAAAAGGAAAAAGCCTGGGAATGCTATTTTTTAACCCCAGTTTACGTACGCGTTTAAGTTCTGAAAAAGCCGCGAAATTGTTGGGAATGGAAGTAATGGTCATGAATGCCGGTAGCGATAGCTGGAAGTTGGAGTTTGAAGATGGGGCGGTAATGGATTCCGATAAAGCTGAACATATTAAAGAGGCGGCTGCGGTACTTTCGCAGTATTGCGATATCATCGCGGTGCGAGCGTTTCCTGATTTAAAAGACAAAGAAAAAGATGAGGCTGAGACGGTATTAAATAGCTTTAAAAAATTTGCGTCTGTACCTGTTGTAAATTTGGAAAGTGCTACGGGCCATCCCCTGCAGGCACTTACCGATGCCATGACTATTTCCGAATTAAAGAAAAAAGACAGGCCAAAAGTTGTGCTCAGCTGGGCGCCGCATCCAAAGACTTTACCGCAAAGTGTACCTAATTCTTTTGCTGAAATTATGCAAAATTTGGATGTTGATTTTGTGATCACCAATCCGGAAGGCTATGATCTAAATCCAACAATCACTAAAAATGTTTCGGTTATTCACGATCAGGCTAAGGCTTTAAAAGATGCCGATTTCGTGTATGTAAAAAATTGGAGCAGTTATGAAAGTTACGGTCAAAAACTAAGTGAAGATCGAAACTGGACTTTTTCCGCCGAAAAATTAAAACTAACTAATAATGCAAAAGTGATGCATTGTTTGCCGGTAAGAAGAAATATGGTGATTGCCGATGAGGTATTGGATTCAGAAAACTCGGTGGTGATTCAACAGGCGGGAAACAGAACTTTTGCTGCGCAGGCTGTTTTAAAAAGAATTTTAGAAGAAAAAGTAAAAGAAACCGAGTTAGGGAAAAATGCTTAAAATATAATGTCAGTTCGAGCGCAGTCGAGAACTCATTTATTTAGCATTTAGGACATCTCGACTCCGCTCGATGTGACATTTAACAAGGTTTGGGTGTAAAAGTAAAGATATATGAAAAACAAGGTTTTAAAAGTTGTAAAAATAGGAGGGAAGCTTATTGAAGATGAATCCAAATTCGCTGAATTCCTGAATGATTTTGTGGCTTTGGAAGGCCCGAAGATTCTGGTTCATGGTGGGGGAAACCTGGCTACCGAAATTGCACGGAAACTCGGTTATAAAACGCAAATGTTTGAAGGGCGAAGAATCACCGATGCCGATTCAATTAAAGTGATCACTATGGTCTACGGCGGACTCATTAATAAAAATATTGTAGCTAAGCTTCAATCTTTGAATGAAAATGCAATTGGTTTATGCGGTGCCGATGGAATGAGCATTGTTTCCCAGAAACGTCCTGTGAAGGAAGTCGACTTTGGTTTTGTTGGAGACGTGGAAAAGGTTAATTCAGAATTTATAAATTCACTTTTAGAACAAAATATTACGCCTGTTTTTTCGGCTATTTCCTGTACAGAAGATGGTTTGCTTTTAAACACTAATGGAGATTCTGTAGCTGCGGAAATCGCCAAAGCGATGAGCGCTATATATGAGACTGAACTTTATTTCTGCTTTGAGAAAAAAGGTGTGCTGGCCAATGCCGAAAACGATGATTCGGTGATTCAAGAAATTACCAGTGAAAAATACCAGGAATTGCTTGAAGAAAAAATAATAAGCGATGGGATGCTCCCTAAGTTGCACAACAGTTTCCAGGCTTTGGAAAGCGGTGTGAAAAATATATTTCTGGGGGATTTCAGGTTACTAAAGAAAGAATCTGTTTATACTAAAATCACGGATTAATGAAGCTCGAAGAATTACATAAGGAGGCCCTGGATTTACTTAAGAATCTTATTGAGACTCGATCATTCTCAAAGGAAGAAGATAAAACGGCCGGATTGCTGGAAGATTGGTTCCGAACTAAAGAGATGACCTTTTATCGGCATTTGAACAATGTTTGGGCTACGAATAAATATTTTGACCCGGCTAAACCAAGCTTGTTGCTGAATTCTCATCATGATACCGTAAAACCAAATTCGGCATATACCCGTGATCCATTTGAAGCTAAAATTGAAGATGGAAAATTATACGGATTAGGTAGTAATGATGCCGGTGGTTGTCTTGTTTCTTTACTTGCAACTTTCACCTGGTTTTATGAAGCGAAAAACCTGGAATATAATCTGATTTTTGCAGGAACTGCTGAAGAGGAAATAAACGGGAAAAATGGAATAGCCTGTATGTTACCTAAAATGCCAAAAGTTGATGTTGCTATAGTTGGTGAACCGACTTTAATGCAACTGGCAATTGCCGAAAAAGGTCTATTAGTTTTTGATGCTAAAGTAAAGGGAACTCCTTCACACGCCGCTCATCCCAATGATAATAACTCGATATACAAGACTGCTAATGTTTTAAAATGGTTTCAGGAATTTGATTTTCCGAAGGAATCTGAAACTCTGGGGAAAGTAAAACTTACGGTAACCCAGATCAATGCCGGCAGCCAGCATAATGTAGTGCCGGGCCACGTAGATCTGGTGATAGATGTTCGGGTGAATGATGCGTATTCCAACGCTGAAATTGAGCAAATTTTAAAGAAAAAAGCTCCTGTAGATGAAATAACTGCACGTTCCCTTCGGTTGAATTCTTCTTCAATTCCCAAGAATCACGAGTTAGTAAAGGCTGGAATTTCTTTAGGAATGGAAACTTATGGTTCGCCTACACTTTCAGACCAGGCAATGTTAAGCTGTCCTTCTTTAAAATTAGGTCCGGGAGATTCCACAAGATCTCATTCCGCAGATGAATTTATTTATGTAAAAGAAGTGGAAGAAGGGATTGAGAAGTATATTAAATTGCTGGAAAAAACTTTAAAAGTATAAAGACTATAAGTAGACTGGTAGAAAAATTTGCGTCAAGTTGTCCCGAAGCTTCGGGATTGTTTCAGCTTCTAATGTGTTCTGGGTATATAACAACTTAGATTCTGAAATAAATTCAGAATGACGTTTATAATTAATTTTTAGCTTAAAATAAAAACTATGAAACTCTGGGATAAAGGATTAGCTATAGATAAAAAGATCGAAAATTTTACGGTTGGAAACGACCGGGAGTTAGATATGCATATCGCGGAATACGATCTAAAAGCTTCAAAAGCTCACGCTAGAATGTTAGGGAAAGTTGATATTCTGACTTCAGAAGAAGTGAAAAGTATAGAAGTAGAATTAGCTAAACTTCAGCAGCAGCTTGAAAAGGGAACTTTTGAGATAGAAGAGCAATTTGAAGATGTACATTCAAAAATTGAATTTGAATTAACCAAAGTCCTGGGAGATACCGGAAAAAAAATCCATACTGCTCGATCCAGGAATGACCAGGTTTTGGTGGCGATGCAATTATATTTCAAAGAAAATTTGAGAGAGATTTCTAGTAAAACAAAGCAATTGATAGATGTTCTTTTGGGCCTCGCAGATAAACATCAGGAGAAACTTCTTCCCGGGTATACACATTTGCAGGTAGCGATGCCTTCAAGTTTTGGTTTATGGTTTTCAGCCTATGCAGAATTACTTATCGATGATCTTTATTTACTGGAAGCCGGTTTGAAAGTTGTAGATCAAAATCCGTTGGGATCTGCGGCAGGTTATGGCTCTTCTTTTCCTATAGATCGGGAATTCACCACCAAAGAGTTAGGGTTTTCTACTTTAAAATATAATGTGGTAGCCGCACAACTGGGTCGTGGAAAGTGTGAGCGAACAGTGACTTCTAATATTTCATCAGTAGCAAATACTTTAGCTCGTTTTGCTATGGATATTTGTTTATATATGAGTCAGAATTTTGACTTTATCACTTTTCCCGATGAACTTACCACAGGCTCCAGCATTATGCCACACAAGAAAAATCCTGATGTTTTTGAATTGATTCGTGGTAAATGCAACAAGTTACAGAGCATCGCTAACGAGATGATTTTAATTACCAATAATTTACCGAGCGGTTATCATAGAGACTACCAACTGATCAAAGAAAACAGCATTTATGCGGTAGAAAATATTAAAGAGATCTTGGATGTTTTTATTCACTCCATCGCTTTAATTAAGGTGAAGGATATCAATTTACAGGATGAAAAATATAAATATCTTTTTACGGTAGATAGTATCAATGATTTGGTGATGCAGGGAAAATCTTTTAGAGAGGCTTATCAAATAATCGGTGGCCAGGTGCAGGAAGGAACTTATGAAGCTGCAGAAGGTAAAAAGCATTCGCATTTAGGAAGTAAGGATAATCTTGCTTTGGAAGAAATTAAGAGAAAAAAGGATGAGGTTTAGGTTTTTGAATTTTTATCTGAGTATAGAATAATAAGATCCCGGCTGAAGTCGGGATTACTATACCAAAATTAAAAATAGACCCCGATTTTCACCGGGTCAAGTTTCATTAAAAAACCCCCCGCAAAACCACACGAAATGCGAAGGGTTCAAAACATAAATGAAGAAAAAAATCTTAAATAATAGTCATTTGCCCAAGGTTCAGGTTCTCATTGTTGATACTAATATTATCAACTTCACTGATAAGTCCCTCAAGGAAATCACCCACTTTTTCGGTGGTATAATGGTTATCTTTGTTAATGTCTATGGTGCAAACATTTAGTTTAATACTAAGTTCCACCGCCTTTTTTACTGCCTCGGCTTCTTCTACCAAACCGAAATGCTCTAAAAGCATTGCTGCCGATAAAATGGAAGCTACAGGGTTTGCAATTCCTTTACCGGTTGCCTGCGGATAGGAACCGTGAATAGGTTCAAACATTGCGTTTTCTTTTCCTACCGATGCCGATGCCAATAATCCAATGCTGCCACCAATTACACTGGCTTCATCTGAAAGAATATCGCCAAACATATTTTCGGTAAGAATTACATCAAATTGAGTTGGGTTAAGAATCATTTGCATGGCCGCGTTATCTACAAAAAGGAAGTCCAGTGCCACATCTGGATATTCTTCGCCAATTTTAGTTACTGTTTTTCGCCATAACCTGGAAGTTTCCAGAACATTGGCTTTATCTACCAGCGTTAATTTTTTAGATCGTTGTTGTGCAACTTTAAAAGCTAGGTGTGCCATCCTGGAAATTTCTTCTACAGAATAGGTGCAAATATCGGTAGCGCTTTGACCATCTTCAGCCGTAAATTTATCGCCAAAATAAATTCCGCCCGTAAGTTCCCGGTAAATCACCATATCTGCACCGGTAATACGATCGGCCTTTAATGGCGATTGTTCTATAAGTTTATCATAGGCTTTTACGGGTCTAATATTGGCAAAAAGTCCCAGGCCTTTTCTTAGCTGTAGTAGTCCCTGTTCGGGTCTAACTTTTGCATCGGGATTATTGTCATACTTTGGGTGTCCTATAGCCCCAAATAACACAGCATCAGATTTCTTGCACAATTCCAGCGTAGCTTCAGGTAACGGATTGTCCAGCAAATCTATTGCTGCCGCACCTACCAAGGCGTCTTCAAATTGAAAGTGGTGATCAAAACGATCTGCTACAGCTTTCAAAACTTTAACTGATTGCTGTGTGATTTCAGGACCTATCCCGTCTCCGGGCAAGACTGCTATTTTTAATTTCATTTTTCTTCTTCTTTATGTGTGGTTATTTTTTAATCCGAAACCGTCTTAGACTTATAACTCTCGTCAAGCTGAGCTTGTTTAAGCTTCCAACGTGTTTAATCAACTTAGTTCCTAAAACAAGTTCAGGATGACGTTTATTCCAGATATCTACTCATATTCAAATCTACAAGGCTGTGGTTCCTTCTAGTTTTTGTGATCTTTTCTGTTCATATTCTTTTATTGCATCCAGTTTGCTTACCAGAAAGTCTATATCGTCAAAACCATTGAGCATACAGGTTTTTTTATACGGATCTATCTCAAAGCTTTCTGAAATATTTCCCTTCGGAATACTAATTTTCTGTGCTTCCAGATCTACATTAATTTCTACGGAAGGATCTTTGGTGATTTCAACAAAAAGCTGGTCTAAAGACTTGGGACTTACCTGAACCGGAAGCAATCCGTTATTAAGAGCATTTCCTTTGAAGATATCAGCAAAATAACTGGAAACAACTACTTTGAATCCGTATGCTTTAATTGCCCATGCGGCGTGTTCCCGGCTGGAGCCACAACCAAAATTATCTCCTGCAACTAAAATAGATCCTTTAAATTCTGGCTTGTTTAAAACAAATTCGGGATTTGGCTCGTCGTTGTTATCAAAACGCCAATCCCGAAACAGATTTTCTCCAAATCCCGCTTTATCTGTTGCTTTTAGAAACCTTGCAGGAATTATCTGGTCGGTATCTACGTTTTCTATTTCTAAAGGAACCGCTGTATCGGTTAATGTGATAAACTTTTCCATTTAATTTAAGTGTTTTGTAAAGTCGGTTAATTTTCCTGAAACTGCGGTTGCAGCCGCCGTTAACGGACTTGCTAATATGGTTCTGGAACCCTGTCCCTGTCTTCCTTCAAAATTTCTGTTACTGGTAGAAACGCAATATTCACCGGCGGGAATCTTATCGTCATTCATTGCTAAGCAAGCAGAACAACCGGGTTGTCGTAATGTAAAACCGGCATTTTCGAATACTTCGCGAAGGCCTTCTGCTTCAATTTGTGCGGCCACCTGGCGTGAACCCGGTACAATTAAGGCATTTACATTTTTCGCTTTTTGTTTACCTTTTATATAAGCTGCTGCCTGTCTAAAATCTTCGATTCTTGAGTTGGTACAACTTCCGATGAAAATCCAATTTATAGGTTTTTCCAGTAAAGATTCTCCGGGTTTAAAGCCCATATAGGCCAAAGCTTTGGCGTCGCTTTTTCCACCTTCCATCGGGATTGCACCGGTAATTTTAATTCCCATCCCCGGATTTGTTCCGTAGGTGATCATCGGTTCAATATCTTCGGCATCAAATGAATATTCCTGATCGAACTCAGCGTCTTCATCGGTTTTTAGAGTTTCCCAGTAAGCTTTTGCTGATTCAAATTCTTCACCTTTTGGTGCGAATTCTTTGCCTTTTACATATTCAAAAGTAGTTTGATCGGGAGCGATTAAACCACCTCTGGCGCCCATTTCAATGCTCATATTACAAACCGTCATACGCCCTTCCATAGACATTTCTTCGAACACATTTCCAGCATATTCGCAGAAGTATCCTGTACCAGAATTTGTCCCGAGTTTGCTTATTATATACAGGATAACATCTTTAGGTAAAACCCCTTTTTTGAGTTTTCCGTTTACGTTTACCCGCAATTTCTTTGGTTTTTGGACCAAAACACATTGGCTGGCGAAAACCTGGGAAACCTGGCTGGTGCCAATTCCAAAAGCAATAGTGCCAAAAGCGCCGTGAGTAGAGGTGTGGCTGTCACCGCAAACCATTGTCATTCCCGGTTGGGTAATCCCAAGTTCAGGAGCCATTACGTGAACAATCCCGTTGTAAGGATGGCCAAGACCATAAAGCGTAATATTATTTTCTTCGCAATTTTGGGTTAACTCCTTAAGTTGCTTTCTGGACAATAAATCTTTAACCGGTAAATGTTGATTTTCAGTGGGTGTATTATGGTCGGCCGTAGCAACAATCTGCTCTGGTCGAAACACCGAAATGTCACGTTCCTTTAGCTCATTAAAAGCTTGCGGACTCGTGACTTCGTGTATTAGGTGTTTATCGATATATAAAATATCGGGCCCATCTGGTATAGATTCTACCACGTGAGCGTCCCATATTTTATCGAATAAAGTTTTCTTCATTTGTTTATAAATTCTATCCCAAACAGGGAATTCATCACAGGTTTATAATTCTTTCCTGTGCTGCCATTTTTGCATTCCGCATCTTAGGCGATTGCTCTTATTCTTCTTTCGGAAATTTGCATAATTTCATGGATATCATGGTCCTCAACACATCTTCGCGCATCGGCATAATTCAAAAATTCTGCATAAACTTCATCTAATTGAAGCTTGGTTAAATTATAGCCCATTTTTTTAGCTTTATGTGCTAAAGCTGCTCTTCCGCTTCTTGCAGTTAAAACAATAGCCGATTCGGTAACTCCAACTTCTGCAGGATCAATAATTTCGTAGGTTTCACGATTTTTGATCACTCCATCCTGATGGATTCCTGAGCTATGTGCAAAGGCGTTAGCGCCTACAATGGCTTTATTTGGCTGCACGAACATTCCCATTTCTTTGGAAACCATACAACTGGTATCAAAAAGGAATTTAGGATCTATTAAAGTATTTAAATTCAAATTTGGGTGTTGTCTCAAGATCATAACCACTTCTTCTAAAGCGGTGTTTCCTGCACGCTCGCCAATGCCATTAATGGTACACTCTATCTGGCGGGCACCATTCATCACTCCCGCAATAGCATTTGCCGTAGCAAGACCTAAATCGTTATGGCAGTGACAGGAAATTCTAACCTTGTCAATATCTTTTACATTATCTTTTAAGTACTTTATTTTTCTTCCATATTCTTCAGGAAGGCAATATCCTGTAGTATCAGGGATATTTAAAACCGTTGCACCCGCTTTAATCATCTCTGTACAGACACGAGCTAAAAACTCATTATCTGTTCTACCGGCATCTTCGGCATAAAATTCAACATCATCCACAAAATTTTTAGCGTGCTTCACCGCGGCAACTCCACGTACAATAATTTCTTCTCTAGTAGAATTGAATTTATATTTTATATGAGAATCTGAAGTGCCAATCCCAGTATGAATACGTGGCTTTTTGGCATATTTTAGGGCTTCAGCAGCAACTTCAATATCTTTTTTTACAGCACGGGTGAGTCCACAAACGGCGGCGTTCTTAGCCAATTTAGAGATTTCGTAAACCGATTGAAAATCGCCGGGACTGGAAACAGGAAAACCTGCTTCTATAACATCTACTCCCAGCTCATCAAGGCGCGCAGCTATTTTTAGTTTTTGGGCTGTGTTTAATTTACAACCTGGAACCTGCTCTCCGTCTCGTAACGTCGTGTCAAAAATTTCTACCTTTTCTGTGCTCATAAGAGATTTATTTTACTTTATCTTTAACTAAAGTATTGCTTATCTATACACTCCAGACCTTCGCGGATTAGGTCATTACGATAATTAAACTAAAAATAAAAATGTAATATCACTGTAAATCAGTGTTTTATAAACGATTGTGTTACAATGACTAATGATTTAACCGATAACTTATTTTCTTTAATTAAGTCGCTTTCGCCTTCAGAAAAGCGACAGTTTTCTTTGTATGTAGGAAGAATTGGCGTGAATACCGATAGTAAATTTCTAAATCTATTTAGGGTAATGACTAAGCTGAAGAAGTATAATGAGAAGGAGATTCTTCAGAAAACCAAAATCAGTAAGCAGCAGTTATCGAATGTCAAGGCGCATTTATATAAACAAATTCTTATAAGTTTAAGGTTGAATCCTGCACATCAGAGCATTCCGGTGCAAATTAGGGAGCAATTTGACTTTGCTTATATTCTTTATAGAAAAGGGCTTTACAAACAGAGTCTGAAATTACTCGATAAAATAAAAGGACAGGCGCTGGAATACGAAGAGAAAAACCTGGCCTACGAGATCCTGGAGCTGGAAAAGATAATAGAGTCGCAATATATCACCCGAAGTATAGAAAACAGGGCCGAAAGTCTTATTCAGCAAACAGAAGATTTGAGCGAGCTCAATTTAATATCCAGCAAGCTTTCAAACTTATCTTTACAATTATACGCTATCTTCTTAAAAATGGGTTACGCCAGGACACAGGAGGAAGCAGATAGTATCAGGAATTATTTTTACCAGAGCCTGCCGGAATATAAGATCAAAGACATAGGTTTTAGGGAAAAACTATGGCTTTACAAGGCTCATCTTTGGTTTAGTTTTATCACACAGGATTTTTTGGCATGCTATCGCTATTCTATGAAATGGATAGACCTTTTTAACGAGCATAAGCATTTGGTGTCTATTCACCCTGTTTCGTATTTAAAAGGTAATCACTATTTACTAGAGTCTTTATTTTATTTAAATCATACCAATTTATTTGAAAAGACGCTGAAGAACCTTGAAGGTATGCTGAAGGAGTCTAAGATTCCAGATGATGATAATATAAAAGCCCTTGCTTTTCTTTATTTATATTCTAATAAACTGAATTTGCGTTTTATGCAGGGTAATTTTGCTAATGGTGATGATTTGGTTGAAAAAATACAGAAGCGAATAAAAAAATATAAAGACCGCATTGACGAACACCACATTATGGTTTTTTACTATAAAATTGCCAGTCTTTATTTTGGGGACGGAAATAATAAAAGGTGTATTGAATATCTAAATAAGATCATTAATAATAAATCCCTTGAAATGCGGGAAGACTTAATGTGTTTTGCCCGAATTTTAAGTTTAGTGGCGCATTATGAAGCAGGCCTGGATTATCATTTGGATCGCCTGGTAAAATCTACCTATAAGTTTTTGATTAAAATGAACGATTTGCACGAGGTACAAAAGGAAATGATTCGTTTTCTTAGAAATTTACCAGAAGTATCGCCGCTTGAAATAAAAGATGAATTTAAAAAACTGCATAGTAAACTAAAGGAATTTGAAGATCATCCTTATGAACGCAGGGCCTTTTTATATCTTGATATCATTTCCTGGCTGGAAAGTAAAATACAAAACCGCCCTGTAGCTGATGTTATCGCTGAAAAAGCGGCTTTAGTTAGCCGTTAATTATTTTCTAAAGATTATAGGTAAAGCGTATCGCGTGGCAATTGGTTCTCCAAAACGTTTGGTAGGATTCCATCTTGGCATTATAGTTAAAACCCTTACAGCTTCTGCATTATAGCGATGAGGAGCACCTTCTACTATTTGGATTTCTGAAAGATCGCCTGCAGGATTTATAGTAAACTTTAAAATAACTTTTACTGAAGTACCTCTTTCCTGTTCCTGTGGAATATTTATATTTTCCCGTAAAAAACTATATAATCTTTTCTCACCCCCCGGAAAAGAAGCAGGAATATGATGTTCAAAATACTCTATTTTTTCTCCGCTCTTATTCCAGACCTTTCCTTCTTTCAGCTTATCTCTTTTAAAAGTATCATCGCGTCTTTTTTCGCCATTCTTCCAGTAAGCTAATAGGTTTCCATGTTTTTTTCCATTTTTATATGGTAATTGGTAAAATAACTCTCCAGATTCATAAAAATGTTTATGCACACCTTCATATACTTTCTTTTCACCTTTAAGATCATATGATTGTTCTGCTTTTTTTGTGCCATCCGCAAAATACGTGGTTCTTAAAAACTCGTAGTCTTTATCTGGAGTAGGAGTGATAATTTTAAAATATTTAGCACCTTCTTTCGTATCCAATTCCTGGTACTTACTATCCATATAAATGGTATCCTGTGCAAATGCGGAAAATGAAATTGCGGTAAAAATTAAGCTGAGGTAAAAGTTCTTCATAGTTGATTTAGGTAGTTTTTAGTCTAGGCAGTTATTCCAAAGTACTTCATCTGGAGGACTCGCAATAATGTGAATTTCTTCTTTTTTTACGGGATGAATAAATTTAAGTTCCCTTGCGTGTAGGTGAATACTGGCATCTTTGTTACTTCGGTCAAATCCATATTTTAGATCGCCTTTAATCGGGCTGCCAATTGCCGAAAGCTGACTTCTTATTTGATGATGCCGCCCGGTATGCAAATTTACTTCCAACAAAAAATAGTTATCGAGTTTTTTAAGAATTCGATATTCCAGAATAGCCTTTTTACTTTCAGGGACTTCTTTAATATGCGCGTAAGATTTGTTTTGTTTCGGATTTCTTTTTAAAAAATGGACTAAAGTATCCGACTTTTTTGGTGGTGCATTTTTTACAATAGCCCAGTAGGTTTTTTGCGCTTTTTTTTCCTGAAAAAGTTTGTTGAGTCTGGGAAGAGCTTTGGAGGTTTTTGCAAAAAGTACAATTCCGCTGGTTGGCCTGTCGAGACGATGAACTACGCCTAGATAAACATTTCCGGGTTTATTATATTTTTCTTTTAAATAAGATTTTACGACTTCGCTAAGTGGTTTATCACCGGTTTTGTCCCCCTGCACAATATCACCGGGTCGCTTATTTACCACAATGATGTGATTGTCTTCAAAAAGTACCTGTAGGTTATTTTTATCTGAAATTGTTTTTTCCAAACTGGATATTTTATTTGCCTGCTACTACAACTTGCAACTGCTTACTAAACTAATATTGTTCATCATCAGAAGGGAACTTTTTGCTTTTTACATCGTCCCTGTAACCTTCAAAAGCTTTGGTCATTTCGGTATGTAGATCGGCATACCTTCTTAAGAATCTCGGGTTAAATTCGTGGGTCATTCCCAGCATATCGTGAACAACCAAAACCTGACCATCTACACCATTACCGGCGCCTATTCCTATAACAGGGATATTTACACTTTCGGCCACTTCTTTTGCCAGTTTGGCTGGCACTTTTTCTAAAACTATAGCAAAACAACCAAGACGTTCTAACAACAGCGCATCAGATTTCAACTTTTCAGCTTCAGCTTCTTCTTTTGCTCTAACGGTATATGTGCCAAACTTATAAATTGACTGGGGAGTTAAACCTAAATGTCCCATCACCGGAATTCCGGCGTTAAGAATACGTTTCAGGGATTCTTTAATCTCTTTTCCACCTTCAAGTTTTACAGCGTGTCCGCCGCTTTCTTTCATAATCCTAATAGCCGATCTCAAAGCTTCTTTAGGATCACTTTGGTAACTTCCAAAGGGAAGATCTACTACAACAAGCGAACGATTTATAGCTCTTACCACGCTGGTCGCGTGATAAATCATTTGGTCTAAAGTAATAGGAAGGGTAGTTTCGTGTCCAGCCATCACATTACTGGCAGAATCTCCCACAAGAATTACGTCTATCCCGGCGCCATCAACAATTTTTGCCATTGAATAGTCGTAAGAAGTCAGCATCGCAATCTTCTCACCATTTTTCTTCATATCTACGAGCGACTTAGTAGTAACTCTTTTATATTCTTTCTTAGCTACAGACATATTTTCAATTTTGGAAGGTAAAAGTACAAAAACACTCGGTTTTAAGGCAAGAAGCTGGTTTTATTGTTTTTTTAGTTCATTATAAAGCGATTCTAATAATTCCCCATCGTCTCCATGGTATTGCCAAAACATCGCACCACCAAGCTCGTTGTTCTTAATAAACTGAGCTTTTTCCTTTATTGACTCGGGATCATCATAGGTGATAAAAGTGCCGGTATCTTCGCGCCATAAATACGGTGCTTTAGCCGTTTCATCCCACAAACGCCTGTAACTACTTGTTTTTAAACTGTCTTTTATTTCCCGATAATTTATACTAAAAGAATTTCCGAAAGCTTTTTGATGAAGACCTGAGTTTCTATTTTCAGTTTCGTGCCAACCTCGCCCATAAAAAGCCATTCCTATAACAAGTTTTTCTGAAGGAGCGCCTGCCTCTAGATGTTCTTTTACCGCAGTTTTAGTACTCTGTTTATAATCATCAGGATCGGTTTCTGAAACGTATAAATTGGTATGATGCGAAGTAGAATCGTTCCATCCCCCCTGGTAATCGTAGCTCATAATATTTATAAAATCCAGGTAAGAATGAATCTTATTTAATTCAACGTGCTTTAAATATTCCTCATTTGCAGCGGTGGCAATAGTTAATAGGTAGTTTCGATTATCGATTTTACCAATTGAATCTAACTTTTTTCGAAATAGCTTCAGGATGGCGGTAAAGTTTTCTTTGTCATTGGGAGAATGAATATTTCCTGCTCCCGGTTGCCCCGGATATTCCCAGTCTAGATCTATCCCGTCAATTTTATGTTTTTGAAGAAAAGAAATGCCACTATTGGCAAATTGCTCCCTGTCATTTTTTGTAGCTACTGCTTCAGAAAAACCACCAGACCAGGTCCAGCCTCCCACCGAGATCAGGATTTTTAATTCAGGATTATCTTTCTTCAATGTGTTTAGTTTCTTCAAGCGTTCTACATCTTTTGGATTTCCCTCTATAATTTTTCCGTCTTTAATATTTGCAAAAGCGTAGTTAATGTGAGTAAGCTTTTCCGCAGAGATTTCATCGAATTTATCATCTACATTACCGGCAACAATATAACCTACAATTTTCTTTGAATTTTGTTCCTGAGCTTGTAATTGGCAGTTAGGGAGGATTATTCCTAGCGTTAGAATAAGCAAGATGTTTTTTACAATTTTCATAATCTAAAACCTTGAGAGTGATATTTTAAAATACTAAGTTAGCGTTTAAATAAGAAGATTTAATGAAGAAGTTATTGTTAATAGGCCTATTCCTAATTTCCCAGGGTGCCTGGAGCCAGAAGAATACAGACACCGAAAATATTAAGATTTTAATTGAAGACTTTTTTGAAGCTTTTCACGCCCAGGATTCTACTGCGCTAAAAGAATTTGCTCATCCAGAAATTAAGATGCAATCGGTGGCTATTGATGCAAAAGGAAATACCAATTTATCTACCGAAGACTATTCTGGTTTTTTAAAATCTATTGCTTCTATCCCAAAATCTACAAAATTCAGAGAAGAATTGACCGATTTTAAAATCAATACTAACGGAATGATCGCCAATGCAAGTACGCCGTATAGATTCTTTTTAAATGAGAAATTAAGTCATTGCGGGGTAAACACTTTCCAATTGATGAAGTCTAAAGGCGAATGGAAAATTATTTACCTGGTAGACACTCGCAGTAAATTGGGATGTAAATAAATTTTTATTCTACATCTTTTACACATCTAAAGCCTAAATGTTCCAGGCCACTTTCGGGTGTAGAGTTCATTCGGGCTGCGTTTCTATAGCCGGTACAGTAAGATTCGCTGCATAAAAAAGAACCTCCGCGAATAACTTTTTGCTGCTCTTCATTAAAATATTCCCTGAAATAACCATCGGTGCGTTGTTCCAGTTTTGAATAGGCATTAGGATAATAGGTGTCTAAAACCCATTCCCAGACATTTCCCGAAATTTCATAAAGTCCGAAAGCATTAGGACGAAAGCTTTTTACCGGGGAAGTTTTTTCAAAATTGTCTTTTACTTCATTGACACTAGGGAAATCACCCTGATGAAAATTAACAAACTCGGTAGCTTCTTCAAACTTATTTCCCCAGTGATAGATTTGATTTTCTTTTCCACCTCGAGCCAGGTATTCAAATTCTGCTTCAGTTGGTAAACGTTTTCCCGCCCATTTCGCATAAGCCATAGCATCATACCAGGAAACCTGCACTACGGGATGATCTTCTTTACCTTTAATATTGCTCTCGGGACCTTGCGGATGTTTCCAGTTGGCACCTTCTTTAAACTTCCACCAGACCTGCGGATTTTCGGCATCAAAAACCATGGCACCGGGAGGAAAGCTCTCTCCTTTAATTTCAAAGCTGCGTTCGGCGGTAGTTACGTATCCAGTTTCTTTTACAAACTTTTGGAACTCAGCATTAGTCACCTCGGTTTCATCTACCCAAATAGTTTCAATTGTTTCTAGATGCTGCGGAAATTCATCGCGCCTGGCTTGTTGAGAATTTCCGCCCATCAAATATTCACCTCCTTCAATTTTTAGCATTCCAGAGGTTGAAACTGAATCGCGTTCTTCTATCGCTGCAATTTCTTCCAGATATTTTTCGTGATAAGATTTTTCAGTTCTTTCAATCTTTTCTGCGGAAGTTTTAGCCTTCTCTTTTTCCTGATTTTTACAGCTGAAAAATAAACAGAAGAGACAGGCGACGATGAAATATTTTAGAAAGGAGAAACGCATTAATAGATTTTCGGCTAAAGATAAATAAGTGAATAGAAATGATGAAAATTAATAAATCCACGAATGCACTAATTTCAATTTCAGAAAAGAGCTTTATAAAATTATTATTTGTGAATTCGTGGCAAAATTGTATAAATAAAAAACCACGAAATTCAAGATTAGTATTTGAAAATTCCGTGGTAATTTTATAAAAATCAAAGCTTATTATGGTTTTAAAACCACTCTAAACCGCGCTTTATTATTGATCATTTTATCGTAGGCTTCGCTTACTTTATCCAGCGGAAATTCTTCTATTTTTGGTTTTGTACCCGTCATGGCGCTAAACTTTAAAGTATCTTCAGAATCCATAGCGGTACCACTTGGCCAACCCGCAACAGATTTTCTTCCCATTAGAAGTTCCATTGGCGAAACCTCAATAGGGTCTCCGGTTGCAGCTACCATTAATAGTTTACCGTCTATTCCCAGGCCACCAATTACAGAGGTGATTGCTTCGCTATTGGGTGCAGTGGCCAAAATGAGTTTTGCACCGCCCATATTTTGCAATTCTTTAGCCGCATCTTTCTGTTTTGCATTTATAAAATGATGTGCGCCTAATTCTTCGGCTAGTTTTTTTTTGCTATCACTGGTAGAAATGGCTACGGTGCGCATTCCCATTTTAGCAGCATACTGAATGGCCAAATGGCCCAAACCACCAATTCCCTGAACGGCAACGGTGTCGCCGGCCGTAATTCCTGAATTTCTCAAGGCATTAAAAACAGTAATCCCGGCACAGAGCAGGGGAGCAGCTTCAGCAGAAGATAGGTCTTCCGGAATACTGGCTACCGCTTCTTGTGGCGCAGTCATAAATTCAGCGTAACCACCATCGTAAGAAATACCGCTTATTTTTGCGTTTTCGCAGCTAATAAAATCGCCACGACGACAGGGCTCACATTCAAAACAATGGCCGCCGTGCCATCCTACACCAACGCGCTGGCCTTTTTTCCAGTTGTTTACACGAGCCCCAACCTCTTCTACAATTCCCACGACTTCATGGCCGGGAACTCGCGGATATTCAATTCCCGGAAATGCGCCATCTTTTACAAAGGCATCACTATGGCAAATGCCGCAAGCTTCTACCTTGATTAAAACTTCGTTCTCTTCTGGTGATGGTTTGTCTATTTCAACAACGTGAAAATCACCGCCTTTTTCTTTTACCTGTACAGCTTTCATAACATTTTTTTAGTTGGACATTGAAGTTACAAAAAGCTTAAAAGCTTCTGTTTTAAGTCTTTGTTAAATAAGCTTATAAAAGCTTTGGAAGCAGGAAGAATACTACAATTCCGTTATTCATGGCGTGCATTGTGATGGGCCAGAGGAGATTTCCGTTTTCGACTTTTATTTTTCCGAAGAAATACCCGGCGATAATTCTTGGGAAAATTAACAGGAATAAAATAAGGTCAAATTGCCAGCCTTCAACGTAATTCCAAATATGGACCAAACCGAAAAGAGCAGCGGTAATGAGCCATATAAGCCTATAATTTCGGTATAGGATTATACGAAATACTCTAAGAAATCTTGAAGGTTTAAGAGATTGGAAAAAAAGAAAAATGATAATAGCCGATAAAATTACCAGACCATATTTAAGTAAAGAATGCGCTTCCTGCGGAATAAAACCCAGGCCTACAAAGGCAAGTACCGCACAAATAAAAATATAAATTTCGGTAAATGAAGGCTTAATGAGCGTTCTAAACATACTTTCTTCCAAAATGGGCGCTATAACAACCGCCATAAGAATAAATGCCAGCGGACTCTCATCCATTAGATTGAATAATTCAGTTTGCTGGTATTTCTCGAGGTCTAATTCTGGTAAAAATGTATTTAAAAATCCCAGTAAAAAGAAAAACAGAAAATAGGTCCCAATCATGAACCAGTAATTGCGCAAGAGATTGCTGACTTTTGGTGGGATATTTAGGAGCTGCAAAGATTTATATTTTAAATATTACTGCAATTTAAAACTGTCTTTGTTTTAAGCCACGAATTCACGAAATTTTTATTGAAAAACTTTTACTACTTCGCAATGCCGGGAAGCGAGAACAGGATAAACTCTGCAAGCAGTTTTAAGTCTCAGCGGACTTTTAAAAACAATAAACCACGAACGAAAAACGCCAAATTTAAAACCCACAACGGGGACCCATAACTGAGAACCCACAACAGAGAACGGGTAATTAACAATCACTTAAACTCACCTTTACGGCAAGCCCGCCTTCTGAGGTTTCTTTATATTTTGAATTCATATCTTTTGCGGTGTCCCACATTGTTTCAATCACTTTATCCAATGGAACTTTTGCTTTGGTAGCATCGCTTTCCAGGGCGATCTCAGCAGCGTTAATGGCTTTTATGGCGCCCATTGCATTTCTTTCAATACAAGGTACCTGTACCAAACCGGCAATAGGATCGCAGGTTAATCCTAGATGATGTTCCATAGCGATCTCTGCGGCCATTAGCACTTGTTCCGGTGTGCCACCAAGCAATTCTGTTAATCCGCCGGCAGCCATTGCCGAGGATACACCAATCTCTGCCTGGCAACCGCCCATAGCGGCAGAAATCGTGGCTCCTTTTTTAAAGAGACTGCCAATTTCACCGGCAACCAGCATAAAGCGTTTCATATCTATAAAAGTGGCTTCGTGGTTTTCTATTACCATATAATACATCATTACAGAAGGTACGGTGCCGGCACTACCATTTGTTGGGGCAGTAACCACACGACCCAAAGATGCATTTACCTCGTTTACACTAATGGCAAAACAGCTAACCCACTTAAGAATCTGTCTGAACTTTACTTCAGTTCTTCTAATAGCGGTTATCCAATCTTCGGGCGAATCATATTTTTCTTCGCCAATAAGGCGTTGGTGCATTTCAAAAGAACGACGTTTCACATTGAGGCCGCCGGGAAGAGTACCTTCGGTATGACAGCCAATGAACATCGATTCGAGCATCACATCCCAAATTTGTTTTAAGCCGGCATTTATTTCTTCTTCGGTTCTAAGAGATTTTTCATTTTCCAGAACTATTTCTGAAATAGGTTTGTTTTCAGCTTTGCAATAGGCGAGGAGTTCTGTAGCTTTTTCTATGGGGTAAGGGAACTCCATAAATTTTTTCATTTTCTTGCTGGCGTTTTTTCGTTCTTTCTTTACAACGAATCCGCCACCGATAGAATAAAAAGAAGAAGAGGTTTTTTTACCGTTTTTCAGTCTAGCCCGAAATGTCATTCCGTTAGGATGAAATTCAAGGAATTTCTTATTGAACTTAACATCGTTCTCAATGCTAAAATTGATCTCTTTTTCCCCGTTAAACTGAAGTTTTTTTGTTTCCCTGATCTTTTGAATTTCAGGATCAATTACCGAAATATCCATAGTTACGGGATCGTGACCACAAAGTCCTAAAACAGTAGCAATATCTGTAGCGTGACCTATTCCGGTAAGGGAAAGAGAGCCATAGAGATCTATATGTATTTGTTCTACGTCATCAAAAGTGCCTTTTTGCTTTAATTCTGCAATCCAGCGTTGTGCTGCACGCCAGGGGCCTAAAGTATGAGAACTGGAAGGGCCTACGCCAACCTTCAACATATCAAAAACGCTAATACATTCAATTTTTCGCATCGTATAACTCCTATTTTGCTGCAAAAATAAGGATTTGTTAGTATGAAGTAGAATGAATTGAAAAAAGATTAAAACGATTTCGTAGCGAGCAAAATGCGAAACGAGTCAGCGATTCTCTTATAAAGCGCAGATTTGGCAAGTACTTTTAGGAATAAATGACAACCTGTCATAAGTTTTCTGCTGGCATAATGATTGACTTTAACACCTCGAAGAATTGAAATCAATAATATAAAATTCAACGTATAAAGTTATGAGTAAAATAATTGGAATTGACTTAGGTACTACCAACTCTTGCGTTGCCGTAATGGAAGGTAACGAGCCTACGGTAATACCTAATGCCGAAGGAAAAAGAACTACACCTTCTGTAATCGCATTTGTAGAAGGTGGCGAAATAAAAGTTGGTGACCCGGCTAAGCGTCAGGCAGTAACTAACCCAGAAAAAACTATTTCGTCTATTAAACGTTTTATGGGGAACAAATATTCTGAATCTTCTAAAGAAGCAGGAAGAGTTCCTTATAAAGTAGTGAAAGGTGATAATGATACTCCACGTGTTGATGTGGATGGAAGAAAATATACTCCGCAGGAACTTTCTGCAATGGTTCTTCAAAAAATGAAGAAAACCGCAGAAGATTATCTTGGACAGGATGTAACCGAAGCGGTAATTACCGTACCTGCATACTTTAACGATTCTCAGCGTCAGGCTACAAAAGAAGCTGGTGAGATCGCTGGTTTAAAAGTAAGCCGTATTATAAACGAGCCTACTGCAGCAGCATTGGCTTACGGACTTGATAAAAAATCTCAAGACCAAAAGATCGCTGTTTATGACCTTGGTGGTGGTACTTTTGATATCTCTATCCTGGAATTAGGTGATGGTGTATTTGAAGTATTGTCTACAAATGGTGATACGCACCTTGGTGGTGATGATTTTGATGAAGTTCTAATCGATTATCTTGCAGATACTTTCCAGAAAGCTGAAGATATTGATCTAAGAAAAGATCCAATGGCACTTCAGCGTTTAAAAGAAGCTGCTGAAAAAGCTAAAATTGAGTTGTCTTCTTCAAGTCAAACTGAAATTAATTTACCTTATGTAACGGCAACTTCAAGTGGACCAAAACACCTTGTAGAAACTATTAGCCGTTCTAAATTTGAGCAGTTAGCTTCAGAATTGGTAACCCGTTCTATGGAGCCGGTTAAGAAAGCACTTAGCGATGCAGGTCTTTCAAAAAGTGATATCGATGAGGTAATTCTAGTTGGTGGTTCTACCCGTATTCCTAAAATTCAGGAAGAAGTAGAAGCATTCTTTGGTAAGAAACCTTCTAAAGGTGTAAACCCAGATGAGGTTGTTGCAATTGGTGCAGCTATTCAGGGTGGTGTATTGACCGGAGACGTAAAAGATGTATTGTTACTTGATGTTACTCCACTTTCTTTAGGTATTGAAACTATGGGAGGAGTGAACACAAAACTAATTGAATCTAACACTACGATTCCAACCAAGAAATCACAAACATTCTCTACCGCGGCAGATAACCAGCCTTCAGTTGAAATCCACGTGTTGCAAGGTGAGCGTCCAATGGCGGCAGATAACAAGACAATTGGTAGATTCCATTTAGACGGAATTCCACCAGCGCCAAGAGGAACTCCTCAAATTGAAGTGACTTTTGATATTGATGCTAATGGTATCATTAAAGTAAGCGCTACCGATAAGGCAACTGGAAAATCTCAGGATATCCGAATCGAAGCTTCTTCAGGATTAACAGAAGAAGAAATCGAGAAAATGAAGAAAGAAGCTGAAGCAAATGCTGATGCCGATAAACAAGCTAAAGAAAAAGTAGATAAGCTGAACGAAGCTGATGCTATGATCTTCCAAACTGAAAAGCAGTTGAAAGAATTTGGCGATAAGATTTCTGAAGATAAGAAAAAGCCGGTTGAAGAAGCTTTAGAAGAATTGAAGAAAGCTTACGAAACTAAGGAGCTTGATAAAATCACTCCTGCTTTAGACAAATTGAACGAAGCCTGGAAAACAGCTTCTGAAGAAATGTATAAAGCACAAGCTGAAGCACAAGGCGGACAAGGTGGACCACAACAAGGTGCTACCGGAGCTGAAGGCGGACAGCAAGCTGGAGGAGACTCTAAAAGCGGAGATGACGTAGAAGATGTAGATTTTGAGGAAGTGAAGTAAGCAGAGAGCCATTTGTCATAGCGCTTTGCGCTAAAGAAAAATGAGCGAATCGCTTATCCCGAACTTGCTTCGGGATCATCAAAACCTCAAGCTCATATCTGAGCAATATAAAAAGCGCAATCATTAATTTGATTGCGCTTTTTTCGTTTTTATACGCAACCATTTTGTGATTTTTACATCTACTATATAAATATCAACAATTATGAAGAAATTTATTCTATTAACATTATTCTTTTCAGCAACTATAATTTCTTGTACCAATAATGATGATGAAGTAATTGCAGATTCGCAACTACAAGTTCAAAACGCATGTACTGCAGAAAAACCATTAGATTTAGAATGGATGCAGGATTTAATTACCGAGTTAAATTGTGGAGAATATGCCTGTAAGGTTGCTATTTTAAAAAGTGAATATGAAGGTGAAACAGTTTTTTATACTCTAGTAAACGACCCGAGGTGTAATTCTGTAGGCGTTAGGCGCCTTTATAACTGTTTTGGCAAAAAGGTAAAAGAGTTTACAGACGAAGAAAGCCGGGCGTTTTCAAATAACGTAGAACGCGAAGTTGAGGAAATCTTTAGTTGTAATGGATAGATGATTAAATTTTAAGAAACCCAAATTTGCAAGAATTGTCTTTTAACTCAAAAATGTATAATACAAATAAACAAAATTAAACACCACCAAAAGACCAAAACAAATCAAGCTGAAAATCCTATAACTCTTTCCCGGGCGGTGTTTTTCAGGCATTTGTTTTCCTGTTACCAATTTGTAATTAAACCAGGCTAGAAATGGCGCAGATAGAAATGAAAGTCCGGCGGCAAAATCTACCAAAATGGTAAACGAACCGGAGAGAAAATACAGAATAGAAAGCGAAAGGACCGGGATAATGAAAATGGAAATTCGGTAAATTTTCCATTTCTCTTTTTTATCTTCAGGTTTGTCTTTTTCAGGATCTTTTAATTCAGAAATTACTCTCGGGTAAGCATCAGTAACTGTAAGAACAGTACTTAACATAGTAACAAAAGCTGCCACCGAAATTAAAGGCTTGCTCCATTCCCCAAGAGTTTTTCCGTACAGTTCCACCAACTGGCTCGAGAATTCTACACTGTTGCTGGAAAACGAAGTACCGCTGCCAAACATGACTAAAACGCCTAGCAAAAAGAATAATAATCCAATAAAAGCAGCCGAAAGGTAGCCCACATTAAAATCGGCGAACGCACCTTTTACAGAAATTTTCCGTTTATTCTGCACCGCCTTTTCTTTAGTCCAAATGGAGTGCCAAACAGAAGCATCCAATGGAATAGGCATCCAGCCCATAAAAGCAATCATAAAGCCCAAACTGGCAGTAGTCCATAGCGAAGGCGGTTCGGTATTAACTGCATCATGCACTGTACCGGCGCCAAAAGCCATAATTACAGCAGCAAGAGTGGCAAAAGTCAATAAGGTAACGATCACCTTCATACTTTTATCCAGGCCGGGATATTTTCCTATTAAAAGTAAAGCGATACACGCAATAAGAATAATCCAACTCCAAAGAAAAGGTGACCAGCCAAAATTGAAGAGTCGTTCGGCTAAGCCGGCAGTAACAATTGTCACTGCAGCCTGTATAATAAAAATACTGCCTGCGGTAATAAAAATATAGATCCAGTAAGGAAATTTACCGAGTTTTTTATAGCCGGTAATTAAGTGCTGTCCTGTACCTGCGGCAAACCTGGGGCCAAATTCAAGAAACGGATATTTTGAAATGCAGGCTATAACCAACACCCAAATTAAAATAAACCCATAATCTGCACCTGCTCTAGTGGCTTGTACTAAATGAGAAACTCCAATAGCCGCTCCCGCCAATAAAAAGCCGGGACCTATACTTTTTAAAATAGATGTTTTAGAAGGAGTATTTTTTTGTTTCATTTAGTGAGACAGTGATTTCAACTTACCGGGAATTATAATATAATCCTTTCAAACTTATGCAAATTCGGCAATTATTTCTGTATTAACTTCGTGACCGCCGTTATATCTTTTTATTTCAAAATTATTAGCAAATAATTCTTTTAGTCTTTTTTCCTCAACTTCGATGATTCCGTTTTTTAGGTATTCATCTTCGGTACCATAGATAAAGGTGAAGTTTGTCTTTTTTAAAAATTGAAAATCTTCTCTCTTTAATTCGGCAGGAACTTTTCCCGAATGCATAATTAACTCGTCGCAATTAATTTTTCTTTGTGCAATCCAACGTGTTGCCACCGATACTCCCTGGGAATATCCTAAAATAATAAGCCTGGGAGCATTTTTAAGATTTTCAGCCTTATAAACTTCGTCCAGATAGTTAAGTACATTTTCTGTTTCAGCTTCAGTACGCTCTTTGGTTAGCCAGGAGGCCCCCACATGTTTGTACTCGTTTTTGAGGTAATATTTAGATTGAGCCTGCGGAGCGATAATATAATTTTCTTCGGTGTTTAAATGATAAAAATGCCTTAAAAAATATCTGCTCAAATAACCAATTCCGTGGCAAACCAACCATACCGTTTTTGTTTTTTCAGTAAAATTATTTAAAACACTATAGGTATTGGTGATTTGGTAAGAAAGCTGCTTTTCGGTACTCATTTTTCGTAGTTGGTTTTGTATTTTTACAAAGAAACCAATCTTATTGCTATGACCAAAGAAGAAATTCTGGAGCTTTCTAAAAAAGTGTGTAAAAACACTTTAATGGAGACTTTGGAGATACAATTTACCGAAGTTGGAGACGATTTTTTAATCGCGAAAATGCCGGTTACATCCAGAGTTCACCAGCCAGACGGTGTATTACACGGCGGTGCCAGTGTGGCTTTGGCAGAAAGTGTTGGAAGTATGGCAAGTTATGTTTTTCTGGATACTGAAAAATTTTATATTCGGGGGATTGAGATTTCAGCAAATCACTTAAAGAGTATAACAGAAGGTTTTGTTTTTGCCAGGGCTTCTTTTATTCATAAAGGCCGCACCACTCAACTTTTTGAAATTAGGATTACCGATGAAGACCAAAATCTTATTTCTATTGTAAAACTTACCACCATAGCATTGCCCAAAAAGAAATAGAAAAATGAATAGCGAAGATTTTTTCATAAAATTAGAAACGCAAATCCGAAATGGAAATCCATTTGTGGCTTATAGAAATCCTAATGATAAAAACGGACTAACCAAAGCTTTGCTTCAGGATTCGGGTAAAGTTTACAGAACCTCTGTCTTTAATGAAAGCGGATTTGTTTTTGCTCCTTTTGAAATTGATAATGATGTGTTTCTTATTCCTTCTGATGATGCCGAAAGTATTACTACTGAATATGCGGCTGACAACGATTCTGAAGTAAAAAAAGAAAATCAGGATTTTCCGCCAGTGTTTACTAATGCTGAAGCTAAAATACAGCACGAAAAACTAGTTCAGCAAGGTATTGAAGCCATTCAAAACGGCGAATTTAAAAAAGTGGTCTTATCTCGAAACGAAGACGTTCAAACTCAACTAGAAGGGCTTGGTATTTTTAAGAATTTGCTTAAAAAATATGAAACTGCTTTTGTATATTACTGGTTTCATCCGGAAACCGGAATTTGGCTGGGCGCTACGCCAGAAACACTTTTAAAGGTGGAACGCGATAAATTTAAAACCATGTCTCTTGCCGGTACGCAGTCTTTCCAGGGTACCAGCAACGTGAATTGGGGAGAAAAAGAAATTGAAGAACAGCAAATAGTCACCGATTCTATTTTAGAAAATCTACGAGATAAAGTTTCCGGCACCATTCATAGATCAGAGCCGTACACTATAAAAGCAGGAAATATACTGCATTTACAGACAGACATTCAGGGAATTATAGATTCAGAAAAATCCAATCTTAAAAGTTTGATTTTAGCTTTACACCCAACTCCCGCAGTATGCGGACTTCCAAAGAAAAATGCGAAAGAATTTATCTTAAAGAATGAAGGTTATAATCGCGAATTCTATTCGGGATTTTTGGGAGAAATGAATATGAAAAAAGAAATAAAGCGGAATAGTAGCCGTAGAAATCAGGAGAACCAGGCTTATGCGAGTATTTTGAAACATACTTCTCTATTTGTGAATCTGCGTTGTATGAAGCTTGATAAGGGAAAAGCCAGGCTATTTATCGGCGGCGGAATTACCAAAGATTCTAATCCTGCTGACGAATGGCAGGAAACAGTAAATAAATCGCATACCATAAAATCGGTTCTTGTTAAATAAGGGTAAAACCTGCGCGTATAATACTTTTGAAATTGTAATTTTGAGTGGAAATAAAAAGTGTCATTACGAGCGAAGTGAAGTAATCTCTCCAGTTTGGTTATCCATTATTTTCAGATTGCTTCTCCCCATTTATCGGGATCGCAATGACGAGTCAAAACTATACACTTGGAAGCAGACCTAACAGATTTTACCTAAATAAATATCATAACTGTGAAGTCTGGCTTTGAAAAATAAACTTTGTGAAGTACTCCAAAATACCTGTTGCCAGATCTATTGTAGCGCTATGCGTTGCTAAAAATATAAACCACGTAGTAATTTCTCCCGGCTCTAGAAATGCGCCCTTAACCATTGGGTTTACGCATCATCCAGATATTAAGCCTTACAGTATTGTAGATGAGCGATGCGCAGCTTTTTATGCTTTGGGAATGGCCCAGCAGTTGCAAAAACCGGTAGCCCTGGTTTGTACTTCGGGCTCGGCTTTGCTTAATTATTATCCCGCAATTGCTGAAGCATATTACAGCGATATTCCTTTAGTGATTATTTCGGCAGATCGGCCTGTAGAGCGAATAGACATTGGTGATGGGCAAACCATTAGGCAGAAAAACGTTTTTGAAAATCATATTTTATATTCAGCCAATTTACATTCTGAACTTGTGTTAGACTATGAAGCGATTGATAAAAAACTTCAGCAAAAGCAGTTTGAGTCACAAAAACATAATGAGAGAGAAGTAAACCTTGCGCTCAATAAAGCGATAGAAGGGAAGGGGCCGGTACATATTAACGTGCCTTTTTATGAGCCTTTGTATGATTTGGTAGAAAATGTGGACGTAAATCCATTACAGATCTTACCGGAAATTAAAGAACGCACCTATACAGAAAATCAGCTGCAAGCTTATGCCGAGCTTTGGAATAAAGCAAAGCGAAAAATGGTGATAGTTGGGGTTGCACAACCTAATATTGTTGAACAGGAATTTTTAGAAAAGTTAGCGCAGGATGAATCGGTTATTGTGCTTACCGAGACCACTTCTAATTTAAATCACCCTGAATTTTTTACACGTATCGATACCTTAATTGGTCCAATTGAAAAAGATGAAAACAGCGCAGAATTGTTTAAAAAGCTTCAGCCTGAAATTCTGCTCACTTTTGGAGGTATGATCGTTTCTAAAAAGATCAAGGCATTTTTAAGGAACCACCAGCCACAGCAACATTGGCATATTGATCCTAAAAAAGCTTACAACACTTTTTTCTGCCTTAATAAACATTTTGAAACTACGGTAAACTCCTTCTTCACCCATTTTTTTCCGCTTACAAAAAGAGTTCAAAGCGATTATGGAACTTATTGGAAAGAAGTAAAAAGTAAACGGCAGGTTCGTCACGAAGAATATATGGACGAAATCCCGTATTCTGACTTAAAAGCAATGCAGGAAATTGTTCCCACAGTTCCCGAGAATTATATTGTTCACCTGGGAAATAGTTCTACCATTCGCTATGCGCAATTATTTAAATGGAAAGAAAGTCTTCGGATTTTTTGTAATCGTGGTACTAGCGGAATAGATGGTAGCATTTCTACCTCAGTGGGTGCTGCCTGTGTTAATGGCGAGCCTACCTTAATTATTTCTGGCGATCTCAGTTTTTTCTATGATAGCAATGCACTGTGGAATAATTATATTCCTAAAAATTTTAGGATAATTATTTTAAATAATAATGGCGGCGGGATTTTTAGAATCCTTCCGGGAAATAAGAATACAGAGAATTTCGAGACCTATTTTGAAACCACCCATCAACTTCAGGCGAAATCTTTATGTGAAATGTATGGATTTCAATATTACCCGGCTAAAACTTCCGAAGAAATAGAAACGCATTTAGAAGAGTTTTTTAGCGATTCTGAAAAACCAAAACTTCTGGAAATTTTCACGCCTAGAACGGTTAATGACGAAGTACTCCTGGAATACTTTAATTTTATGAAATCTTAAGATTTTAAATTCTTATAAAAAGGCTCATTTAAGTAAATTAGTAAGTAATAACTAAAAAGATTTAATTATGAGTGAAAAAACCGACGAAAAAGTAGGGAAATACATCCAGGATGTAAAAGATAAAACTGGAGAAGAACCCGATGTAGATCTCCTTAGAAAGGTAACCGAATCTTGTGGGCCAAGTATATTTAGAAGTGATGCTGAAACTGTTTCCAGTTCTTCAGAATCTGAAATGGAAACCGTAAAACGCAATTTTCTTATTAAAAAGTTAGGGCTAAAAGATGATGAAAAGCTGGACGTGGGATTAAATGCTGTGATGGAAAAATATGGGAAATCTAACCGTAATAAATATCGTGCAGTAGTTTATTACCTGCTTACTAAATACTTTAAAAAAGAAAGTGTTTTTAAATAGATTTCGATTTTAAAAATCATATAAGAATCCGTTTTTCCATTGTAAAAACGGATTTTTTTGTTTTATGGAAAAGCCGCAAAATATAAAGTATCTTTGCACTCAAAATATAGATTATGCTTAGAATTGGCGAAAATCATACGCTTAATATTGTAAGGGAAACCGAACCCGGACTCTTTTTAACAGATGCTGAAGGAAATGAAGTTTTACTTCCAAATAAATATATCCCTGAAACTTTTGAACTTGGAGATGAGATAGATGTTTTTGTGTACCTGGACCACGAAGAAAGACCGGTTGCCACTACATTAGAACCTTTGGTGAAGTTGGATGAATTTGCATTTCTAAAGTGTGTAGAAACTACTGAATTTGGCGCTTTTCTAGATTGGGGTCTTGAAAAGCATTTGTTTGTTCCGTTTAAAGAACAGGCTTATCCTATGAAAAAGGGCGGCCGTTATCTTATCTTTTGCTATTTAGATGAAGAAACCGATCGTTTGGTAGCTTCCAGTAAAGTACATGCTTTTTTAGATAATTCAGAATTAACCATAGAGCCTTTTGAAGAGGTGGATCTTATAATAAGTAATAAAAGTGATTTAGGCTATAATGTGATTATTAATCAATTGCACTTAGGCTTGATCTATCACGACGATGTTTTTCAGGAAATAAACGTAGGTGATGAAATGCGTGGATTTATTACTAAAACACGTCCCGATGGTAAAATTGATGTGAGTTTACAAAGGCCCGGTTACAGAAGTATTGAGCCAAATGCAGATCTTATCCTTGATAAGTTGAAGCAAAATGACGGTTACCTAAACCTAACCGATAAATCTTCGCCTGAAGCAATTCACAGTCGGTTGGGGATAAGCAAAAAGAGTTTTAAACGTGCTGCCGGAAATCTTTATAAACAAAGAAAAATAGATATTAAAGACGAAGGACTTTATCTTAAAGGGGAGGCTTAGTAATAATTACCTCTTGGCACATAATAAGAAGAACCATAATACATTCTTCGTTGGGTTTGCCTATGTAAGGCGTTTTGATAGATGCGCTGATTCTGGTAATAAGGATTGGAATTAAGCGCATCGTTATACACTTCATCATTATCTCTAATCCTGTAATTATTAGAAATCTCAAAAGCTTTTTTCTTTTCAGTATTTGTAGGTAAAGGCGTGCCAATATCTACGGTGCGTTTTTTCATATTGCGTTGCTGCTCAAGAATACCAACCATATCTACCGTAGTACGTTTATTTTCGTCTACATTTAGAAAATCTCCACTGGGAAGATCAAAACTTCCTTTAAAAAATTGCTGGCCAAAACTAAGGTCGCTCCAGGCGGGTTCTATACTGTAATTGCTAATTTCAAAATCAGCCATATCCCAATATTCCTGGGCAGAAGCAGGAGTTATGCTAAACAAAAATAAGCTTATTAACAGGAGACGAAATTTCATTATCAGGGCTTTTGTTTTTAATATAGCAAAAACAATGCAAATCTATTTACAGTACAAAGATATTAAGATAAATTGAAAAGCTTATTTTTGAGTAAAATAAAGACTTATGAGTGAAATTAACTGGAAAATTGCAAAAGAATACGAAGACATAACTTATAAAAAATGCAATGGTGTAGCGCGAATTGCCTTTAACCGGCCAGATGTTCGGAATGCTTTTAGACCTAAAACTACTTCGGAGCTTTTAGATGCTTTTCACGATGCCCACGAAGACACTTCAATTGGTTGTGTTTTACTTTCTGCCGAAGGTCCATCAACAAAGGATGGGAAATGGGCGTTTTGTAGTGGTGGCGATCAAAAAGCTCGTGGCCGCCAGGGCTATGTAGGCGAAGACGGTTATCACCGATTAAATATTTTAGAAGTTCAGCGGTTAATTAGGTTTATGCCAAAGGCCGTAATTTGTGTGGTGCCAGGCTGGGCTGTAGGCGGTGGCCATAGTTTACACGTAGTTTGTGACCTTACGCTTGCCAGTAAAGAAAATGCTATTTTTAAACAAACCGATGCCGATGTTACCAGTTTTGATGCCGGTTACGGCTCGGCTTATTTAGCGAAAATGGTAGGGCAGAAGAGAGCCAGGGAAATCTTTTTCCTCGGAAGAAATTATTCGGCGCAGGAAGCTTACGAAATGGGAATGGTAAACGCAGTAATTCCACACGATGAGTTAGAAGATACGGCTTATGAATGGGCCCAGGAAATTATGGCTAAATCCCCAACGTCTATAAAAATGCTGAAATACGCCATGAATATGACCGATGACGGAATGGTTGGTCAACAGGTTTTTGCCGGAGAAGTTACTCGCCTCGCTTATATGACCGATGAAGCTAAAGAAGGTCGTGATGCCTTTCTGGAAAAGAGAAAACCAAATTTTGATAAAAAATGGATCCCATAGCCAAAGATTTTAGCAACGAGCAGCATGATTTAGCTTCCTTACCAAAATATGAGTCGGTAGCTTTTTCTTCAGTTTCGTCTAAATATCTTATAAAAATGAATATTCAGACGGGCATTTTAATGCTCGTCTTGTTTATTATGCTTGCTGTTTTGTGGTTTTTTCAACTAAATCAATTACAAACAGGTATTATTTTAGGCCTTATTTCAGCAGCTTTTATATTTAGGTTCTGGAATAATTATAAACTGCTACAAAGCCTGGGTTATGCTGTAAGAGATAAAGATGTGGTTTACAAACGAGGTTTTATCTTCAATAAGACAACGATAATTCCATTTAATAGAGTGCAGCACGCCTCGATTTCACGAGGTTTTTGGGATAAGGTTTTAGGTATTTCTACCCTAAACATTTTTACCGCGGGTGGAAGTGGTAGCGATATCACAATTCCCGGTTTAGATCCTGAAATGGCAGTGCGATTAAAAGAAGCCATTGCGGTTAAGATCTCAAAAGATGAATTCTGAAGCATACAACACCGCTCAACGTCAATCTATAGCCGGAATTCTGCTTATCTTCATTTCTAGCCTGTATAAACTGGTTAAGATCTTCTGGGCTATGGGTGCTTACTTATTATTGAGCGGACCCAGCAAAACTACTTTAATTTATACAGCCATTGGCCTGGTGGTAGTGACTGGATTAACTTTAATCTACAGTTACGTCTATTACCTTAAATTCATTTTCTATATTGATTATGAACGTGAGGAATTCGTATTGGAAAAAGGAATTTTTTCTACTGAAAATTCAGCGATTCCTTTTGATAAGATTCAGCAGGTTTATTTTAAACGTTCTATCCTTCAAAGGGTTATCAATGTCTATAGCCTGGTTATAGATACCGCTGGAAGTAACCAAAAAGAAGTAGAAATAAAAGCTATTTCAGAAAATGATGCTAATAAACTTTCAGAAATTCTTTTAAAAGCTAAATCTGAAAAAGTTGAGGAAAATCAAATAGAAGAAGAGAGGCTAAAGGCCGAAGATCATGAAGTTTGGACCCATAAAGTTGATATTCTTACCCTGCTTAAAATTGGAATAAGTACAAATTATCTACGCGGTTTATCTCTTGTTTTTGCTTTTGTGGTAAGTATTTACAACAGGATAAATACTTATTTTAAAGACAGGATTGAAGATGTTGAGGTTTATTTTAGTCAATTTTCCGGGGTGCTTCAGTCAATTGGATATTTAGTGCTGCTTTTTGTAGTGCTTTTATTGCTAAGTATTACCATTACCATTATTGAAGTTTTTATAAAGTATTATGGCTTAAAAATTCAGCAGACCAAAGACAAACTGGAAGTGGAAATGGGATTAAAGACCAATACCAAGGTTTCGCTTCAACCCAGAAGACTTCAGTTAATGCGAATTAGTACGAATCCGGTTCAGAAGCGATTTAATCTATATGAAGCTCAAATATCCTTATCCAGCAGCGAAAATGAACTTCAGAAAAACAAAATAAAGATTCCCGGCTTAGGAAAGGAGATCGTAAAAAAGATAAAGTCTTTTCTATACAGCGAATCTTCAGAGTCTCAATTTAGAACTACCTTTAGATCAGATAAATTACTACTCTTCCGCAAAATTTCATTAGCAATGGTTCCGGTACTAATTTTCCTGGCTGTTTGGTATTTTACAGCTTTGGTAAGCTTACAATTTTGGGCGGTTTTAGTTTTAGCTGGGTTGTATTTTTTTGCCGCAATAACAGTACAAATACTCTCTTTTAAGGCTCGAAAATTAATATTTACAGAAGATTTTTTACAAAAGAAAAGAGGTTTTTGGAATAAAACCGAAGAAAGCCTTGAGTTATTCAAAATACAATCAATAAGCGTAAAGCAACCAATTTGGTATCGCAGGCGAAATTTAGTGAATATAGTTTTTCATACCGCGGGAGGTGATCTTGAGTTTTACGCGGTTAGTAATGATATTTTACGGTATATAAATTATGTCTTGTATAAAGCTGAAGTTAGTAAGCGAAACTGGATGTAGGAATGCTAAAATAAATTGAGCTTTAAAAGAAACTTTGCAAAACTAAATAATGAAGAGACTATATCAATTCTCTATAGTATTACTATTAATAATTTCCGCTAGCTGTCAGTCTTCAAGTAAGGAAAATAAAAATTTGAGATTACTGGAAACTTCCGATGAAATTTCATCTTTGGCAGAGTTGATAAATCTTCCTGAATTCAAAAATAAGATACTATATATTAATCAATATAGTTTTTATTGTAAGCATTCGTTAGATGAATTTGCCCACCTTAAAAAGCTTCAAAAGCATCTTCAAACTTCAAAGTTAAAAAATGATATAGTGTATATCCATCTTAGTACTCCAAAGTGGGGTTTTGAACCTTTGTGGAAATTGAATGTAAACAGGTATAACCTTTCTGGTTATCATTTTTTGATGAATGAGAAGTTTTATAATGATTTTTGGTCTTATTTCCCTGAATCAAAAAGAAGAACTCCCTTTTTTGTTGAAGTCACAAAAGATGGAAAGATATCTAAAATAAATAGACCGAGCACTGTCCTAACGGATAGAGCATTAAATGTATTTAATCTGAAAACATTTAATTTTATTAGAACGAACTTAGATTCCATTCTCGCAAAACATCCTAAAAAATCTGATCTTTTATTTAGATCCGACCAATCATCAAAACCAAAGATCAGTTTCTTTACTTATTCTAAGAATCAATCAGAAAACTTAGAGGAAGTTAAGGTTTGGAAAGGTTTAAGGAGTTATATGGTAAATTCTTTTGATTCAATTTCTAAAAACACCAACATATCTAAGTATGCATTTGCCATTCCGCTTAAAGCTGGAATTTTAGATTCTATTACATCAATAGGTATAAAATAAAACTTTATTGAAATTATTGAGCCGTCATCCTGAATTTATTTCAGGATCTATTGTGTGAGAAAATCAAAAAATAAAAAATCCCCGATCTACAGCTAGATTGGGGATTTATATTTTAAGTCATTAAATAAGATTTATCTTATCGCTGGATATTCTTCTGGATTTACCTCATTAAAAATTGAATAAACCTTTTCAAAAATATCTTCTGCTGAAGGTTTGCTAAAGTAATCCCCATCGGTTCCATAAGCGGGACGGTGTTCTTTAGCCGTAAGTGTTTGTGGCTTACTGTCCAAATATCTCCAGGCGTTTTGTTCATTTAAAACTTTATCCAGAATAAATGCAGAAGCTCCACCCGGAACATCTTCGTCTATAACCAGTAGTCGGTTGGTTTTTTCTACACTTTTCACGATATCGTGATCCAGATCAAATGGCAGCAAAGATTGTACGTCAATTACTTCAGCATTAATGCCGAATTCACTTAATTCCTCTGCAGTTTGAGCCACAATTCTTAAAGTAGAACCGTAAGAAATCAACGTAATATCGCTTCCTTCCCTTATGGTTTCAACTTTTCCAATTGGCGTTCTAAGTTCAGGTAGGTTACTCGGTTTTTTCTCCTTTAAACGGTAACCATTTAAGCATTCTACTAATAATGCCGGAGTATCTTGTTCTAATAAAGTATTATAGAATCCTGCAGCTTTAGTCATGTTTCTTGGAACAAGAACATACATACCGCGTACAAGATTTAAGATTCCGCCCATTTGGGAACCACTATGCCAGATTCCTTCTAAACGGTGACCTCGAGTTCTAATAATTAGTGGCGCTTTTTGCTTTCCTTTAGTTCTATACTGAAGGGTAGCAAGATCATCACTCATTCCCTGTAAAGCGTACATCACGTAATCCAGGTATTGAATCTCGGCAATAGGTCTTAGTCCTCTCATTGCCATTCCAATTCCCTGGCCAAGAATAGTAGCTTCTCGAATTCCAACATCGGCTACACGTAGTTGGCCATATTTATCTTGAAGTCCTTCTAATCCCTGATTTACATCTCCAATTTCACCGGCATCTTCTCCAAAAATCAAGGTTTCAGGTTTATTTCCGAATATTTGATCGAAATTATCACGCAAAATGATTCTTCCATCTACTTCAGCCGAATCTTCATTGTATTCTGGTAAAACTTCGGCTTCAAGCCCATTAGATTCTATATATAGATGGCTGTTATAATCATCAGCCATATCTTTATCAAAATCGTTCAGCCAATCAATAAGTTTTGATTTTTCTTCAGAATCTTCTTTTCTAATCGCTCTTAAAGTTTTTCTTGCCGTAATAGCCAGATCTTTTTTAAGAGGCTCTTTATTTCCGTTTAATTCTTTAGCCAATTTAACCACCGTTTCTTTTTCTTCGGTGTTTTTAGCCAATTTAGAAAGTACAGAAAGTAGTTCTTTTTGCTTTGCTTTAGTAGGTTGAAGGTATTTCTCCCAGGCAGCTTTTTTACCTTCCCTAACTTCGCGTTTTATTTCTTTTTCAATTTCTTCCAGCTCCTCATCGGTACTAATATTATTCTCAATAATCCATTCCCTAAGTTTCACATTACAATCGTATTCGCGCTCCCAGGACAAACGTTTTTCATCTTTGTAACGTTCGTGGGATCCAGAAGTGGAGTGCCCTTGAGGCTGTGTAAGTTCTACCACGTGAATAAGAACCGGGCAGTGTTCTTTTCGGGCTATTTTTTCAGCTTTTTCATAAGCTTCAATTAAGGCTACATAATCCCAACCATTAACCACAATGATCTCGTAACCTTTATTTTCTTCATCTCTCTGAAAACCTTTTACGATCTCAGAAATATTTTCTTTTGTAGTTTGATGTTTTGCGTGAACCGAGATTCCATATTCATCGTCCCATACACTTAAAACCATAGGTACCTGTAATACACCTGCGGCATTAAGAGTTTCCCAAAAATGACCTTCACTTGTGCTGGCGTTTCCAATAGTACCCCAGGCAATTTCACTTCCATTTTCTGAAAATTTTTCAGATGGAATACCTGCTACGTTTCTATATATTTTTGAAGCCTGTGCGAGTCCCAAAAGTCTTGGCATTTGACCGGCGGTAGGAGAAATATCTGCACTGGAGTTTTTCTGTTCCATCAGGTTTTTCCAGCTACCGTCTTCATTAAGGCTGTGGGTGGTAAAGTGTCCTCCCATTTGTCTTCCGCCAGACATTGGTTCATTCTCCAGGTTAGAATCGGCATACAAACCGGAAAAGAATTGTTCTATGCTAAATTGATTAATGGCCATCATAAAAGTTTGATCACGATAGTAACCAGACCTAAAATCACCATTTTTAAAAGCCTTTGCCATAGCAAGCTGTGGCACTTCTTTTCCATCGCCAAAGATTCCGAATTTAGCCTTCCCGGTGAGCACTTCACGTCTTCCCAAAAGGCTGCATTCCCGGCTGGTAACGGCTATGTTGTAATCTGCCAGCACCTCGGCCTTGAAATCTTCAAATGAAATTGAATCTTTAGTTTTTGTTTCGCTTTGCATGAACGTAATTTATGAATAATAACAAATGTAACGAAAACTTAGATTGTACACAATTCATTAAAATCAAAATATTTTAAGAAAAGTGTATTTTAAAGGATTTTTATTGTGTTTACTGAAATGAAATATCAGTTTTAATAGTAAATACTGATTAATATGTAATTGAATTGAAGAATGCTAAGAATTATCTAAGCATTTAAATATTTGTTAATACCAGCGACGGGTAAATAACCTAATTAATGTATTTATATCTAAGGAAACGATAAATCGTATTTTCTGATCATAATTTTCCTGGGCTACTTCCCAGCCTAAATTGGAATAAACAGGAAAGAAAACTTCAAAATAATCGTCTACTAAACTCAAGCGTACCCCAGAGTCGTATAAAAACCGTGCATTTTGGTGCTGATTTTTAACCAAACCTACATCGCCATATATAAAAAACCACTTGTATAGGTTAGTACTGGCATTTAAAGTAGTTAGCCATTGGTTGGCATATTCGGGCTGTAGTTGAGATTTGAACCCGCCTTCTGCAACAATAATTTGCTGACTGAAGAGACCGGAGCCCTGACTTCTTCCGTAGTAATTGTAATCGAAAAGATAATCTGTAGGGCGATCTAAAGCAAAACTAAAATAATCGGTTTCCATATTATCGCTGTATAGAAAAGTCCCCGTAAAAAAGCGAAGATTGATTTGACGGTTGTTCCTAAACAGTTTTCTATACTCCAGGCTCATAGATATTTTACTGAACTTTTCTGCCAGTTGAAAGTCAAACGAAGCAGAGTAGTAGTCAACTAAATGCGGCTTACTGTAACGGTAATTTATATTGAAAACATTATAATTAGGTTGCTCTAAATTTTGAGTAGGGTCAATATCCCGTCTCACGTTTACATTTCTAATTAAAAGATTTTGACGCTCGTTATCCCGTAAATATTTATTTCTGAAAGAAAAATTTATAAAAGGGGTGTATTTTTCATAAAATAAATTGTAACCATAAGAGTAACGAGTTCCTCCAATCCCGTAAGTGATGGCATAAAGCTCTTTATTTGCAAACTGGTGCTTATTTGTTACCGAAGCTGAACCAACTATGGTTTCACTATTAAAACCATATTTTGGGGAAATGCTAAAATTAAAGGTTTTGGATAATACTGTTTTGTTATACAATTTTGGCCCTATCGCAATTCCATCATATAGATTATAATTAAACTCGGGCATAAAGAATAATTGTGAATATTTAGGATCTTCTATATCCTGTAATAACCTAAGCTGAAGTGGTTTGTTGAAAAGTTTAGTTACTGCTTTATAATTATCTCGCTGATTAAATTCGGGAATTTTCTGCTCATAATTTAGCGCAAGCCGATCTACATCCTGCCTGGCAATTTCTATAGTTTTTGTTTTATCTATATTTTCAACCCACTTTTTAAAAACTATTTCCCCATCTTTTAAACCATACAGTGAAATAGGAAAATCGTTTTTTTCTTTATTCTTTATAGTGACCCGAAGTGAATCACGGGTTTTGTATAAATTATCAATAGTAAAATCTATCTTTTTATTTGAGCTTACGTAATCCTTAAAAAACCAGGAAATATCTTTGGTAGCATATTTTCGTAAAATTTGCTCAAAATCCTCGGCCGAAGTAGGCTGCATTTTATGCCGGGAATAAAAATCTTTCACAGCTTCTTTTATCGTATCATTTCCGAGGTAATCTTCAACATATTTTAATCCTACCCCTGCTTTGTATGCATTTGCGATATTTTTGTTGAATTTTACCAGGGAATCCTGCGCTGCACTTAAAGGCTGGTCTAAGTTCATTCGCGCCATATTCATATAAAGAAACTGATATTGATCGTTGAATTCCAGATCTGCAGCGTGAAACCATCTTATCCCAATAATATCGCTAAGATTTCCCAATAGTTTCATTTTAGGATAATACTCATTCACATAATCTATCATTAAAGAAACCAGGATAGCATCGTGCACCCATTGTTCTTTCCTTGGATTAATGTGTATAGAGTTTTCCAGTAAATAATTGGTGATAGTCTTAAATTGCTTAATATCATATTGAAAACCATCGGGAAAAGGACGAATAAAACCGGGTAACTGGTTTAAGCCATAAATAGGGCTGTTCAAATAGTCATCCCGAGTCACAAAAATTTTCTGATGCGGATATTCGCCTACTCGCTCCTGATAATATTTTAGGATACGATTTAGTAAAATTCTTTTTATTTCAGGCTGAAGTTCATCGTCAGCTACATTGGTAATTATTTCGTGATCATCGGTTGGTAAGGATTCAAAAATAAAAGAGTTAGTAAGGTAAAGCTTACTATCTAATTGATCTTTCCCTGAAAGTTTAACCGTTTTAGCACCATTACTTGTGCTAACACCTTTAAAGTTAAGAGCAGAGCCTACATAATATTGTGGTGGTGTGGTAAGTTCTATTTGCACATCATAAAGGGCATTATACTGATCTCCCAAATTTTTATGACTGTAAACCTGCCACTCACCATTTTTATAAACCCCAGGCGTGATATACCAATACCTAAGTGTATAATTGTTATCTGAATCTACCCCGAAACGGGTGAATTTATCTATAGGAATTTTAACCTTATAATCAAGGTTTATGGTAAAGCTCTGGCCGGGAAGTAAAGGTTTGTAAAGTTTGATCTTAATAAGATCCTGAGCATCTTCAGGCCGTTCCCATATTAGGCTGTCATTTTTAGAATTCGTGATACTCTCAATATAGGTAGCCCCGCGTTCCTGAGGTTTGGCAAATCTAAATCGTCTTGCAAATTCTTCGGCAAAACGTTTTGCTAGTGGAGTGTTTTTCGCACTAAAAGCGTTTGCCCAATCATTAAGATAAATTTGGGTAAGCGTATCTTTGCTGGAGTTGGTGTAGACCAATTCCTGCTCTATCGTGAATATGTGCGTACTATCGTTTAAGTGAGCGTTTAAGGAGATGGAGTTTTGCGCAAAACTCCATCCAATTCCCACAATAAAAAGTAAATAAAATAGATAAAATCTCAAGGGGGAAAATTTTTTAGCGTCACACAGAATTTGAGCTAAATATACTCAAAGTTTTTATCCCTCCTTAAGAATTGATTAAAAGTTAGGGCTAAGATTATATTCGCCGTAGAATTCGTTTAGAATTTCAATAACTTCATCTTCTGTGTCTACAACCTGTACCAAATCCATATCTGGCGCGCTTATATTTTGAAAAGTATCCAGAAGGGTTTTTTGCACCCAATCTACCAGACCACTCCAAAATTCACTTCCCACCAATATAATAGGAAATTTATCTATTTTATGAGTTTGAATAAGGGTAATGGCTTCAAATAATTCATCTAAAGTTCCAAATCCCCCAGGCATTACCACAAAGCCTTGAGAATATTTTACGAACATTACTTTTCTTACAAAGAAATAATCGAAATCAAGGCTTTTGTCATTGTCTATATAAGGATTGTCATGTTGCTCAAAAGGTAAATCTATATTTAGGCCTACAGAAGTTCCTCCGCCAAGGTGAGCGCCTTTATTACCGGCTTCCATAATTCCCGGGCCTCCGCCGGTGATTACTCCATAGCCGTTTTCCACGATCTTTTTGGAGATCTTTTCGGCTAGTTTGTAATATTTTTGATCTGGTTTGGTTCTCGCTGAACCGAATATTGAAACACAAGGCCCAATTTGACTTAGCTTTTCATAGCCGTTTACAAATTCGCCCATTATTTTAAAGATAGCCCAGGAATCGTTTGTTTTTATTTCATTCCAGGCTTTATTCTGAAGGTTAGTCCTCATATTATTTATTAGTATTGTTAGTGTAATTCTTTTTTAAGGAATTCAGCTGTATAACTTTTCTTCGATTTAGCTACTTCCTCGGGTGTGCCTTTAGCGATCACTTTTCCGCCATTTTTTCCACCTTCGGGACCAATATCGAATATGTAATCGGCCATTTTTATAACATCCATATTATGTTCTATAATAAGGACGGTATTTCCTTTATTGGTTAATTTATTTAAAACATCCATTAAAACCCGAATGTCTTCAAAGTGTAAACCGGTAGTTGGTTCGTCTAATATATAAAAAGTATTTCCGGTATCGCGCTTTGAAAGCTCTGTAGCAAGTTTAATACGTTGTGCTTCTCCACCAGAAAGCGTTGTACTTTGTTGTCCTAAAGTAACATAGCCTAAGCCAACATCTTTAATAGTTTTTAATTTTCTATAAATTTTCGGAATTGGCTCAAAAAAGGTGGTCGCTTCATTAATCGTCATTTCCAGAACATCGGCTATAGATTTTCCCTTATACCTAATTTCTAAAGTTTCCCTGTTAAAACGTTTTCCCTGGCAGGTTTCACATTCTACATACACATCGGGAAGAAAGTTCATTTCTATTACTCTAAGTCCGCCACCTCTGCAGGTTTCACATCTTCCGCCTTTAACATTGAAACTAAATCTGCCGGGTTTATACCCGCGGATAAGAGCTTCAGGTGTTTTAGCAAATAAACTTCTAATTTCTGAAAACACGCCGGTATAGGTAGCCGGGTTAGATCTTGGAGTTCTACCAATTGGTGTCTGGTTAATGTCTATTACCTTATCGGCATTATCCAGTCCCTTGATTGTTTTATAAGGTTTTGGTTCTTTTACCCCATTAAAATAATGCGCATTCATAATAGGGTAGAGGGTCTCGTTTATTAAAGTAGACTTCCCACTTCCCGAAACGCCGGTAACCGCAATCATTTTTCCTAAAGGAATTTTAATAGAAACATTTTTGAGGTTATTTCCGCTAGCTCCTTTAAGTTCTATGTTTTTCCCGTTTCCTTTTCTTCTTTCCTTCGGAATTTCAATTTCTTTTTTTCCGTTTAAATAGGATGCGGTAAGGGTATCGTGTTTTTTTAATTCTGAAGGTGGACCTTCGCTAATAATCTCTCCACCATGTTTTCCTGCTCGGGGGCCAATATCTATTACATAATCGGCACGTTCTATCATATCTTTATCGTGTTCTACCACTATAACAGAATTGCCAATGTCACGCAGAGAAATTAGCGAATTGATTAGTTTTTCGTTGTCTCGCTGATGTAAACCAATACTTGGTTCATCTAAAATATAAAGAACGCCAACCAACTGTGAACCAATTTGTGTAGCCAATCTTATTCGCTGTGCTTCCCCACCGGAAAGTGATTTGGAACCGCGATTAAGAGATAAATAAGTTAACCCCACATCTACAAGAAAACCAATTCTTGTTCTTATTTCTTTAATAACTTCGGCAGCAATCTGGTTTTGTTTCTCGCTTAGTTTTTTCTCCAAACCAACAAACCATTTAGCCAAATCTTCAATATCCATTAAAGAAAGTTCGGCTATATTTTTGTCGTAAATTTTAAAGTAGAGCGATTCCTTTCTTAGTCTTTTTCCTTCACAAACCGGGCAATCAACCTTGTCCATATATTCTTTGGCCCAACGCCTTAATGAAGTAGAATCGTTATTATTAAAGGTGGTTTCGATAAAAGTAGCCACGCCTTCAAAATTTATCTTAAACTCCCGGTTTACCCCAAGGCTTTTAGATTCTTTGGTAAAGGTTTCTTTCCCACCATGCAGAATAAACTTCATGGCAACTTCTGGAATTTTTGAAACAGGGTCGGTTAATTTAAAATCCCATCTTTCTGCAATTAATTCCAGTTGAGAAAACACCCAATTTTTCTTTTGAGGACCGTGTGGAGCCAAAGCTCCATTTTTGATCGATTTGGAATAATCGGGAATAATTTTATCAATATTCACCTGGTATAATGTGCCAATACCGTTACAGCTGGGACAGGCACCTTTAGGTGAGTTAAATGAAAATGTGTTAGGTTCTGGGTTTGGATAGGAAATACCGGTAGTAGGACACATCAAGTTTCTACTGAAGTAACGCACCTTTTCGGTTTCCTGGTCTAAGATCATAAGTGTATCACTACCGTGGTACATTGCAGTTTTTATACTCTCGTCCAGGCGTTTTTGGGCATCGGTCTTATCGTCGATTTTTAACCTGTCGATTACAATTTCAATATCGTGGGTTTTGTAACGATCTAATTTCATACCCTTTACAAGGTCACGTACTTCCCCGTCTACACGCGCTTTTAAAAATCCCTGCTTGGCTATTTGCTCAAATAGTTCACGATAGTGCCCTTTTCTGGATTTAATAACTGGAGCAAGCACGCTCACTTTTTTTCCTTTAAAATCTTTTAAAATAAGATCTTTTATCTGGCTATCGGTATAGCTAACCATTTTCTCACCGGTCTCATAACTATAAGCATCGCCAGCACGAGCAAAAAGAAGACGTAGGAAATCGTAAATTTCGGTAATCGTTCCAACCGTACTTCTAGGGTTTTTACTGGTGGTTTTTTGTTCTATAGCAATAACAGGGGAGAGGCCTTCAATTTTATCTACATCGGGACGCTCGAGGCCACCCAAAAATTGCCGGGCATACGCAGAGAATGTTTCAATATATCGCCGCTGGCCTTCAGCGTAAATAGTATCAAAAGCAAGTGAAGACTTTCCTGATCCCGAAAGACCGGTAATTACTACCAGTTTTTCTCTGGGAATATTAACATCTATATTTTTGAGATTATGGACGCGAGCCCCTAATACTTCTATATTTTCTTCGGTTTTAGCCATATTTTTTATCAAGGGGGCAAAGGTACTTAAAGTGTTGCTAACTAAAAAGAAAGCAAGATTCGGCTAGTGTTAATTATGGTTTAAAGTTTAAGAAAGACTGAAGTTAAGATTGGAAGTTTACTTTGTAAAGATTTAATCCTGAAAGAAAAAAGTAATTGAATTTATCGGCTTAGTAATAACTTTTGTCGTTGCTTTATCATGCTGATTGTCAGTATAATATTACGATAAATTTTTGCAATAATTAAGGTTATTCCCCTATATTTGAAATACCAGATCTTCATAATTTAAATTTTTCCACCCCCCGGAAACTTAAAACCTACTTATAGGTTTATTTATTAGCCCCAATATATTTTGCCTCTATTTAATTTTTACTAGCTAAGTAGGATTTAAACAAATCGATTTTTAAAAACGAAATGTTCTGTCTTTTAAACTTAATGTCTGGGGCCCTATCCCCAGGTTTTTACTAACCGGCTAATAGCCAAAAAATTGTAATATGATTTCGGATAAAAAGCAATTACTGCTTATTACGAATAAGCAAAGTATGGTAGACTGCGTACAGGAGGGGGTAAGTATGCATTTTGAGCTAACACAAGCTAATTCATTGCACATCGGTTTTAATATTGCCCTCAACTTGTTACCCGATGTGATACTTTTAGATTACTCTTCTTTTAGATCTGGTAGAAATTTTAAAAATATAGCCAATTTTAAATCAAATCATTTTCTAACTAAAGCCTGGCTCATAGTTTATGCTGAAGATCGTTTTAGGGCCGAGGCTGAAAGTAGATTTAGAAAAGTGGTAGATGAATTTGTGTATTCTCCTACTATGGAAGCCCTTTGTGGTAAAATAATTAAAATGGTTTATGCTAATCGCTCTCTTTCTAATTTTTGGAAAGATGCATTTATGGGAATGTTTAATCTTATTTCAAAACCTGTTTTGTTATTAGATCAAAATGAAATAATTGCAATGAATGATGCCTTTAAACAAAGTTTTAGAGTAAAAAATAATAAAGGTTTAAAACTCACTGATTTTGTTAAATGCGAAAACGTACAGAAGGTAAAAGATAGTTTACGAAATTTTGCAAGAGGTAAACATATTAAAGCCGCGACAAAAACCACCTTATTATTAAGAGATGATAAGTTAAGAAATGCGCGTATTAATTTTTCTAAGTTGAATAAGAATTTTGGACATCAATTTGTGATGTTCATAGATTTTGTTGAGAAAAATGAAGAAATTAATGATAACATTGGCACTTCCTCTGAAGAGGTAGAAAATTGCTTTAGGCAGAATAGTCAACTAACAGAATTTAAATTTACAAATAGGGAGAAAGAGATTATTGAACTCCTAATAAAAGGCTATAAAACAAAAGACATCTCTGAAGCTTTATTTATCTCCCCAAAAACAATAGAAAAACATCGATCAAATATTATTAAGCGAACAAACTCTGATACTATACTAGAAAGTATCATTTATGCAATAAGTCACGATCTTATAGATTATCAGAAAGCACAATAACTTCCTTTTAAGGTTAAAAATAGAAGAAAACCCCCATAGCTTAATAGGAAAGAATTGACCTACATTTATACTATAAATATTATTTGAAAGTAGTCACCCCACTTCTCTACTTTTTTTAGCCCCCAATCTTACTTAACCTTGTTATTGGATACAATTTGTTCTAGGAATAGAACTATGTATATATATTATTAACCATTCTTAAATATTATTAACTAAAAACTTTAAAGTTATGAAAATTTTTAAAAATTACTTTATGGGTATTGCGGTAGTAGCGATGCTTTTTGCTTCATGTAGTAAAGAAGAATCAGGTAATATACCAGATGATAATGCTGAAAAAGTTCAGCTGTCGTTCGGAGCTACATTAAATGATCTACTCAATGATCGCGCCCAATCGAAAGCGCATTTTTCTGATATTCCTGAATGTTCAGATGAAGCACCTGCCACTGTAGATGTAGTGATATCACAAACTGGAGAAGCTGATATTGAAGTAACATTAGACGTTTTATCAGATGATTTAGATGGCGATGGAGATATGGATTATTTTACCGATTATTCTGAGGATCTTGAATTAACCCCAGGCTCTTACATGCTGGAAGAATTTATTGTTTACGACGACGATGGTAACGAAATTTGGATTGCCCCACGAGACGATGATGATTCTGGAGATTTTGATGGCTATGTAAATAGCACATTGCCTATGGCTATCGATCTTGGGGCAGGAGTTAAAAAATATGTTGATGTGGAAGTATTATGCTTTGACGATCGTATGGTTAATCAATACGGTTACTTATTTTTTGATTTTGAAGGAAAAGAGCTAATTGAATTTTGTTTCTTTGGGAACTACTGTACACCGAATGGAAGACATTATACCGCGTCTTATAGTGTAGATGTTTGGAATTTTGAAGACGGTGAAAAAACAGATCAACTTTATGACGATCTTACTGCTACAGTTACTATGAATGATGATGGTGACTATGCTGCCGATCCACTATGTGTAGTATTACCAGATGGCGAGGAGGATGATTCTTACTATTTTGAAATTACGATTTTAAGTACCGATGAGTATGGTGTTACTGAAGAAGTTATACGTGCCGGTGAGATTTCCGATGTGGAAGTTAGATCATTCTTTGATGGAGATGATAACCTGGATTACTACCACTTCTTTGAAGGAGACTGTGGGGAGACTGATATTATTTTCCCAGATCCTCGCGAAGATTCAGATTACTATAAAGCTTGCTTAAAAGCCTTAAACGATTCTGGTGTAGTTGCATTTTCTTACTTAGAACTAAAAAACAACACCTTATTTACTTCCGTACTGGCATATAATACTGAAGGTGGTCAGGTACACCCACAACACATTCACGGATTTACCGATGGAACTGTTTCAACCTGTCCCGATATGTCTCAAGATAGTAATGGAGATGGCTTAATTCAGTTAGGGGAAGGCGCAGCAACTTATGGTGGTGTACTATTATCATTACAGAATGCGGATACTAGCTTTCCAACCGCATCAGGTTCGGGAATGTATTTTTACGAAAGAAGTTTTACACTTACTAATGCGCAGCTTAATGATTTAGATCCTCTTGCGGAAAAAACCACTGTGTTGCATGGTTTAACAGTAGACGGGTCTTACGAGGCTACGCTCCCAATTGCTTGTGGTGCATACCAAAAGCAAAACTAATTAGAATTAGAGTTTAAGCACCCTTTTTATAAAATAAGGGGGTGCTTTTTAATTTTTGAACTATAACTCTAAGGCAACTATAAAACTAAAAATTTAAATGATGAAAAGATATAATTTAATTATTGCCTTTTTTGCAGTTTTTGCAATGTTACTCTCCTCTTGTAGCAAAGATGAGCAACCAGTGCAGAATGGCAGTACCGAGTATGCTACTTTAGCATTTGGGATAAACCTAAATGATTTTTTAAACAGAGAGTCTGCAACCAAACAATCACAATTTTCTGAACTACCAGAATGTTCAGATGCCGAGCCTGCTACGGTTATGATCTCCGGTAATAGTGTAGGAGCAGGAACGAGTGTTTCTTTTACTTTAGACGTGTTGTCAGACGATCTGGATGGGGATGGAGATTTAGAATACTTTACCGATTATTCAGAAGATTTAGAATTGGCACCAGATTCTTATTTTCTGGATGAATTTATTGTTTATGATGAAGATGACAATATTCTATGGATAGCACCGGTTGATAATGATGACAGTGGTTTATTTGATGGTTATGTAGATAATCCTTTACCATTAACTATAGAACTTGCCGCTGGAGTAAAAAAATATGTGGATGTAGAAGTGCTTTGTTTTGACGACCGGGAAGTAAACCAATATGGTTATTTATTCTTCGATTTAATTCCTAAAAAACTACACGAACTATGCTTCTTTGTAAATTACTGTACTGATAATGGCCGGCATTATACTGCAAACTATAGTTTAGATCTATGGTACGTTAATCACGATGATGATGATGATGACGATGACGATAATAATAACATTCAAATAATTGATGGGGATATGCCCGTTACCGGGATGAATAATGATGGAGATTATTTTACAGATCCATTATGCGTGGTAATTCCTCAGCCAATTTATGGCGAAGATGCAAATGATGATTATCTATATTATGAACTTACCCTGGAAGATTGGGATGGTAATTATGGAGCTGTGGAAGGTGGAACTACAATTTCAGGTTATTTAACCTGGAACCAGGTAGAAGAATTGTTAAACAGAGATGGCAATCCCAATACAGTAGATTACCTTCACTTATCTTTTAATTGTGAAGACGATGATGGTAATGGAAACGGAGAATGTGATCCGCAGGATCCTAATGATGATTGCGATGAAGATGGAATCCCAAATGGACAGGATAATTGTCCCGATGTGGCAAATGAAGATCAGGCTGATTTAGACGAAGACGGAACTGGAGATGCATGTGATACAGATATTGATGGAGACGGAATCCTTAATGTTGATGAAAATGAAGGTTGTATTAGAAATCCAGATCCAGAATGTGGTGAAACAGGTGTAGAACCTTGTTTACCTGAAGCACCAGATGGATGTCAATCTACGGATGCGCTAAACATTAATCTTGATAATGCCGGTCCTAGTATTACTAATGTTTCTTATGGAGATTGGACAGTGCAAATTGTGGATGGTGAGTTATTTGTAGGTTGCACGCCTATAATCCCATTCGAAATTTCGGATATAGAAGTAGTAGTACTCGAAAGTGCTACTTGTGAAACTGTAACCGTTCCAGATGAAGGAGGTTCTGTTACAATACCTGGTATTACAGAAGGTGATTTGCCACTTTCCATAAGTGTAAGAGCAAATGTCTGCGATGTGTCAGGAGAATAAAATCTCAGCTAATTTTTACCGGGGGGTGACTAAGAAGCTGAGTAGTTTTTACTTCCCTCTTTCTTGAGAGATGTAAAAAGAGGCTGTGCGGATTTTCCGCACAGCTTTTCTTTTTATAAAATTTAGGGACTCAGAAAGAATTCTATAAGTTTAGCCAATAATTTTTGGATTCATTTAGGTGATTTTCATCGTAAATACTTCGGAACAGCAGTAAAATAGAAGCTTTCAATAATGAATTAAAAAGTATTTTTTTCAGAATCAAATTAATTGAAAATTTTATTCAATCAATAGACTCAGAAATATTTGTAGGAATCTGACTATTAAATTGTTAAGCGCCTTCCGAGGCTATTTTTTTGGAATGACCTTTGTAAATCAAAACAAAAATTTCTAATTATTTAATTTAAAAAAGAGTACCCTACTTATGAAAAAAAGCAAATTTTTGTTACTACCTGTTCTAGCGATTTTGGCTTGTAGTAAAGATCCCATTGTAGAAAATGAAGAATCAGAAACGCAATTAAAACCTGAAGAAATTACCGAGCAACTTACCGAAGTGGCATATCCCGATGAGCTAGGCCCAGTCTCCGAGATTTATTATGGAGGGCAACTTATGCCTGTAGAGGAACATAACGGTAATTATATTTACCAGGGAGATATTATGATCCCTGCAAATCAAACTAGTAAATCCCCGCAAAGTCTTATACTAGATCAGGATGCAACTCCTCAGAAAAGTACTGGGAGAACAAGTGGAATGTGGCCTGATAATACTGTTTATTATGCTATAGATAATAATTTGTCTGATAAAAATCGTGTATACGATGCCATAGATCATTGGGAATCTAATACATCCCTTAAGTTTGTTCAAAGATCTGGTCAGTCTAATTATATTTATTTCACCCCTGGTTCCGGCTGTTCTTCTTATGTTGGAATGATTGGAGGTCGTCAAAATATAACATTGGCAAGTGCTTGTACCACAGGTAATACTATTCACGAGATTGGCCACGCGGTTGGGCTTTGGCATGAGCAAAGTAGAGTAGATCGTAATAACTATATTAATGTTAATTTCGATAATGTTCGAAGTGGTACAGAACATAATTTTCATACCTATGAAACCAGTGGTTTTGATGGTGATGAATATACTACCAGCTTAGATTTTGGATCTATAATGATGTATAGTGCTTATTCTTTCTCTAAGAATGGCGAGCCTACTATTACCAGAAATAATGGTAGTACTTATCAGGTTCAAAGATCTGGACTTTCTTCTGGAGATATTAGAGGTATCGATGCAATGTATCCGGGAGATGGAGGTGCTCCATCTTATACTAATGGTGAATACTATACTATTAGTGGGGTTACTGTACTTAGAGCTAACGATCTTTGGTATTTCTGGACCAAATACGGATTCAAAAGAGTTGAATTGAAAAATGGCCGTTGGTATTGGGTTTAATGATAAATCTTCAATTAAATGGTAATAGCCCGGACAATTTTGTCCGGGTTTTTTTTTGGGAATTGGGAAAATAATTTTCTACAGATTGGGTATATTTTTCACATGATTTTAAGGCCAAAAAACAAATGAATATACCTAGTAATTTTTCTTTGAATTAATCTCAACTTTAACATATGCTCTAAGCTCTTCAAAGAATCTAGTGAACTCATCTTCAAATTCCTCATAAAATTCGCGCAGTTCTTCTACAGCCAGGTGCATTTTAGCACGGTACTTAATTCTTCTATTCATTTGAAAAAGAATTTTTTCAATTCCTTCAATTTTTCGGTAGTTATAAAGCCAATTGTCGGCAACCATATACGGTAGAAAATTTTGAACTGGTTTAGGAAGAATTTTAAAATTATCCTGCAGGAGTTTATAAAAATCTTCAGTATAAATCTTTAAAGGAATATCACTATAATCTTTCCAATTTGCTGCTAGAAAATGATCATATAAAATGTCTACGATTACCCGGCTGTAATGGCCATAGCGTTCAAATAGGCGCTCCACGCTTTTACTTACTATAGGATGTGTATCGGTAAAAGTATCAATAGCACGATGCAATACTATTCCATCTATAATTCCCGGAGGATATTCTAAATATTGCTTCCCTTTTACCGAATCGGCTATAAAGTTTCCGATTTTCAACTCTTCGTTGTCGCCTGAAAGATATATATGTGCCAAGAAATTCATTCTTGAAAGTTACGTAAATCCGGTTGTTTCCTGTTTAATTTTTGTTAAGTTTTGGCGCTAGCTGCCTGCTCCTTGTATATTTGTTAAAATTTTAATTTTAGAAAATAGATTTATTCATTATAAAATAAACTTATGAGTTTAATAAAATCAATTTCAGGTATACGCGGTACTATTGGAGGTAAGACAGGAGACAATCTTACGCCAATAGATACTGTGAAATTTGCAGCCGCTTATGGTACCTGGTTAAAAAATAATTCAGAAGATAAAAAGTTGACCGTGGTTGTTGGCCGGGACGCCCGGATTTCAGGAAAAATGGTTCAGGAATTAACTATGAATACCTTAACCGGTTTGGGAATTAATGTTATTGATATAGATCTTTCTACTACACCAACTGTAGAGATAGCTGTGCCGTTAGAAAAAGCTGATGGCGGAATTATTCTTACTGCCAGCCACAACCCAAAACAATGGAATGCGCTGAAATTATTAAATAAAAAGGGAGAGTTTCTTGACGGAGCAGCAGGCGCGAAAATTTTGGAATACGCAGAACAGGATAATTTTGATTTTTCTGAAGTTGATGATCTGGGAACAATTACCAGAATAGATAATTATATAGATATTCACATAGAAGAGGTTTTAAAACTTAAGCTTATAGATGCTGATAAGATTAAAAAGGCCGGCTTTAAAGTTGTTGTAGATGGAGTGAATTCTACCGGCGGTATAGCTATTCCTAAACTTCTTGAGAAAATGGGAGTTGAGGTTGTAGAATTGTATTGTGAGCCAAACGGTCATTTTCCTCATAATCCTGAACCTTTAAAAGAACATCTTACCGACATTTGCGAATTGGTAAAAAAGGAGAAAGCAGATTTTGGGATAGTTGTAGATCCAGATGTTGATAGACTTGCTTTTATTGACGAAAACGGAGAAATGTTTGGGGAAGAATATACACTTGTGGCTTGTGCCGATTATGTGCTTTCAAAAACTCCCGGAAATACCGTAAGTAACCTATCTTCTTCCAGAGCCCTTAATGATGTTACCAAAAAACATGGTGGAGAATATAAGGCCAGCGCGGTAGGTGAAGTTAATGTAGTACAGCTTATGAAAGATGCTAATGCTGTTATTGGAGGAGAAGGAAATGGCGGGATTATTTATCCAGATTCGCATTACGGGCGTGACAGTCTTGTTGGTGTGGGATTATTTTTAACGCATTTAGCTGAAAAGAATATTAGTGTTTCTGAATTAAGAAAAGAGTATCCGGCTTATTATATGAGTAAAAATAAAATCCAGTTGACTCCTGAAATTGATGTAGACGAGATTTTAAAGGCGATGGAAGAAAAGTATAAAAACGAAGAAATCTCTACAGTAGATGGAGTTAAAATAGATTTCGCCGAAAACTGGGTACATTTAAGAAAATCGAATACCGAGCCTATTATTAGAATTTATACCGAAGCAAAATCTCAGGATAAAGCAGATGATCTTGCCCAGGATATGATTAAAGAAATTAAAAAGATAGTGAGTTAACGCACTATGGCATTCTTGGGAATTTCTTTCCCAAGATGCTTCCAGCGTTTATGCGTCCATAGGTAAAGTTCTGGTTTTTCCCGAATTTGTTTTTCCAAATGCTGTATGTAATCTAAAGTAATTTGGTTGTTTTCAGTTTCAGTGGGATTATCAGCAATATTAATTAAAGAGGCTTTATAATAGCCTCTTTTTACTTTATCTACATGTAGGTAAATGACTGCCATATCAAATTCTTTGGCCATTCTTTCCGAACCAATGTAGAAAGGAACCTTTTTACCCATAAAATCAGTCCAGAATTTATAATTGGGTGATTTTGGTGATTGGTCGGCTATCATGGCGTAAACACCACGTATGCCTTCTTTTTGATTATGCGCTATTCGTAAAGTAGATTTAGAATTCTGTATAAGTTCTGCGCCAAAGCGTCTTCTTATATCATTAATTAGCTTATCAAAACCGGGATTTCTAATCTTTTTATAAATACCAAAAGCCTTATGGTTTAAATTGTTGAGTTGTAAAGCAAAAAGCCACTCAAAACTGGCATAATGCCCGCACATAAGCATAATACTTTTATCCAACTTTTCTATACGTCTAAGTTCTTCGAGATTGGTGAATACAAAACGTTTTTTCAATTCTTCCTCCGAGATGGAAATACTTTTTATGTTTTCCAAAAACATATCGCACATGTGAGCGTAAAATTTCTTCCGAATTTTGATGATTTCTTCGGAAGATTTTTCAGGAAAAACCAGCTTTAAATTATCTGTAACGGTTTTTTTTCTGTAGCCAACAAGGTAATAGACTATAAAGTAAACCACATCTGAAACGCGGTAAAAAAGCCAAAAAGGTAGAATGGAAATAAGCCAAAGCAAGGGATAAATCAACCAAAAAACTACAGCCTGCATAAAATAATTTTCAGCAAATATATGGTATATTTGGCACTAAACTAAAGCTACTATGGGAGAATTAAACCTGGTAACCCTTATAATTATTGCTGTAAATGTATTGATTTCATTCAAAGGATTTAAAGACGATTCTTTTTTTCAGAAATATAAATTTAATATCGCCGATATTAATCGGGGTGCTAAATATCAAATCCTTACCTCAGGGTTTCTGCACGTAAATACCACGCACCTTTTGGTAAATATGCTTACGCTTTATTTTTTTGCGAACTCAGTAATCTTTTTCCTGGGGACTTTAGGCTTCATTTTAGTTTATCTGGCCAGTTTGGTTTTAGGGAATCTGTTATCTTATTATTTTCATAAAAAGGATATGCATTATACGGCAGTGGGTGCAAGTGGAGCGGTAATGGGTGTACTTTATTCTGCAATTTTACTGAGACCTGATATGATGCTTGGTCTGTTTTTTATAATTCCAATACCAGCTTATATCTTTGGGATTGGCTATTTGTTTTATACCATTTACGGGATGAAGCGCCAGTTAGGAAATATTGGTCACGATGCCCATTTTGGTGGTGCGGTAGGGGGCTACCTGTTAACCTTGTTGCTTGCTAGCTGGGTCTTTGAAGAACATTTACTGATGGTAATTCTTTTAGCTCTGCCGATTCTAGTTTTATTTGTGTTACAAAAAATGGGAAAAATATAATTTGGTACTCTTCTTGTTTACTGGTAATAAATCAATAATATAACACAAAACCATGAAAAAGATAATTTTACTTTTTGCCCTAGTTGCCGGGCTTGGAATGCAAGCTCAAAACGATAATAGTAATCCCGGTATTCACGTAACAGGAGAAGGAATTGTAAAAGTAACCCCAGATAAGGTGACTATAAATTCCAGGATTGAACACGAAGGCCAGAGCGCTACTTCGGTGAAATCCCAAAACGATGAGGTGGTAGATAAAGTGATTAAATTCCTGAAATCTGAAGGTGTAGCTGAAAAAAACATTAATACCGATTATATCAATTTGAATAAAAGATATAATTATAATGATAAAACCTATACTTATGTAGCTAGCCAGGCTATTTCTATTACACTTGAGGATATTAGCAAATACGAATCAATCATGAAAGGCCTATTGGAAAATGGCCTTAACGGAATTAGTGGGATTGAATTTGAATCTTCAGAAATAGAAAAGCATAAAGCAGAAGCTAGAAAAAGGGCAGTATTGAATGCTAAAACAAAAGCTGAAGCTTTAGCCGAACCTTTAGGTCAAACCGTGGGAAAGGCTTTTATGATAAGCGAGGGCAGTAGTAGCAATTATCAGCCTGTTTATCGTGCTATGGAGATGAAAGCTTCCGCCGATCAGGCTTCAAACCAGGAAACTATTGCTCCCGGGGAAATGGAGGTTAATATTAAAGTGAACGTTGCTTTCCAATTACTTATGGAGTAAAACAAATTAACTCTAATAAAAAAAGCGCCTTCGTGGCGCTTTTTTTATTTTTTGGAAAAATTAGAATATCTACCCTTTATTAAGTAATTCTCCAATTTTATTATCCAGGGCATCTCCTCTAAGATCGCGTGCTACAATGGTACCATCTTCATCTAATACAAAAGCGGCTGGGATGGCTTTAATTCCGTAGAGCTGTGCAACGGGATCTTGCCAGAATTGAAGGTTAGAAACCTGGTGCCAGGGCAAGCCATCTTCTTCAATAGCTTCTATCCAACGATCCTTTTGCCCGGGACGATCTAAAGAAACACCAATTATGCTTAAACCATCGTCTTTGTATTTATTATATGTTTTAACGAGGTTCGGATTTTCAACGCGGCATGGCTTACACCAGGCTGCCCAAAAATCGATCACCGTAACTTTTCCCATAGCATCTTTTAAAGCAAGCTTATCACCATCTGGAGTAGGGGCGGTAAAGTTTGGAGCTTTGCTGCCAACGGCTACTTTATTTTCTTTTTCAAGGTTTTTAGCGATTTGTTTTCCTATAGCAGTATTCTTTACTTCTTCAGAAAGTCCATCAAACATTTCCTTGATTTCGTTTACCGGGTAAGATTTCATTCTAAGCAAATCGCTTATTACCATTATAGATACAAAAGAATCAGGATTTTCCTGAACTATTTTTTTCTTAAAAACCTTATCGTTATCAATAATTTCTTTTTCGGTTTCCTTTAGGTTGTTAAGTTTAGTACTGTCTTTTTGCTGAAAAGCAGAGCGCATAGCGGTACGACCTTTCATTACCTTTTCATTTACCTTTGTTAAGTGGCCCAAATATTCCTGTAATAAACGGTTTTCCTTTCCTCCGCTTACTTTAGAAGCACGCAAACTATCCTTATAAACGGTAAAGTTTATTTCTTCATTTTCAGAAATAAAAATTACATTTCCCTGAGTGCCTTCAAGTTCAAGAAAGCTTAAATTAGGAGTCTTAGGATCTTCCATGTCCAATTCAAAATGGCCGTCTTTAATTTTAGTAGAGTCTACCCGGTTTGGACGATTGGTATTTTCATCAATTTCAGAAATATATACCATTTTGCCGTCTTCCATTTTAGGAGCCTCACCCGAGATAGAATATCCTTTATCTTCCTGGCAGGAAGTAAACGCTGCTGCAACAGCAAGCATAATTATTATTTTACGCATAAAATTTATTTTGTTTAAGGCAAAAATAAGCATCTGGCCTTGCAATACCGCCGTAATTTTATAAAAAATTGTTAATTTCAACCCTGTTAATTTGTAAGCATTGGGGATTATGTAATTTTAACTGATATTAGCTTTTATGACAGAACAGAAAGAAGATTTACCTTTTGAAATCCAGATTAGTTTTCATAAAGTTGTTGAACAATATAAGAAGCAACTGGAGCATGAAGAAAGTGAGGTTGCTCGCAATTATATAAAAAGCATCTTAGAGCATGTAAAATCTTTTCCTGCATTAACCGAAGGAGTTAAGAATTTTGATGAGCTCAAAAAATACAAAGAACCGGTAAGGGTTTTACTGGACGATCTTTTTCCCAGTGTGCTTACCAATAACGAAATAAAAGCTGCGTCTATACCTTTTCAAAATTTCTTATTTAATAGATCTAAGCGTTTAAAAAAAATAATGGAGGCCACTCCAGAGAATTTTGAACTGGAAATAAGAAACCTGGATAATAAAACTATTTATGTACAGGAATGCATTAATATCCTAAACGATTATTATGGGTATGATATAGATTATTCCAGGCCTTTATATTTCGATATTCCAGATGAGCAGGGTATAATAAGGCGTTATCGTATTGCATTGAACGGTGATTTTATAGATATTTTTCCTAAAGATAAAGCCAAAGAGATCACTGATGACGATGTAGATGAATTATTGCAGAATGTTGAGAATATAGATTTGTGGAAAGAAAAATTTCCGCCTCAGAGCTGGGTTTTTAAAGGCTTTACCATAGTAAATCTTACCGATGTTACTATGGATGATGCAATATCTGAATTGAAAACTGCCTTACTTTTTGAAAAATCTTCTGAAGAGGATGAACTCTTAAAACTCGAAGAAATCTTCCGATCTATTTATAAAATTCCCGACCTAAGAGTCGGCTTTACCGTTTACAATCCGCAGGATGAGATGTTTGAAAAAATGGAATATAAAGATGCTAATAGTTATATTCTTAATGATGAATTGGTGAGCGAGTGCAGGGAAGGGGTTTGTGAAGAAGGTTTCAATAATATTTTTAAAGATTATAGTTTCTTTAGTATTGCTAATGTTGAAGAATATGCCAAAAAAACGAAAAATAATATTCTTTCCCGGCGGTTAAAGGAAAGTGATGTGAAAAGTTGTATCCTGGCCCCGGTGGTAAAAAACAATCGTTTGTTGGGGGTTTTAGAATTGGTAGCAAAGAAGAAAAATCAACTTAACAGTATTAATACCATTAAGTTAGATGAAATTTTACCATATATTGCCACTGCGGTAGATAGAAATAGAAGCGATTTTGAAAATAGGGTGAAAGCTGTTATCCAAAGTGAGTGTACCTCTATACATCCTAGCGTTTTATGGGTATTTGAGAAGGAAGCGAAAAAATATATTAGAGACTATGATGAAGACGGGCTCGCTTCTTTTAAAGATATTGTTTTTAAAGATATTTATCCGCTTTACGGACAAATAGATGTGGTGGCTTCTTCAGATGCCAGAAACGAGGCGATTAAAAAAGATTTGTTACATCAATTGCAAGAAATTCAATCTATAATTGATAAAGCCTATAAACTGGAAGAGCTTCCCATTTATGAACAGGTAAAATTTAGAATTTCCGACTTTATGGAAGACTTGGAAAGTAGCCTGAATACTTCCAGTGAGCAAAAGGTATTTAATTTACTTCAGAAGGAAGTAAATCCCATAATGAGCCATTTGAGGAAGCAATCTTCAGAGTTAAAAGATTTGGTAGAGGAATATCAAAATAAGCTCAATCCAGAAACAGGAATAATCTATAACCATCGTAAAGATTACGATAAAACCGTACAACAGATAAACCGTACGATGTCCCGGTTTCTAGACAGGAAGCAGATTGATGCACAAAAGATCTATCCTCATTATTTTGAACGCTATAAGACAGATGGGGTAGACCATAATATTTATATTGGTGCTTCTATGGTAAAGGATCGGCCTTTTAACAAGGTTTACCTTTATAATTTAAGGCTTTGGCAATTGAGTACAATGTGTGAAATGGAAAATCGTTTTTATCAATTACAACAAACCACACCTATTAAGCTAGACGCCGCTTCTCTAATTTTGGTCTATAATTCAACTATGTCTATTCGCTACCGAATGGACGAAAAGAAATTTGACGTAGATGGCACTTATAATGCACGTTACGAGATTATTAAAAAGCGAATAGATAAATCGTTTATAAAGGGAACTGAGGAACGTGTGACTCAAAAAGGTAAAATCGCAATAGTTTATAGCCAGCGAGCCGATGAAAAAGAGTATTTAAGATATATTAAATACTTGCAGACCAAAAATTACGTTGGTGAAGATGTGGAATTGTTAGATCTTGAAGATGTTCAGGGCGTAGTTGGGCTCAAAGCTATTAGGGTAGAAGTGTTATATACGCCAAATAGCAATGAACCCGATAGAACTATTAATTATGAAAATTTGATGGAAGAATTACATTAGGTAAAACGCTCCTACAAATGCAATTACCGAAATAATTATTCCTATCATAAATACCGTGTAGGTAATCCTGAGTATTTTATATTTTCTATGTAAAACCTTACCAAGTAAATGGAGGTCTAGCATTAAGGATTCGTAAACGTAATCTTTATCCTTTATTATTTCTTTCATTCCCCATTTAAACTGTTCAAACGGCATTTTATGGCTATTTCCAAAGAATAAAAGGTTTACTTCCCGGTTCTTTACCTGCTCTTTTGTAAACTCACCACTGGTAACCTGTGGTCGTGTAGATAATACTGAAAGAATAATTGAAGCTACACTAAATAAAATCAGGATTAGGGTAGGAATCAATAAGTGCTTATTACTGGCAGCATCCAGTTTTGGAATCATGTTGGCAAGCGCCAGTGAAATAATAATAGCGTTTACCGAAAGCAATATGTTGGCTTTAGTATCGGCAATATCACTTAGCTTTATGTGGTTTCTAAGCGTTACCCGAAAAAGAGTTTGGATACTTCTCTCAGGATTATCGTTTTTATAACGCGCCTTCATTCGCGCCTTAGCTTCCTCTTTCTTAAGTTTTTTCTGTTGTTTATTTTTATCTTCAATAAGTTCCAGCAAATTTTCTTCTTTTGCCGGTCCCCATTCCTCGATTGCATAATCTGTGTAAAATCGATGTTCTTCGGTAAACATTCTTATGTTTTCCTGTATCCATTCTGCAGTAGTAAAATTCTTAATATTATGAAGTTCCAATTCCTGCCTTAAAAGCTCACTGGTTTCTTCAAAGTAATCTTTTGCAAAATGAGAAGAATCTGCATCTTTTATAATTTTCTCAGAAATTGTCTCTGGTACAGAATCAAACTTGGTCGCTTTAATATTTTTTACTACGTCTTCAATTAATTCTGGAGTGGCATTATGTTCCTTCAAGAAATCTCTGGCAATATTTACACTTTCCTCTTCGTGTCCCTTAAAAGTGCGAGTGTAGCCAGTATCGTGTAACCAGGCGGCAAGCAAGAGTGCTTCCTCTTGTTTAACATTAATTTCAGATTTGGATATTAATTCTTTAGTACTTTTAACGACGCGTTGCGTATGCTTATAGTTGTGGTATATATACGTGTTCGGTAATTTTTCCTTAAAAAGATTTAAAACAAAATCATCTGCTTTCTCAATGAGATTATTCATATATTTTAGCTTGTTTTTGTTGAGCCAAAGTACAAAAAATGTTCAATACCCCTTATGAAAAAAACTAACATCTTTATATCACTAACTGCCCTGTTAGTGATTTTTTCGTGTGTCTCTACAGATCCAAAATATCGCGATGGTGAGCCTACTTCCAATTTTGGATATCCTGAAAACAAAGAAATAGAGAAGTCTTTCTACCTACTGGGAGACGGTGGCTATTCTCCTATTGGAGGAAGTTCCGATGGTCTTATTGCGTTTAAAAGCTATTTGGATTCGGTAAAGCGACCAGGGAATTACACTATTTTTCTTGGCGACAATATTTATCCCGATGGGATGCCTAAAAAGGATTCTCCAGATAGAGAAGCTGCGGAATATAGAATAGACGCACAATTAGATGCTATCGAAGATTATGATGGCAATGTACTCTTTATCCCCGGAAACCACGATTGGTATAGTGAACGTATTGACGGACTCGAGCGGGAAGAGGAGTATTTAAAAGAAAAGTTTGGTGAAGATTTGATCTGGAGTCCAAAAACAGGTTGCGGATTGGAAATTATGGATATTGGTGAAGAAATTACTTTAATTGTAATAGACTCTCAATGGTATCTTGAAGATTGGAATAATAATCCCACAATAAATGATAACTGCGCCGAAATTAAAACGCGGGAGGCAATGTTTCTTGAAGTTGAAACCGAACTTAAGAAAAGCCAGAACAAAACGGTTATCGTAGCACTTCACCATCCATTATTTACTAATGGAATTCATGGAGGGCAATATAATTTTGATAGTCATATTTATCCTTCACAAAAGAAAATTCCAATACCAATTTTAGGATCTCTAGCCACACTAATTAGAACCACCGGTGGCGTTTCTATCCAGGATGCGCAAAACGAGCGGTATAAATCCCTGGTTAAACGTCTCGAAACTTTGGGACAGGATTCAGATCGTTTACTTTTTGTGAGTGGTCACGAACATTCTTTACAATATATTCAGCACGGCAAAATAAATCAAATTGTTTCGGGCTCTGCTTCTAAAGCAACTTACGCAACCTTAAGCAACGATGGCCTTTTTGCTTATCCCGAGCAGGGATTTGTAGTTTATGATGTGTTTAAAGATGGTTCTTCCTGGGCTAGTTTTTATGGAAATGAAAACAATAAACCCAAAATTTTATACCAGAAAGAAATTTTTAACGCACCTAAGGAGTTTGATGTATCAGAATTTCAGGAAGAATTTGATAAAACAATCACTACCTCAGTTTATCCAAAGGATGAAACCGAAAAAGGATCTGTACACAGAACTGTTTGGGGCCAGCGCTATCGCGAACTCTACGGGACAAATATTAATGTAAAAGTTGCAGACCTGGATACTCTTTACGGAGGGCTTACTCCAATGCGTGCAGGCGGAGGTCACCAAACTATATCTATTAGATTAAAAGATAGTTTAGGTAGGGAATATAACATAAGAAGAATTAAAAAGAAAGCTGTGCAATTTTTGCAAACGGTTGCATTTAAGGATACACCTATAGAAACGCAATTGGAGAATACGGTAGCAGAGGACGTTATATCTGATTTTTACACTGCTGCCCATCCTTATGCCTTTCTAGCCATTCCAACGATGGCAGATGCTATTGGGGTTTATCATACCAATCCAGAAATCTATTATTTACCAAAACAACCTAAGTTAGGAAAGTACAACGAAGAGCACGGGGATGCTATTTATATGATAGAGGAAAGACCTGAAGATCATTGGTTAGGGGCAGAAAGTTTTGGCTCTCCAAATCACGACATACAAAGTACCGCCGGAATGTTTGACCGTTTGCGCCGGGACGAGAAGTATTCGTTAGATGAATCTGCTTATGTTAAAGCCAGAATATTTGATATGCTTATTGGCGATTGGGACAGGCATCAGGATCAATGGCGCTGGGCCGAAATTGAAGATGAAGAAGGTAACCGCACGTTCAAACCAATTCCCAGAGATAGAGACCAGGTATTTTCAAATTTTGACGGTGCATTTTTCGGAACTTTAAGAGCTCTAACAGGTTTTGCCTCGCAATTTGCCGTCTACGATGATGATATTAATGATGTAGAGTGGTTTAATGTTTCGGCAACCGGTTTAGACCGTTCACTACTTCAAAATGTAGGAAAAGAAACCTGGAATGAACAAGCCGAGTTCATTAAGGAGAATATGACCGATGAGGTTATTGAAAAAGCTTTCCAAAAACTTCCTCCGGAAACTTATAATGAAACAACAGAAGAACTAATTGAAAAAGTAAAAGCAAGAAGAGATAATATTGTAGATATCGCTTTAAGGTATTACGATCACTTTGCAGATCTTGCTATTATTACTGGAACAGATAAAGACGATTTTGTAGATGTTACCCGAATGAAAGACGGGAAGACTAAAATTAAAATCAGCAGGAATAAAGATGGTGAGAGAGGCGAGGTGGTAAGCGAAAAAGTTTACCATAAAGATGAAACGGATGAAATCTGGCTATACGCGTTGGATGATGATGATGAAATTTTGGTTGAAGGAGAAGGTGATGATTATATTTTCCTTAGAATAATTGGTGGACAGAATAATGATGTCTATACTATTAAAAATGGCAACAGGCTTAAGGTATACGATCATAAATCCAAACCCAATACTGTAAAGGAAGCCGGAGAAGCTAAATTTAGATTTCGGGATAATTATGAGATAAATACTTACGATAAAGATAAGAAGATCTTTACCGGCGGGGCCATTGTGCCGGCCTTTGGTTTTAATCCAGACGACGGGTTTAAGATTGGCCTGGAAATGGTTACCACAAAAAATGCTTTTAAAAGAAATCCGTTTACTACGCAACATACCTTTGGTGGGGGGTATTATTTTGCCACCAACGGTTTTGATTTATATTATGAAGGTGAATTTGCACTTATCCTTGGGGAGTATAATCTAAAAGTTGGAGCTAATTATGCCAGTCCTAATTTTGCGAGTAACTTTTTTGGCTACGGTAATGAAACTCCAAATTTTGATGAAACTCTGGACTTTGATTACAATAGGGTGAAAATTAGTCGTTTTGGGGTAAAAGCAGGTTTTGAAAACCAAACGCCATTTGGTAGTATGTTTAGGTATATGGCCAGTTTTGAAGGAAACCAGGTTGATCCTACCGATGGAAGGTTTATTACTGAAGATTTTACCACCGATGATCAGGAATTCTTTGACAGAAAATATTTTGCCGGCTTAGATGCTTTATATCGTTATGAAAGTTATGATAATAGCCTAAACCCGAGTAGGGGAATGAAGTTTGAATTGAACCTGGGAGGACAGATGAATACCGCTGAAACTTCACAGGTTTATGGATATTTTAAACCTTATTGGGGCTTTTATAATGCGCTAACCAGGAATAGAAAACTGGTTTTAAAAACTCGCGTACAGGCTCATTTAAATATGGGAGATGATTATGAGTTTTACCAGGCTGCTCAGCTAGGAGGAAATACCGGCTTAAGAGGTTATCGTTTGCAACGTTTCACCGGTAAAAGTGCTTTTGCCACAGGTGCCGATCTAAGATATGGTTTCGATCAGTTTACCACCAGATTCCTACCATTACAAATTGGTGTTTTTACCGGTTACGATTTAGGTAGAGTCTGGAACGATTTTGAGGACAGCAGTAAGTGGCACGATAGCTATGGTGTAGGATTTTGGGTAAATAGTGCAGAAGCTGTGAATGGAACTTTCAGTTTATTTAAAGGAAGCGAAGGCTATAGATTTTCCTTTGGTTTCGGATTTGAATTTTAATAGATAATAAAAAAGTAAGAATTAAATAAAAAAGCTCCCGGGAATTTCTTTTCCCGGGAGCTTTTTTATTTTCTGTTGGTTCAATAGAGTTTTATTTCTTTCAACTTATCATCGACTTATTCCTTGCGTCTTGTCTTTCTACCTGATCTTCTCACCTTCAAATATCGGTTTCTTTAAAATAGTTTATAATACAGAAAAGAATCACAGCTAAATTTGGAACAGAAAAAGCTTAGGTTTTAATATTCAGCTACTATCGATCAATCTCAAATTTGGAGAATAGAGAAAAACCTTATCTTCTTGATCACCAAGTCTAATTAAAATTAGTACGAAGTCATTATCTAAGGAAAATCAACTTAAAGCAGAGATGAAATAAGTTGGAAAAATTCAGCCTAATCCGGCTTCTTCATATTAAGAGTGTTCGAAAAATCAATAGTGCGAATAGGGAATGGAATGTTGATACCATTCTTATCGAAAGTTTTCTTGATCTCTATAATCGCGATATCTCTAGCGACTAGTAGATCCCTGTTTTTAGTAGCATCAGCCCAGAAGCGCACTACAAAATTGATAGAACTATCGCCAAATTCGGTAAACATAAATTCAACCTGTTCGTTTCCGCGGGAAGGGAAATGTTCAGAAATGGTTTCTATGGTCATTTCTTTAACCTTTTCAAGGTTGGAAGAGTATCCTACACCGCAATTTAGCATAACCCGGGACCGTGTAGTCCTGGAAAAATTTTTGAAAGGCTCTTCCACAATTTTAGAATTGGGAATTACCACATAGTTATTATCAGATTGTTTTACAACAATATTCCGAAGATTAATTTCAGTAACTTCTCCTGCATAGGAATTCGTTTCAATCCAATCTCCAATTTGAAGTTCGGGTAGAAAACTTAAAATAATTCCTGAAAAAGTGTTGTTTAAAGTTCCTTGTAGCGCTAGACCTATAGCCAAACCAACTACACCTGCACCGGCAAGTACAGAGGTGAGTACTTTATTAAGGTCTAGAATACCAAGGGCAATAAAAAAACCGATAAGGATCACAATTGCCTTGCTCACCTTAACGGTTATTTGTCTAATGGAATCCTGCTTTACCCTTTTTCCCAGTAGTTTGTTAAGTAATTGTCCAGTGTATTTCGCGAGAAATACAAAAATTACAAAAACGAGAATAGCTAATAAGAAGTTTGGCAAATTCAATATCAATGAATCAAGCCAGCTTATCAATTTTGCGCTAATTCCCTCCAGGGATTCTTTAAGGTTAAATTCTTCTTGCAATATTTATATTTTAGCTGGGTTTATGAGAATCTGTTGTTTTCATTTTCCAGGCATCCAGCATCCAACTAGTTTTTTCAAGTTCTCTAATGTAAGCGCCAATAAGGTCTATAGTACCCTCATCTCCGGCTTTATCTGCGGTTTCTACTACAGAACGCATTTGTTTTAATAATGTTCCGTGATCTTTAAGAAGGGTTTCGATCATTTCATAATCGGTTAGATCTGCCTTAGATTCTTTTAGGTTTGAAGCCTCAAGATAATCGGTTAGATTACTAATGGGAGTATATCTTAAAGTAAGAATACGTTCCGCAATTTCATCTACTTTTAATTTGGCCTCATCATATAATTCTTCAAATTTTTCGTGTAGATCAAAGAAATTCTTACCGATTACATTCCAGTGAAAATTTCTAAGTTTTTGATAATACAAGTGGTAATCTGCAAGAAGAACGTTCAATTCGTCTACGGTTTTACCTGTCTTTTCTTTATCGAGTCCTAAATAGCTCATAGTTTTATTTTATTGTTTTTTGAAATTCAATCCAAAAATATGATAGTTTGGTGGTTCAGCCAATAAATTAAGCTGATTTAATAGAAGTTTAACGAAGCTTAATTAATGGGACGATTGTCTTTTAAATCGAGCTTTTTGGTCATTTCTTTTGAAACCTGACCACTAGAAACACCGTAACCATCAACTAATACGCCTTTGTAACCTTTAGAAGTAGTAATTGCATAAAGAATGGCATTGTCATCAGGATTGCTCATTCCTTCAAACCTAAGAACTTTATCAACATCAAAATCTTCAACCCCAAAGGTTTCATCTTTAGCTTTAAGTTCTATTTCTTCATCTAGAAGGTTAAAATCATGCTCATAACCCTCTTCTAATTTTAATTTGTTTATCGCTTGAGAAAGCGTTCCGTAATCTTTCATTTTAAATTGTTTGACTGATTAATAATGGTAAATTACGTTGCCATACCCTCATATGCAAATATTAAAACCTGTTTAGGATAAGTTTAACTCCCAAACGAAGCCTCGTTTTTAAAAGGCTCACAAGGATTTTAATTGTTTTTAAAAAGCAGAAAATCGACTTAATTATCCTCGTCATTTTTATTTTTTCCCAGGTTGAAAAGTCCCAGAGGAAAAACAAGTAGGAAGAAAAAATACCATCCTGTAACTAATCCTATGATTGTAATAATTGCAGCAATAACATAAAACCAGTAGGAGGTATGGAATTTCATAGGTTGATGAATTGAAAAGTGGACACAAACTTAATAAAATGGACTTCGATTATAATAAATCTAAAACAATTATGGGAGAAATTTTAATTGAGTTTTCAGTTTAAAAAAGCTTTTATCCTTTATAAAGTTAACTTGCAGAGGTGAGTTTTGAAGTTTTAATTAGTATATAATCAAGTTTTCCATCCTTAGCTTTCTAAATAAGATTTATGAATTCGAGGGTTTAAAAACTCACGAATTTATTGGATATTTGCAGATTAGCGATTTTTCTAAAAGAAATTAAGGGGGAAATAATTAATTTCTAAGAATTCAGTAATGGAAACAAGCGTAGTGCGGAGCGCAATAAAAGCTAACAAAAAGGAGATGATTATAAGTCTGCCATAAATTCCCCGGGCAGGATTAAATAATAAATAGATGAAAAACAAAATCACTTTAAAGGAACTGGCGAAATTGCTTAATGTATCGGTTTCTACAGTTTCCAAGGCGCTGCACGATAGTCCCGAAATAAGTCCTAAAACTGTGGAAAGGGTTAAGGAACTGGCAAAGCTACATAAATACCGCCCAAACCCTGTAGCGGTGAATTTAAAGAGTAGCAAAAGTGGAACTATTGGTGTAATTATACCAAATATCGCTAATACTTTTTTTGCCAATGTTTTATCGGGTATTGAAGCCAGAGCTCAAAAAGCAGGTTTGCAGGTTATCACTTATATTTCTAATGAAAGTTTAGCACGAGAGCAACAAATTACCGAAATGTTAACTTCAGGTTTTGTTGATGGTGTGCTTATAGCTATTTCAGAAGAAACGCAGCGTAAGAAAGAATATGAACATCTTTTTAATTTGGTAGATTATGATATTCCGGTGGTGCTTTATGACCGGGTTAACCTCGATCTTCCGGTTGATAAAATTGGAATAGACGATGAACATAGTTTTGAGGATGCTACTCGTTTATTGCAAACCCGTGGCATAAAAAAAATAGGAATTGCAACCTCAATTCATCATTTAGGGGTGGGGAAACTTAGGATTACCGGTTACAGGAATGCGTTGAAAGATGAAAAAGACTTTTATATAGCTAACTCTTCCAAGCCTGATACTTTACGAGAAAAAACCAGGAAACTTCTGGTGGAGGATAAAGTAGAAGCCATTCTCTGCTCAGATTTTGAGAGTACAATGTTGGTTTACCGAATGGCTTATGAGAATAAAATCAAGATTCCGGATGATCTGAAAATTATCGGTTTTATAAATGGTGATGTGGCTCGTTATTTAACTCCTTCAATAAGTTATGTGGAGCAGTTTCCGGGAGAAATTGGAGAAGAAGCTGTGGAACTATTAGTAGATCGTATTGAAAATAGAGTCGCCGGAAAACCTCCAATTAATAAGACCATACGTACTAAGCTGATTCACATGGAGTCAACTGAATTTTGAATCTAAAAATTTGAGATTTTCCAAAAATAGCCATAAAAACGATCTTTGAAAGGCATTTTATATTTTTTAAATGAAAGATAATTCTTCAGAAAAAAGCATACTTATTACCGGCGGAGCCGGGTTTATTGGATCTCACGTGATCCGACTTTTTGTAAATAAATATCCAAATTATAAGATATTCAATTTAGATGCATTAACCTATGCCGGCAATCTTGAAAATATTAAGGATATTGAGAACGCTCCAAATTATCATTTTTTAAAAGCTGATATCACCGATGGTCAAAAACTAAAAGCTTTATTCCAAAAGCATCAGTTTGATAGTGTTATCCATCTTGCTGCAGAGTCTCACGTAGATCGTTCTATTTCTAATCCTCAAATTTTTGTAGACACCAATATTACCGGAACGCTTAACTTAATGGAAGCATCCCTGGAAAGCTGGAAGGGAAACTTTGAGAATAAATTATTCTATCACATTAGTACAGACGAAGTATATGGAACCCTGGGAGAAACTGGATTGTTTACTGAGACCACTTCTTATGCTCCTAACTCACCTTATTCGGCTTCAAAAGCAGCTTCAGATCATTTTGTGAGAGCTTATGGTGAAACTTATAATCTGCCGTATGTAATTTCTAACTGTTCGAATAATTACGGTCCAAATCAATTTCCTGAAAAATTGATTCCCCTTTGTATCAATAATATAATAGAGAATAAAGATCTTCCGGTCTATGGAGACGGAAAGTATACCCGCGATTGGTTATATGTGCTGGATCACGCCAAAGCGATAGACTTGATCTTTCATAAGGGAAAGAATAAATCAACTTACAATGTCGGCGGATTTAACGAGTGGCAAAATATTGATTTAATTAAGCTGTTATGTGAGATAATGGATAAAAAGTTGAATAGGAGCGATTCTGGAGCACTTATCACTTTTATCAAAGATCGTCCCGGTCACGATAAACGCTATGCTATAGATGCGAGTAAAATTAATGAAGAACTTGACTGGGAACCTTCAGTAACTTTTGAAGAAGGTTTGGAAAAAACAGTAGATTGGTATTTGCAGAACCCTAATTGGATAGAAGCAGTGGTTTCGGGAAATTACCAGGATTATTATAAAAAGCAGTATCAATAATGAAAGGAATAATTTTAGCCGGCGGAACTGGTTCACGATTGTATCCGCTTACCAAAAGCGTTTCAAAACAGTTATTGGCAGTTTATGATAAACCAATGATCTATTATCCGCTATCTGTATTAATGCTTGCGGGAATTAGGGAAATTCTTATTATTTCTACCCCAGAAGACCTTCCTAATTTTCAGAATTTATTAGGAGATGGAAGAGACTGGGGTTTAGATTTGTCTTATGCCGAACAAACTAAACCCAATGGACTGGCTGAAGCGTTTATTATAGGTGAAGATTTTATAAGTAACGATGATGTATGCCTGGTTCTTGGGGACAATATATTTTATGGTCAGGGTTTTAGCAGTCTACTTGAAAATGCGGTTAAAAATTGTAAGGAACTCGGTGAGGCTACCGTTTTTGGCTATTACGTAAATGAGCCAAAAAGATATGGAGTTGTAGATTTTGATGAAACAGGAAATGCGCTTAGCATAGAAGAAAAACCTGAAAAACCAAAGAGTAATTTTGCAGTTACCGGACTTTACTTTTATCCGAATTCGGTTATTGAAATTGCTAAAAAATGCAAACCCAGTGCTCGTGGAGAACTGGAGATTACCAGCATTAATCAAGAATATTTAGAAAGGGAAGAATTAAAAGTAGAGGTTATGGGTCGTGGTTATGCCTGGCTGGATACCGGAACCCATGATTCTATGTTAGAAGCTTCTAATTTTGTGCAAACCATAGAAAAACGACAGGGATTAAAAATTGCCTGTCCTGAAGAGATTGCTTTTCGCAAGAAATATATCAATAAAGCTCAATTACAAAATCTGGCTACTGATCTGGAGAAAAGTGAATATGGGAAGTACTTAATAAACTTGATGAAATAATATTACTGAAGTTCCTGATTCTTCTCTAACTCTTATTGGTCTCCAAAGTCTACTTACGATATATAAATTGGTTTAATAAACTTGCGTTAATTTAATTAAGAGATTCTTATTTTCCTTTATTCTGAGTTTTTAATTCTAACATATTCTACAAAAAAATTCGTTCTACATTGAGAACCTGGAAAATCTAATATTTTAAAACCCTATTAATTCGATAGACTAATAGGAAATATTATATTTGCGATGTAGCATAACATTATCTAAAGGTGAACCTGTGAAAAGAGAAATTCAAAATATAATTCTACCAGAGTATTTTGTGGCAATAAAAGCAGCCATTAAAGCAGGCTCAGAAATAATGAGAGTTTATGAAGATGGGAATTTTCAAATTGAATCAAAGAAATATAATTCACCAATAACCCTCGCCGATAAATCTGCGAATAACATAATTAATGAGTTTTTAAAACCTACCGGTATTCCAATTATTAGTGAAGAAAATATCGAAACTGATTTTTCAGAAAGAAAACTATGGGATTCCTGCTGGATCGTGGATCCTTTGGATGGCACTAAAGAATTTATAAACAAGAATGGTGAGTTTACAGTAAATATTGCACTGGTAAAAAATAATAAGCCTGTTTTTGGAGTGATTTATATTCCTGTAAGTAAGGAACTTTATTTTGGTGATGTGGTAGAAGGTAGATCTTTTAAAATGATTTTTGATACTAATACCTTCGAAGAAGATTTATTAAAATATGCTGAAGAAATTTTCCCTCGCAGTGTTCAAGGAACTATTCTGATCGCAGGAAGCCGCTCGCATATTAACGAAGAGACCCGAGAGTTTATTGAAGGGATTAAGGAAAAATATTCTCATCAAGTAAAAGTTATTCCTAAAGGGAGTTCCCTTAAGTTCTGCTTAATAGCCGATGGGACTATGAATATTTATCCTAGAATAGGTACTACAATGGAGTGGGATACAGCGGCAGGTCATGCTATTTGCAAAGCAGTAGGGCTTAGGGTTATTGACATGCGAACCAATAAAGAGATGGTTTACAATAAGCGAAACCTAAGAAACAACTCATTTGTCGTTTCCAATCTTTTAGGTGCAAGCTGAAAAATATTTAAAAGGAAAGGGAATAAGAAAGGTTGAACCAGGAATTGAAAATGATTAAATAGTTGAAGGGCTATAGATTAAGGCTTTATTATTTTGAAGATTTTGAAAGCTAGGCCTTGCGGTAAATAAATTAAGTGAGAACCTTATAGAATAAATTAAATTTTCAAAAGGTTTTTGAAAAAACTTGAATTAAAGTAAAATGAGTAAGTATTATTTAAATTATTTAGATGAATTAGAATCGGAAGCGATCTATATTTTACGAGAAGTATGGGCGCAATTCGAGAATCCTGTGATTCTTTTTTCAGGAGGAAAAGATTCTATTCTAGTAACCCATTTAGCTAAAAAGGCTTTTTATCCCAGTAAAATTCCGTTTGCGCTGATGCATGTAGATACTGGCCATAATTTTCCGGAAACAATTCAATTTAGAAATGATTTAGTTGAGAAACTTGATGTAAAATTAATTGTTGGTTCTGTCCAGAAGTCAATAGATCAGGGGCGTGTAGCTGAAGAAAGAGGGAAAAATGCCACCAGGAATTCACTACAGATAACAACTTTGCTCGATGCTATTGAAGAAAATAATGTTGATTGTGCCATTGGCGGCGGAAGAAGAGATGAAGAAAAGGCCCGGGCCAAAGAACGTTTTTTTAGTCATAGGGATGATTTTGGTCAATGGGATCCTAAAAACCAACGACCAGAGTTATGGAATTTGTTAAACGGGAAACATTTTGAGGGAGAACATTTCAGAGCATTTCCTATTAGTAATTGGACAGAGATGGATGTTTGGAATTACATTAAACGTGAAAATATAAGTATTCCGAGTTTATACTTTGCTCATGAGCGCGAAGTAGTTTTTAGAAGTAATTCATGGATCCCGGTTTCAGAATATCTTAAACTCGATGAAAGTGAGCAAATAGAAAAAAAGCAAATACGTTTCCGTACGCTTGGTGATATTACCATAACCGGTGGAATAGAATCTCATGCCGATAATCTGGATAAAATAGTATCGGAAGTCTCTGCGATGCGCAAAACAGAAAGAGGAGATCGTTCTGATGATAAAAGGAGTGAAACTGCCATGGAAGATCGTAAGAAGCAAGGCTACTTCTAGAGAACGTCATCCTGAACTTGTTTCAGAGCCTGCTCCGTATTTTCTTCGGAGATCTAACATGAAGAAACTGAAACAAGTTCGATATAGTTTTAAGACAAAGAAATATAAACATGGAAATAAATAACAATCAACTACTAAGATTTACCACTGCTGGGAGTGTAGATGACGGGAAAAGTACCTTAATAGGAAGACTTTTATACGATTCGAAATCTATTTTTGAAGATCAATTAGATTCGGTGAGTAAAACTAGTGCGAAGAAGGGCCACAACGGGGTAGATTTGGCGCTTTTCACTGACGGATTAAAAGATGAACGAGAGCAGGGAATAACTATTGACGTGGCCTACCGCTACTTCACTACGCCTAAGCGTAAATTTATAATTGCCGATACTCCTGGGCATATTCAGTACACTCGTAATATGGTGACTGGAGCTTCTACGGCTAATGCGGCAGTAATTTTAATAGATGCCAGGCATGGGGTGATAGAACAGACCAAAAGACATTCTTTTATTGCTTCTTTGTTGAATATTCCTCATCTAATTGTTTGTATCAATAAAATGGATCTGGTAGATTATTCTGAAGAAATTTATAATAATATTATTGCACAATTTGAAGAATTTTCTTCTAAACTGATAACTAAAGATATTCGTTTTATTCCTATTAGTGCACTTTTGGGAGATAACGTTGTGAATTATTCCAAAAATATGGAGTGGTATCACGAAGGCACATTATTGAGCGTGCTGGAAAATCTACATATTAGTAGTGATATCAATAAAATAGATGCTCGTTTTCCAGTACAAACTGTTTTACGCCCCCAGAGCGAGGAATTCAGGGATTATCGAGGTTATGCCGGGAGAATTGCCAGCGGGATTTACAGGGTTGGTGATGAAGTAGCGGTTTTGCCATCTGGTTTTCAGTCTAAAATTAAATCGATAAATAGCGGGGCGCAGGAAGTTCTGGAAGCTTATGCGCCAATGAGTGTTTCTATCACGCTTCAAGATGATATTGATGTAAGTAGGGGTAATATGATTGTGCGGAAAAACAATCAGCCTAAAATGGAACAGGAGTTTGACGTGATGCTATGCTGGTTGGCAAATCAACCCGCTAAACCCAGAGCTAAATATGCAATTTTGCATACTTCCCATGAGGAACGCGCCATAATTAAGGATGTGGTCTACAAAATGGATATCAATACTTTTGAACGAGATAGCGAAGATTCAAATTTAAGCATGAATGATATCGCCAGAGTAAAAATAAGAACTACAAGAAGAATGATGCTAGATGCTTATAGAGATAATCGAAATACAGGAAGTATTATTCTAATTGATGAAAATACAAACGAAACCGTGGCTGCGGGAATGGTGGTGTAGGGTTTAAATGAAATATTGAGATACTCACCGTTTGCCTACGGGACTTATATTCTTCTATAGGCTTTTTTTAAGTATTTTCGAGATAGAATAAAAGTTTCAACTAAATTAAACTCAGTTGATAGAATTTTAAATTTTCATTTTTAGATTTAGCTCGGAAATTACTAGAAATTTCAAAAATAATATGTTATCAATCGGTAGGTTCTGGATATAAATAAAATCTTTTGCGAAATACTTTCGCGTTAAATAGAGTTAAAATTGTAATGCATTCATTGAAAAACCCATTCTTTTAAAAAGTAATTAAAGAAAGCTACTATATTTGTCGGATAAAAGCTTTCAATAACTTATGTTATTTAACTCCCTGGATTTTGCCATTTTCCTTCCTTTGGTTTTTCTCTGCTATTGGTTTGTTTTTAATAAAGATCTAAAACTACAGAATTTATTTGTTGCAATTGTTAGCTATATATTTTATGGTTGGTGGGAATTAGACTTTTTGCTACTCATTTTCATAAGTACCATAGCCGATTACTTTGTAGGAATAAAAATTTTCTCTACTTCTAATTATTTCAAGAAGCGGCTATACTTGTGTTTAAGTCTATTCGTGAATTTGGGTATGCTAGCCTATTTTAAATATTTTAATTTCTTTATAGATAATTTTAATAAGGCGTTTACCATATTTGGTTCAGATTTTAATATTCATTCCTTGCAAATAATACTGCCTGTTGGTATAAGTTTCTACACCTTTCAGACTTTGAGTTATACCATAGATATTTATAAAGGGAAATTAAAGCCCACAAAAGATTTTGTTGCGTTTTCCGCTTTTGTTAGTTTTTTTCCTCAATTAGTGGCAGGACCAATTGAAAGAGCCAAGAACTTGCTGCCGCAGTTTAAAGATAAAAGAGAATTCCATTATGAAAAAGCAGTAGATGGTTTACGACAAATTCTGTGGGGGTTATTTAAAAAATTGGTTATTGCAGATAACTGTGCGGTATATGTAAATTATATTTTCGAAAATCAGGAAGATCTTTCTGGAAGTACTTTATTATTTGGTGCTATATTATTTACTTTTCAAATTTATGGAGATTTTTCCGGGTATTCAGATATTGCTATAGGAACGGCCAGGCTTTTCGGATTTAATCTTATGCAAAATTTTGCATACCCGCTCTTTTCAAGGGATATACCCGAATTTTGGAGGCGTTGGCATATATCATTAACAACTTGGTTTAGGGACTATGTGTATATTCCTTTAATAAGATTGGGAGGAACTGGAAACTTTTACCGTATAAGAAATATCTTTATTCTATTCTTTTTAACGGGTATTTGGCATGGAGCAAATTGGACATTTATAGCTTGGGGAACTTTAAACGCTGTTTATTTTATACCTTATTTAATTTTTAAAAAGAAAAAATCACATAAGGGAATAGTAGCTGAAAACAGTAATTTTCCTAGTTTTAAAGAGGTTTATAATATATTTATTTCTTTTATATTAAGTGTATTAGCTATAATACTTTTCCGTGCTCAAACCATAACAGAAGCCTGGAGCTTTTATAAAGGTATGATGGATGCCAGTCTTTTATCAATTCCTTACTACAGAGGTATAGGCTACTCCAGACCTTTGTTAATTCTCATCCTTTTTTTTATGCTCATAGAGTGGTACGGGAGACGGGAAAGTCACGCTTTAGCGGGGCTGTCAAATATTAAATCCACTTTGGTGCGAAAGCTGATATACTTCTTAATTATATTACTAATTGGTGTTTACATGTGGGCGGAAACATCCGATTTCATTTATTTTCAATTTTAGAATATGAAATTATTTTTAAAAAGAATTTTCTTTTTTTTTATATTAATATCGGTATTATATGTGCCTGGTTTGTTGTTGATAGACGTGATGCTACCATCTATTTATAAGCCAAACATTCTGTACCAGGCTGGTAATGGATTGGTGCAGAAAAAAATAGAGGAAAGCGATACTCTTTCTAAAGTTGATGTACTCTTTCTAGGCTCTTCTCATGCGTATAATACATTTGATCCTTCTATTTTTGAGACTGAAAATATAGCTAGTTATAATTGGGGTACTAGTCAGCAAACTCATCCCCAAACCCAAATGGTTTTAGACGAATACCTTCTGAAACTTGATCCTCAATTAGTTGTATATGAAGTATTCCCTGAAATGTTCGCTATGAGTGGAAGAGCTTCTATGGCGGATTTTCTGAATGCAACCCGACCTTTTGAGGTTGATTTTGTGGAAATTTTTGAATATGAGAATAGTATTGTTTTAATAAATACTTATCTTGTTAAAAAAGCGAGGAAGTTCTTAGGCATTGAAGAGAAAAATCAAAACTTTAAGTTTGATAATCGCTACTATAGAGGTTATGTGAAAATCGAATCGAATTCAAATTCAATTAAGGAGTCCGTTAAAATTAAATGGACTCCTCGACAAAATCAATTAAGAGCTTTTGAAGAGAATATTGAATTTTTAAAAGAAAATCAGATTCCCTACATACTGGTTATTGCCCCCTATGCGTTTAGTTACAATAACCCCAATGATGTTAAGAATTATTTAGTTAATAAAGGTGAGCTATACGATTATAACGAGCTTATTGATTTTGAGCCTTCTAAAGATTTTAGTGATTTGCACCATATTAATCACCAGGGAGCTACTAAAGTAAATCTTCATTTAAGAAATGTTTTAAAGAAGAAGATAAAAAAAGCTAATCTTGTGAAGTGAATAAAATCGTGGATTTAGAGCAACTTGTCTTTCCTTGAAAGTTATTTTTTTATAAATAAATTATAAAAAGTCTTTTCTGATGTTTTAGAAATATTCTGGAAAGCATTTTTCTTAATGTTTTTAAAGCTTTAAGGTTTCTTTAGCAATAGGCTCATAAAGAAATTCTATCTTTGCCGCCGATAAAAAGTTGAATTAAAATTCTCAAATGACTGAATTTCAGGAGAAATTAGAAAATAAAAGAATACTTGTTACCGGTGGTGCCGGCTTTATAGGATCCAATTTATGTGAAACCTTAATAGGTTTAAATGCAAAAGTGGTCTGTCTGGATAATTTTGCTACCGGTCATAAACATAATTTAGAGGTAATTGAAAACCACGAGAATTTTAAGTTGATTGAGGGGGATATTCGTAACCTTGAGACTTGTCATAAGGCTTGTGAAAATGTAGATTATGTATTACACGAAGCAGCTTTAGGTTCTGTGCCGCGGTCTCTGGCCGATCCTATTACCAGCAACGAAGTTAATATTTCCGGATTTTTAAATATGCTAGTGGCTGCTAGAGATGCCGGTGTTAAAAGATTTGTATATGCGGCAAGTTCTTCTACTTATGGGGATTCAGAGAAACTTCCAAAAGTAGAAGATGAAATAGGAAAGCCACTTTCTCCCTATGCAATTACTAAATACGTAAATGAATTATATGCTGATATTTTTCAGGATGCCTATAAATTAGATACCATAGGATTAAGATATTTCAACGTTTTTGGAAGAAAGCAAGATCCAAATGGAGCTTATGCTGCTGTAATTCCAAAATTTGTGATGCAGTTTATGAAGCACGAAAGTCCGGTAATTAATGGTGATGGAACTTACTCACGTGATTTTACTTACATAGATAATGTAGTTCAAATGAATTTACGGGCAATAACTTCTGAAAATGAAAGAGCCGTAAATGAAGTTTATAACACGGCTGTGGGCGATAGAACCAACCTGGTAGAGCTTACTCAATTACTCAAAAAACATCTTTCTGAATTTGATCCTGAAATTGCTAATGTAGAAGTACAGCACGGCCCTAATAGAGCCGGGGATATTCCTCATTCTTTAGCTTCTGTTGAAAAAGCTAAAAATTTATTAGGGTATGAGCCAAGTCACCGAATTGATGATGGTTTAAGAGAAGCAGTGGCTTGGTATTGGGATAATTTAAATCCTTAATTAAGGGAATTTTTACCTTGAAATAAACTCTTTCGGAGTATAAAAATTTTAAATATTTGTTTTTGAATAAAATAAGAAATGGACGATAAAAAAATAGCAATAATAGGTCTTGGATATGTTGGTTTGCCTTTAGCGAGATTATTTGCAACAAAATATCCTGTAGTTGGTTTTGATATCAATAAAGCCAGAGTTAAAGAGCTAATGAGCGGACATGACGCTACTTTAGAGGTAGAAGATGATGTTTTGCAGTCAGCTTTAGTTCGAAAGGAAAAATTAAAGGATAAGAACGGTTTATACTGTTCTGCAGATCTTGAAGATATAGCTGATTGCAATTATTATATAATTACGGTACCGACGCCGGTGGATAAAAATAACAGACCAGATCTTACTCCGCTGTATAAAAGTAGTGAAACTGTTGCTAAAGTTCTTAAAAAGGGAGATGTTGTTATTTACGAATCTACTGTTTATCCGGGTGTAACTGAAGACGAATGTGTTCCCGTATTAGAGAAGCATAGTGGACTTACCTTTAACGAAGATTTCTTTGTGGGTTATTCTCCTGAAAGAATTAACCCGGGTGATAAGGAGCATACCGTAGATAAGATTTTAAAAGTTACTGCCGGTTCTACTCCAGAGATTGGAAAAAAAGTTAATGAACTTTATGCTGAAGTGATCACTGCCGGTACGCATTTGGCACCTACTATTAAAGTGGCCGAAGCCGCTAAGGTGATAGAAAATTCACAAAGGGATATCAATATTGCTTTTGTAAACGAATTGGCCAAGATATTCAATATGATGGATATCGATACACAGGCAGTTTTGGAAGCAGCTGGCACAAAATGGAATTTCCTTCCGTTTAAACCCGGATTGGTTGGCGGGCACTGTATTGGAGTAGATCCTTATTATTTGGCTCAAAAAGCTCAGGAGATTGGTTATCACCCGGAAATTATCCTTGCCGGACGAAGAATGAACGATTCTATGGGGCAATATGTAGCTTCTGAAGTTGTTAAGCTTATGTTGCAGAATGACCAAAAAGTAAAAGGAGCTAATATCCTGGTGCTGGGTATTACCTTTAAAGAGAATTGCCCCGATGTTAGAAATACTAAAGTGGTAGATGTTATAAAGAATCTTAAGGAATATGGTACCAATGTGACTATTTTTGATCCGCTTGCGAATCCGGAAGAGGTTAAGCACGAATACGGGCTCAAAACTGTAAAAGAAATACCGGGCGAGAAATATGATGCTGTCGTTTTAGCTGTGGCACATAAAGAATTTTTGGAAATGAATCTGGATCAATTGAAAAACGGAAATACCGTTGTGTATGATGTGAAGGGAGTGCTGGGAGATAGGTGTGATAAGAAGTTGTAAAATCGGGAATTGAGAATAGTTAATTGGGGATTAGTTAATTTGGGATTAGTTAATTTGGGAATGGAGATTGGTCAATTAGGGATTCGGGACTAGTGAATTTATTTAACTATAATTGATTAATTAGAAAAAAATATCCGATTATCTTGTGATTGATTTAAAAATCAGATATTTCCGAATAAGAATTTTTTTATATCAAATACAGTTTAATATTTAATATGGATATCCATTAAACCAATCAACCGCTTAACCAATTAACTAAAAAATGGCATCAAATTTTGAGGATCTGGATTGTTGGAAGGCTTGTTATGATTTGAAACTTTATTTGAAAAAGGAAATATTAACCAAATTGCCGAAAACAGAGCGTTTTGAATTATATTCCCAGCTGTTAAGGTCAGCGAGGTCGGCTACGGCAAACATTGCTGAGGGTTGGGGAAGATACCATTATAAAGAAAATATAAAATTTCTTTTAAATGCGAGAGGCTCAGTTGCTGAAATATTAGATCACGGGATTGAGGCAAAGGACTGTGACTACATCTCTGAAGAGGTCTTGCAGACGCTTCGGAATAAAGCAGAATCTTGTCTCAAACTAATAAATGGCTATATCAAATATTTAAGAAATAGGAGTAAGGAATAAATATTGGTTAATTTTAAATAGTTTGGGAGGCGGATTCCAATTAACTATTTAACCAATTAACCAGTTAACTAATTAACTAACAATGAATATCAAAAACATCTGCTGTATAGGCGCAGGATACGTAGGAGGTCCCACCATGGCAGTGATAGCCCAAAAATGTCCGGAAATTAATGTTACGGTTGTAGATATCAACGAGGAACGTATTAAGGCCTGGAACGATGCAAATGTAGAAAATATTCCAATCTATGAACCCGGTTTACCGGAAGTGGTGAAAGAAGCCAGGGGTAGAAACCTGTTTTTTTCTACCGATGTAGATGCAGCAATCGATAAGGCCGATATGATCTTTATCTCGGTGAATACACCTACTAAAACCTACGGAATAGGTAAGGGTATGGCTGCAGACCTTAAGTTTATCGAGCTGTGTGCCCGCCAAATCGCAAGGGTGGCTAAAGATGATAAAATTGTAGTTGAAAAATCTACTTTACCGGTACGTACCGCTGAAGCTTTAAAGAATATTTTAGATAATACCGGCAACGGAGTGAACTATCAAATTCTCTCTAACCCCGAATTTTTAGCCGAAGGTACAGCGGTAGATGACTTAATGAATCCGGATAGGGTGCTTATTGGGGGCGAAATCGATACAGCTAAAGGTAAAAAAGCTGTGGAAGCCCTGGTTGATGTTTACGCGCATTGGGTGCCAAGGGAGCGACTACTAACCACTAATGTTTGGTCTTCAGAGTTATCTAAACTAACCGCAAATGCTTTCCTGGCGCAAAGGGTTTCCAGCATCAATGCAATGAGTGAACTCTGTGAAAAAACCGGGGCCGATGTAAATGAGGTTTCTAAAGCTGTGGGGATGGATTCAAGGATTGGGGCAAAATTCCTCAAATCTTCGGTAGGTTTTGGAGGATCCTGTTTTCAAAAGGATATTTTAAACCTGGTATACATCTCAAAATCTTTTGGTTTACACGAAGTAGCCGATTACTGGGAGCAGGTTATCATTATGAACGACCATCAAAAAAGAAGGTTTGCCGCTAAAATTGTACAAACCCTGTTTAATACTGTTTCCGGAAAGAAAATTGCGTTACTGGGTTGGGCCTTTAAAAAAGACACCAACGATACCCGGGAATCGGCAGCTATTTATGTGGCAGACTATTTGTTGAACGAACAGGCTGAGATCGTAGTGTATGATCCGAAAGTAAAAACAGAACAGATCTATGCCGATTTAGATTATTTGAATACCCGTTCTTCAGAAGAAAATAGAGCCAGGCTAACAGTGGTAGACGGAGCTTATGAAACGACTAAAGATGCTCACGCTGTAGCGGTGTTAACTGAGTGGGATGAATTTAAAGAATTAGACTGGCAAAAAATATATAAAGAAATGCTAAAACCTGCCTTTTTGTTTGATGGAAGAAGGTTGTTGGAAAGAAAAACTAAAGAGGATATTGGGTTTGAGTTTTATGCAATTGGAAGTTAAATATGGATGTATTAAATTTAATAGGTAGGAGTACTGAGCTTTTTGGACCTGATATTTCTAAATACGAAGCCGAATTAAGATCTAAAGTTTCAGCTTCCAAATTTCTTGTGATAGGAGGTGCTGGCTCCATAGGACAGGCAGTTACAAAAGAGATTTTTAAAAGAGACCCGAAAAAGCTTCATGTAGTTGATATTAGTGAAAATAATATGGTAGAATTGGTTCGGGATATTCGTAGTTCTTTCGGGTATATCGATGGTGATTTTCAGACTTTTGCTTTAGATATTGGCTCTGTGGAGTATGATGCTTTTATAAAAGCAGATGGAGAATATGATTATGTGCTCAATTTGTCGGCATTGAAGCATGTGCGAAGTGAAAAAGACCCTTTTACATTAATGCGTATGATAGATGTGAATATCTTCAATACCGAAAAGACAATTAAGCAGTCTTCTGAAAATCGTATTAAAAAATACTTTTGCGTTTCTACAGATAAAGCTGCCAACCCAGTAAATATGATGGGGGCTTCTAAACGTATTATGGAAATGTTTTTAATGCGACAAAGTAAAAATGTTCCAATCTCCACAGCTCGTTTTGCCAATGTAGCTTTTTCTGATGGTTCGCTATTACACGGGTTTAATCAACGCATCCAAAAGAAACAACCTATTGTAGCCCCTTCTGATGTAAAACGTTATTTTGTAACTCCTCAAGAATCGGGTGAGTTATGTTTAATGTCTTGTATTTTTGGGGAAAACAGGGATATATTTTTCCCGAAACTGAGTGAGAGTTTACATTTAATTTCCTTTGCAGATATTGCTGTTAAGTATTTAGAGCAATTAGGCTATGAGCCCTATTTGTGTAAAACTGAAGATGAAGCCCGGAAATTAGTAAAAACAATACCACAAGAGAAAAAATGGCCTTGTTTTTTTACAGAGAGTGATACGACAGGAGAAAAAGGCTTCGAAGAATTTTTTACTGAAAAAGAAACTTTAGATTTAGATAAGTTTCAAAATCTGGGTATCATTAAAAATGACTTAAATATAGAGGAAGATAAGTTGCTTCTTTTTGAACAGGAAATTTCAAAAATGAGAGCTAAAGGAAGTTGGACTAAAAGTGAAATTCTGGATTTGTTTCATAAAATGATTCCAGGTTTTGGCCATAAAGAAACCGGAAAATATTTAGATTCAAAAATGTAAAACCTTGAAAGCTTCTATGACAACTAAGATAATATTAATAGGGGGAGGAGGACATTGCACTTCGGTAATTGATGTGATAGAATTAGAAGCTAAATATAAGATTATTGGAATTATTGATGAAAATTTAGCTTTAGGTAGTAAAATTTCAGGCTATGAAATTATAGGGAGGGATGAAGATATAGCAAAATATGCGGAACAAGATAATTTACAGTTTTTAATAACAGTAGGCCAAATAAAATCTTATATAATTAGAAAAAAAATAGCGAATAAACTTAAGCAAAATAATTGCATATTAGCAACAGTAGTTTCTCCAAGGGCTTATGTTTCATCTTCAGCCATTATTGGAAAAGGAACGGTTGTGCATCATGATGTTTTAATTAATACAGGAGTTGAAATTGGCGAAAATTGTATAATCAATTCTAAATCTCTTCTTGAACACGGTGCTAAGATTGATAATTTTTGTCATATTTCCACTGGGGCAATTGTAAATGGAGAAACTAAAATTAAACAAGGCTGTTTCCTTGGAAGTAATTCCACTATAGCACAAAATCTATTAATTCCTGAAAACAGTGTGATTAGCGCAGGGAGTTTTATTAAAGATAACCCTTAAATCTAGAAACCTTTTAGGTTTATATAAATCCGCAAAAATATGAGTTATAAAATACCTTTATTTAATTTAAACTTTGATAACCGTGAAGAAGAAGCTGTGCTTGGTGTAATTAAATCTAAGTGGATATCTACAGGCCCAAAATGTGAACAATTTGAAGAATTATTTTGTGATAAGTTTAATGTAAAGCACGCAGTAAGCACCGCAAATTGTACTGTAGCCCTTCATCTCGCTATGAATATATTAGGGCTTAAAGAAGGAGATGAGGTAATTTGTCCTTCCTTAACTTTTGTGGCTACAGCAAACGCTATAAAATATGTAGGTGCAACACCTGTATTTGCAGATGTATGTAGTGATCATGATTTAACCCTTGACCCTGAGCACGTTACGAATTTAATCACAGAAAACACTAAAGCTATAGTAGTGATGCACTATGCCGGTTTTTCTTGTAATATGGATGAAATACTGACCATAGCTAAAGAAAATAATCTAAAAGTAATTGAAGATGCTTGTCACGCACCCTTATCTGAATATAAAGGAAAAAAGCTAGGTACTTTGGGTGATGTTGGTTGTTTTAGCTTTTTTAGTAATAAAAACTTAAGCACTGGTGAAGGAGGCATGCTAATTACTAATGAAAGTGAATTAGCCACTGAAGCTAAATTACTGAGATCTCACGGTATGACTACAATGTCTTACAATCGCTCTAAAGGTCATTCTACGGCTTATGATGTTGTAGCCTTAGGTTATAATTACAGAATGGACGATATTCGCGCTTCTTTAGGTATCACTCAATTAACTAAGCTTGAAGAGGATTTAGTTAAAAGAAATAACGTAAGACATTTATATGAGCATCATTTAAATGGCATTGAAAATGTTACCATCCCATTTGAGAGACATTCATACTTTAGTTCGAATTATATTTTTCCAATAATTATTTCTGAAAATTGTAAAAAAGGGAGAGACGAGATTCGAGAAAAATTACACGAGGCTGGTATTCAGACAAGTATTCACTATCCACCGGTACACTTGTTTGATATTTATTATAATCCAGAAAATCAAGATTTAAAAAAGACAGAATCTGTTTATAACAGGTTAATTACATTACCCATGTTTGCGGCACTTACTGAAGAAAAGATAAAGTTTATTAGCGAAAAACTTAATGAAATAATTTGAAAATTATGGATATTATTGTCTATACTGATGATAAACGTAGTTGGTTTGTAAACTACGGAAAAAAACTGGAGCAAAAATTTAAACAATTAGGTCACAAGTGTGAATATGTATTTAAAAAAGAAAATTTGAGAGCTTGTGATGTGAATTTTATGCTGAGTTGCACAAAGTTAGTTCCTATTGAGAAGTTGAAGTTGAATAGGAATAATATAGTTGTACACGCTAGTGATTTACCCAAAGGAAAAGGTTTTTCTCCATTGCAATGGCAAATTCTAGAGGGTAATAATAATATTCCTTTAACTTTATTTGAAGCAGCTGAAGATGTTGATTCTGGGGATTACTACTTAAAAAGTTTTGTGAAATTTGAAGGGCACGAATTGTTAAACGAATTACGTGCTAAAATGGCTGAAAAAATAATAGAGATGTGTGTTGATTTTATTAGGAACTTCGATACATATAAACCTGTTAAACAAGTAGGAGAAGAAACTTTCTATCAAAGAAGAAAAGAAAAAGATGATGAACTCGATATTGATAAATCTTTAAAAGAACATTTTAATCATTTTAGAATTGCAGATAATGATAAATATCCACTCTATTTTCGTATTCAAGGAAAAAAATATAATTTAAAAATATCTAAAGCCGAATAATATGAGAAATTGGAATAAATTATTGATTGGGCCGAAGCTAACCATTAGACTGGCTATGCAAAAGATGGATAAAGTTAGGTCCAAATTATTAATTATTGAAAAGGAAAATAAGTTTATTTCGGTACTTAGTATAGGGGATATTCAACGAGCAATTCTTGATAATAGGGAACTAGATGATCCAGTTGAATCCATTTTAAGAGATGATATTATTATCGCCAAGAGTACAGATAGCCAAAGGGAGGTGAAAACCCTTATGATGAAGCATAGAATTGAGGCTATGCCTGTAATAGATGAAGAAGAGCGCATAGTAGATGTTATTTATTGGAATGATATTTTCGAAAAGAAAGAGGAAATAGCGAACCAAGGCAACCTAGATATACCTGTTATTATTATGGCCGGTGGAAAAGGTACCAGGCTTAAACCTATTACTAATATTATACCTAAACCATTAATCCCCCTTGGAGAAAAACCAATTGTAGAATGGATTATAGACTCCTTTCACAAAGTAGGTGCAAAAGACTTTTATCTTACGGTGAATTACAAGAAAGAAATGATTGAGGAGTATTTTAATAATATCACTCGTGATTATAATACCGGATATTTTGTGGAAGATAAACCACTTGGTACTGCGGGTAGTTTACATTTACTTAAAAATTTAATTAATTCTACTTTTTTTGTTACCAACTGTGATATTTTAATAGAAGACGACTATGCAGAAATGTTGAAATATCATAAGGAGAATGGTAATGAGTTAACTGCAATTAGCGCGGTTAAACATTTTGAAGTACCCTATGGGACTATGGAGTTTAAAGAAAATGGAATTTTGACCACCTTAAAAGAAAAGCCAAGTTTTAATATGTTTATTAATGCGGGGATGTATATTTTAGAGCCACATCTACTTGATGAAATTCCTGAAAATGAATTTTTCCATATTACTACATTAATGGAGAAGATTATGGAAAGAAACGGTAAGGTAGGGGTTTTTCCCGTAAGCGAAGGGTCCTGGATGGATATTGGTCAATGGGACGAATATAATAAAACCTCTAAAAAACTTGGTTTCCAGGGTATAAATCAATAAGTGTTTTGAAAAATAAAAGTGTTCTTGTAACCGGTATTGGTCAAGCCAATTATATTTTGCAATTGTATGGCAATATTGCGCCCAAATTAAAGGAATTTAGTTTTAATTCTATCAATTTAAGAAAATTTGGCGATTCAAATGTTGAAAACAATGCGAAAAAAATTTTTGAAGAGAATTATCGATATAAATTTAGTTTTCGTAATATTTTTCAAACTTTAAAAGCTTGTTTCACAATTATCAATACTAAATATTTTTGGAAAGATCATAGAATATCCTTAGCGGAACATGGATGGAAATATATAAAGTCTGGCTATTATTTGACAAAAAACCATATTTCTTCATATCACTACGCTCAATTTATCGATAAAGAGACTGAAACTGATATAATTCATTTACATTTTCCTACGCACCTCCATGCTCTTTTTCTAAAATATTTACAAAAGGATTATGAAATTATTGTTACCTATTGGGGATCTGATATATATAGAATCACTACCTGGAAAGATCATGAAATACAAAACTCTAGCTTAAATGATGTTAAAATTATTACTGTCGCAACTCCTGAAATGCAGTTTGCATTATTAACTCGTTTTGGATTTGAATTAAAACCTAAGATTAGGAATGCTCGTTTTATACATAATAATGCTTTTTACGAAAGAGCAGATTTATTTATGCAAGATAAGGAGTGGGTTTCAGGTTTTAAAAATGAACTAAAAATTTCTCCAAACAAAATAATTATTCTTTTTGGTCATAATGCTTTTGAACAAAATAATCATGTTCATTTTTTAAAATGTCTTAAGTCTTTACCCAACCATGTTCTTAAAAAATTCCATATTATTTTTCCTTTTGCATACGGAGATAAATCTGGGAAGTACGAAGAAAAACTTAGAAATATAACCAAGACGATAGATTGCGAATTTACTTACTTAACTAAATTTTTAGGATGGAGAGAGTTAGCTAAATTAAAGGTAATGAGTGATGTATATATACATGGTCCCACCACCGATGGTTTAAGCGCATTTTTAACTGAATATTTTTATACTAATAATCTCGCTATTGTTGGTGATTGGCTTCCCTATAAAACGTTTTCAAATTTAGGGTTAGCATATATTCCATTCAGGAATTTTCAGGATTTAAGCAATGTTTTAATGGAATTGGAGGAGAAGCTTTTAACCATGCATGAGTTTACACGCGAAAATCATAAAATAGTTTCTGAAAATTTTTCTATAAATAGAATTTCAGAAGAGTGGGTATCGATTTTTAAAGAAATATCTTAATGTCAAGCCATTTAAGAAAAACAAAGGCAGGAATAATATGGAGTTTTGTGAATCAAGGAGGGGCACAACTTCTTAACCTCTTCATCACTTTTATTTTAGCAAGACTTGTTACTCCCGACGAATTTGGAACTATTGCTATGGTTACGGTGTTTACCGGCTTTGCAATTAGATTTGTAGATTTTGGTTTTAGTGCTTCTTTAATTCAAAAGAAAGAAATTAATCAAAAAGATATAAACACTGTTTTTTTCTTTAATATAACGTTCGGTATTGTCTTAACCACTCTCTTCTTTTTTTTATCACCTTTAATTGCCAATTTTTACGATGTAGCTATATTGAATATCTTAACTAAAGTTTTATCTTTTATTTTTGTTATTACCGCTTTATCTGGTGTAAATAAAGCAGTGATTAGAAAGGATATGAACTTTAAATTAAGTTCTATTTTCTCTTTAACAGCTTTAATCTTAAGTTCTTCTTTAGCTATTATTTTTGCTTATATGGGATATGGAGTGTGGAGTATTTTAATTAAAATATTAAGTCGTGAAGTTTTTATATCTCTTTTATATTTTATTTTCTACCCTGTAAATCAAAGACCTGTTTTTAATAAAAACTCCTTCAATTCCATGTTTAAAATGGGGAGAAATGTAGCTGGAGAATCTATGATTAATTATTGGAGTAGAAATGCCGATAATTTACTTATTGGTAAAATGTTAAATAGTGGAGCATTGGGTGTTTATTCTAAGGCATATGCAGTAATGATGTTGCCTTTAACTAATTTTTCTCGAGTTATTGCTAAAGTAATGTTTCCCTCTTTTTCATTAATTCAAGATAATATTCCTGAAATTAAAAGAATATATTTAAATGCAACTAAAGTTATAGCCTTTTTAACTTTTCCAATGATGGGAGGCTTGGCGGTAGTGTCCAGAGAGTTTGTTCTTACAGCTTTCGGCCCGGGCTGGGAAGAAATGATACCCTTAGTTAGTTTTTTATCTATTTTGGGTGCATCTCAGTCTATTTTAAGTCTAAACGGTACCATTTACAACTCACTTAATAAGTCACACATTGCATTCAGAATTTCATTAGTCTTTGGTTTACTTAATGTCTTAGGTTTTTATATAGGAATTAAATTAGGGGGGTTAATGGGCATGGTTATTATATATACTTCAATAGGTGTAATTGGAGCAATTCCAAATTTTTATTTTGCAGGTCGTCTAATCAATGTTTCTATTTTGGAAATGCTTAAAAATCTATCCAATTCCTTTTTCTTAACTGTTGCAATGATAATCCTCATTTATTTTATTAGAGATTATCTTGCTAATTATAATTTATCAGCTCCTATTTCCCTCATTATTTTAGTAATTTGTGGTTTTATATTTTATTTTGTAATGGCAATTATTTTTAAAACAAAAGAATATTTCCTTGCTAAACGAGTTTTTAAAAGAAAAAAATAAATTTTGAATGAATAACCTGATCTCCATAATAATCCCCACCCATAACCGCGCTCATCTAATTAGCAGAGCCATTCAAAGTGTAATTGAACAGACCTATACCAATTGGGAGTTAATAATTGTTGATGATGGCTCTACAGATAATACCGAAAACGTTTTACAACCTTTTTTAAAAGATGATCGAATTAAATACGTTAAAAAAGAAAATTCTGGAGCTGCACATTCTCGTAATGTGGGAGTAGAAAAGGCTAGTGGCGATTGGATCACTTTTTTAGATAGCGATGACGAAGTTAACTTAAATTGGTTGTCAGAGATCGTTTCGATGATAGAAACAGAATCACCCCATTTAATTTGCTGCGGTTGTGATAAGATTGATTCTGAAGGTAATATTATAGATAAAATACTTCCAGATGAGGATCCATATCTTTTTGGAAATGTAACATATCTAATGATTGGTGGTACATTTGCAATTAAAAGGAGTGTTTTCGATAAAGTTGGTGGCTATGATTGGGAGTTACGCTCTGGTCAACATACTGAATTGGCATTTAGAATAATTCCCTTGTTGCAAAGGGAGAATAAAAAAATAGCGAACATTTTTAAATCTTTAATTAAAATCCATATTCACTTAGGGGAGCGAATTAGAGGAAACCCAAGTATGAAAATAGAAGGAACCTTACGTAGCCTAGATAAACATAAAGAATTCTTTAAGAAACGAAAAGAACTTAGAGCAAATTACGAAGGAACGGTGGGTAGAAATGCTTTTTTGCTCGGAAAAAAAAGAAAGTCTATGGAATATTTTTTAAAGTCTTTTCAATCGAAGCCAAGTTTAACACGTTTTGGTAGAATACTTTTTTATAGTTTTAGAAACTTAGTCGGTAAATAGATAGTATGAAAGTTTTAGCTTATCATGAAATTAATCAGCCTCATTTGTTTAAGAAACAACTTAAATTATTAAAAAACACTTATAAAATTATAGGATTAAAAGAACTCGAAGATGTTATTAAGGAGGATGTAAACTTTCAAAATCATTTGTTGCTTACTTTTGATGATGGTGATAAAAGTTTTTATGAAAATGCATTTCCTGTTCTGAAAGAACTAAAAATTTCTGCCATAATTTTTGTAATCACCGATCTTATTAACTCACATAAACCCTTTTGGTGGGATGAAATTGAATATTATTTAGGAAGTGTGGAGGGAAATGCAAAAGTATGGGAGGTGAAAACCTGGTCTAATAAAAAGCGTGAAGCCTTTTTAAAAGAATTACGAAAGAGTTCACAGAAGCCTTTATTTCAACAAAAGCAATTAACTACAAACCAGCTTAGAGAAATGCAAACCTCAGGTATTACTATTGCTAACCATTCCCATACCCATCCTATGTTTAACCAATGTACAGTGGAAGAACTTGATTTTGAATTAAATCAATCTACTCAAATTTTAGAAAAACTTGGTTTAACTCCAAATATTTTCGCTTATCCAAATGGTAATTATTCCGAATTAGCAGAAGAAAAACTTAAAGATTATAACACTAAAATAGCATTTCTATTTGATCATAAAATTAATAGGGGCAAAATAAATCCTTTACGTATTTCCCGCCTGGCAGTAAATGATTATACGCCTTTATGGAAACTAAAACTTATTTTAAGTGGCTGGCATACGAAAATACTACCAATTACCAGGACTTTAAGTAAACTGAGAAAGAAATAATATGAAAATATTAATCGTTATAAATAGTCTGGGTGCTGGTGGTGCAGAAAGATCTACTGAAGTTATTTGTGATCATTTATATGAAAAAGATATTCCGTTTGAAATTTTATGTTTAGATAAGAAAAAAGTTGGCGTTCAAAGAAGAATGCAGGAAAAGAAGTATTCCATAAACTTTATTCCTTCCGGTAACTTTATAAAGCAAAGTAAATTTATTTCTAGTTATATAAAAAATAAAAATTTTGATTTGGTTCATAGTATTCTCTTTAGGGCTAATCTAAGAACCAGATTTGCAAAACTAAGAGCTAAATTTATTCATCTGGAAAGCCTTGTGAGTACTACCTATAGCGAAGAGCGTTTAAATGACCCTGAGGTAAACAAAATGGGCTTAATGGTATATAAACTTATTGATCAAATTACTGCAAAAAAATATGTTGATCATTTTCACAGTATTACAGAAACTGTAAAAACACATTATATAAAAGAAATTGATTTAAGTCCCAAAAATGTAACTGTAATTCCAAGGGGGCGTAAGCCTATTATTGAATCTTATGAAGATCGAAATCCCCAAAATCTTCAAAAGCCTCTTAAGTTGGCTAATATTGGAAGGCAGGAATTTGCAAAAGGACAAATTTATTTAATAAAAGCTGTAAAAAAGTTAGTCGATAAAGGTTACAATATAGAGTTGCGAATTTTTGGAAGGGATGGAGCTGCCAGTAAAGAAATGAGGGATTATATTGATTCTAATAATTTAAATGATTATATTTTCCTGGAAGGATTTAAAGACAATGTTTCAGAATATCTTTTAGAATCTCATTTATTTGTTTTCCCATCGTTGTACGAAGGTTTAGGTGGTGCATTAATTGAAGCCCAGGCGGCTGGTTTACCTGTTGCATGTAATGATATTCCTGTATTACACGAGGTGGTAAAAGAAGATGTAAATGCTAAATTTTTCGATGTACACAATGTAGATACGATAGTTGAAGCGATTGGTTTTTTTATCGAAAATCCAGAAATACGAGAAAAATATGGTAGAGCAAGTTTGCAAAATTTCTATGATAAATTTTTAGAGTCCAAAAACAACGAACTAACTTTAGCTTTATATTCAAAATTATGTTCATTTTCAGAGAAATAGATTACGATAAGGATATCCCAGCTGCAGTGCAATTAATTAAAGCTGGCTTGGATAATGGTTTTACCGAATCTTTCTTTAGATGGAAACATATTCAAAATCCTTTCGGTAAATCTTTTGGTTTAATAGTCGAAGATAAAGGCCGCATCGTAGGTTTGCGTTTGTTCATGTTTTGGCAGTTCATTGGTAATAAACAAGAGAGAGTAACCGCCATACGGCCCGTAGATACCGTAGTAGATTCTTCTTATAGAGGTAAAGGGCTGTTTAAAAAATTAACCTTAAAAGGTTTAGAAATGTGCAAAGGTAGATTTGATGTCATTTTTAATACGCCCAATGACAACAGTCTTCCCGGTTATTTAAAAATGGGTTGGAACTTATTGGAGGAAAGTCCAAAAGTAAAAATGGGCTTATTAAATCCTTTTTCTAAGAAAAAGGAAATTGTGAAGATTACAATGGGATCATTTAACCTTAAAAGAAATTATGAAAGTTCCAGTTTAATGTGGCAAACCAATAAGACTGGAGAATTTCTTAAATGGAGGTATGAGGATGAAAAATATAGATTGGTACGATATGCCGACAGTTTTATGATATTTTCATTAAGAAAAATAAAAGGTTTGAAAACAATCATTATTTACGAATTGTTGGGAAATTCTAAACATTTTCAAACGATAATAAATGCTACAGCAAAAAAAGAAAAATCATTTTTTATATATTTTGCAGATAATAAAGAATTTGAAAAAGTTAACTGTATTGTCTCTACAATTAGAAATAACGCTAATGTGTTATTTAAAAGTGACTCTGGGAATATTCAAAAAAACATCAATTTCTCACTGGGTGATTTAGAAAGTAAATTATAAACTATGAAAATCCTCCAACTTATACAAAAACCTCAAAACAGGGGGGCTGAGATTTTTACCTGTCAGCTTTCTAAGCAATTGATACAACTGGAGCATGAAGTACAAATAATTGCTATTTTTTCGGGAAATTCGAAGCTAGATTGGAATACAGAGATAGGGGATATAGGTGGTACTCCCAGTAATCGGTTTTTAGATTTTAAAGCCTGGAAAGTTTTGGCAAAAAATATAAACGACTTTCAGCCTGATATAGTACAGGCCAACGCGGGGGATACCTTAAAATATGCTGTTCTATCTAAAAAAATTTTTGGATGGTCAACTCCTATTATTTCCCGTAATGCCAGTGAAGTAGGGCAATATTTGAAATCGGGTTTACAAAAAAAGCTTAATCATTTTTTATATAAAAATGTAAGTAAGGTGTTGTCGGTATCTCAGGCATCCAAAGAAGATATTATTCATCTATTTCCTTTTTTACGAGACCGTACTTTTGTTATTCCAGTGGGACTTGAGTCTAAAATACCAAAAACTATTAAACTCATGCCGCAGGAGGTAAAACAAATAGTTCATATTGGTGGCTTTAGTTTTGAAAAAAACCATAAAGGTTTGCTGGAAATATTTCGATTGGTGCTACAAGAAAATCCTAAGTCGCACCTGCATTTGGTAGGAGATGGGCCATTGCGGTGGGAGATTGAAACCCTGGTAAAAGAAAAGGCATTGCAAGACTCTATAACATTTCATGGTTTTGTAAATAATCCTTTAGATTTCTGTATGGCTGCAGATGTGTTGGTATTACCCAGCATCATTGAAGGTCTACCGGGGGTGCTTTTAGAAGCAATGTATTGTAAAACGCCGGTAGTGGCTTATGATGTGGGAGGTATCAGCGAAATTGTGAATAACGACACTGGTTACTTAATCAAAAAAGGAGGTAAAAACAGCTTTAAAAAAGCTATATTGAAAGTTTTGGCAAACAAACCGGAGCATAAAATAGAAAATGCCTATAAAATGGTAAAAGAAAGTTATATGAATAGTCAAATAGCTTTGGAGTTTGAAGCTGTATATAAAGATTTATTAAAGTAGGCATCTTGAAGTTTTAATGTAACTTTATTGGCTCCGCCAAAGGGTGAAATACCGCTAGGCTTGCCTCGAAATTAAAAATTTGTTTCCAACGAATGCCTCGTTGGCTTGCCCCGAGGTAGTTTGCCTATAACTTATTTGTTAACCTTATGCTTTTAATTATTAAAGGATTTGTCACATTGAGACCTACTATAAAGAAATAAAACACGGTAGTATTGACGAGGGATCTAGATTGGAAGCGTAAAGAAAGCTGCCACGAATCCGCGAATATTTAAAGTTTCATTTATTTTTAAGTGTGGAAGAACTAACTTTAATTGATTAAATTAGATATTAACCCTTCCGACTTCTTCTGCTATCGTATAAGAAGCCACCTTCCCTTTAAAAGGGAAGGAGCTGGTTCGATTCTCCTTCAATACTAGATAGGCCTGTTCCGGCAAGGAGGGATGAATTTAGCTTAGCTGAAGAAGGGGTGGTTGCGTTTTTATTCATGAAGTTTTATTTAAGGTTTGAAAAATTGCTATATTTTCATAATCTTTAATATATTGATAGTTAATATATTATGTATTCCATTAATGATAGCTTATCAAAGTGAGCCTGTCGAAGTGAGCCTGTCGAAGTGAGCTTATCGAAGTGCAGGAGGAAAAAGTGTGTAGCACAGGCTTTAATTAATTTTACCAGGATGGATGGTTCAATACCTGAGTTTTTGGAATTTGCCAATACTCATTAGTATAAATTTAGAAAAATCCGTTTGGCTTAAACAGCCTAAAATTTTACGTAATTTTCACTTTAAATTTTATGATAAATTTTCGGTAGGCCGAAATAACCGGGATACTAAAAATCATCCGATTTATTATAAATAGCTGTGCGCGCCCAATTATAATGCGTTTCAACCGAGCATCAACTAAAACATTTAGAAATTTACTGGTACAATCTACAATTGCACAGACTGGGTTGGGTCAGTATCTCTAGCCTAAAAAAAATAAATTTCTTGTGTAAGCCTGAGAATGAATTAACTTTGCGCTTTGATCTAAACTATGGCAAATATAAAAATTCTTCATATTATTAAATCCCTGGGCAGGGGTGGGGCCGAAATGTTGCTTCCTGAAACACTCAAATTGCATAACCGGGAAAAATTTGAATTTCATTATATCTATTTTCTGCCCTGGAAAGATCAAATGGTTGAAGCTTTGGAAGAAGCGGGTGGTAAAGTTTCCTGTTTTGAAGCCAGGAATAATATCAGGTTATTATCGCAATACAAAAAAATTATTGCTTATTGTAAAGCACATAAAATTAAACTAATTCATTGTCATCTGCCCTGGGCCGGTTTTGTAGGTAGATTGGTACATAAAAAAACAGGAATCCCGGTATTGTATACAGAGCACAATATGCAGGAACGCTACCATATAGCTACTAAAACAATAAATAAAATTACATTTAATTCCCAAAGCCTGGCCTTTGGAGTATCACAGGATGTTACTAATTCCATCAATAAGAATATTCAGCCAAAAATTCCGGTTAAAACATTACTAAACGGGGTTAATACCGAATCTTTTCAAAGTAAAGGTATTTCTGAAATCAGAAAAGAATTAGGGATACCAAAAGACGCTATAGTGCTTGGTAATGTAGCCGTATTTCGTTTTCAGAAACGCCTGGCAGAATGGTTAAGGGTGATTAAGAAAATTAGGGAGCAGCATTCAAATGTTTATGGAATAATTGTTGGAGCCGGTCCCCTGGAAGAAGAAATAAAAAAAGAATGGAAAGACTTAGGCCTGGAAAAAGTGGTTTTCTTTCCCGGTTTACAAACTGATGTAAAGCCTTATTTTGAGGCTATGGATATTTTTATGATGAGCTCTTCATTTGAGGGCTTACCTATAGCCTTGTTAGAAGCTATGAGTATGGAATGTGCGTTGGTATCTACAGATGCAGGAGGTATTAAGGAAGTGATTAGAAATAAAAAAGATGGCCTGGTTGTTCCTGTAGATGAATGGGAGGAGCTTTCAGGTAGCGTTCAAAGCCTCATTAATAATCCAGAAGAACTAAACAGGTTAAAACTGGCGGCCAGGAAAAGGGTGGTAAACTCGTTTAGCCTTCAGCGAATGGTGGAGGAGTTGGAAAGTTATTATGTGGAGATGAGTGAGGAAGTTATTTAGTGATGAAGTAACGGGGTAAAATTAGAGGAAATGAAAAAGCCATGAGTTATCGAATTAACAAATCCCGAATTAACGAATTAACGAATTTCAAATGCAAATAAGAGAAGCCGATCATTCTGATATTCCCGGAATTTTAAGCGTACTAAAAGCCAGTTTGGGGGAAACCTCTTCTAAGAAAACAGAAGAAGTATGGCGCTATAAGCATATAGAGAATCCATTCGGGGAGTCTCTGGTATTGGTAGCTGAGGAAGAGAATAAAATTATTGGTGTAAGGGCTTTTATGCGTTGGAAATGGCAGCGTGAGGACGAGGTATATAGCGCATTTCGCGCTGTAGATACAGCTACGCATCCTGAGCATCAGGGGAAGGGCATCTTTAAAAAACTTACCTTAAAAGCTCTGGAACTGGGAAAAGAGCGTGGCGATCATTTTGTGTTTAATACGCCAAATTCCCAAAGCAAGCCGGGTTATCTTAAGATGGGATGGAAAGAAGTTGCTAAATTAAAAATTGAGTTGCGGGCTTTAAATCCTATTAATAAAAATAAGCAGTTTACTTATCATTGTGTTGGTGAAATAGCTTCCAGTGATAACCTGATAGCTTCGTTTTTTGAAAGGCAAAAAAAGACCAACCAACTTTTTACGCCTAAAAATATACAGTATTTAACCTGGCGCTATATCAATAATCCTTTGCAGGATTATGCCGTGATCTGTAATAAAGAATATTTTATTGCCGGTTACGTTAAAAAAAGAAATAAATTTAGAGAGTTTAGGTTGTCTGAAGTGATCTGTACTACTAATAGGAAAAAGGAAGCAAAAACAGCAATTCTTCAATTGGCAAAAGCATCGGGAGCACAGGTGTTAAGTATAGCTTCTCATACAGACATTCAATTTAAAACCGGAATTATCGGGAATTTTGGTCCGGTATTAACCTATAAAGCTATAAATTTACATGCTCCCGAACTTTTAAACTTAGAAAGCTGGACCTACAGTTTGGGCGACTTGGAATTGTTTTAAATTATGATAGGAGCAATAGTATTAACACTTTTTCTATTCCTGTTAAATCAGGGGCTTTTTAACAGTTTTGAGAAAAACTATCGATGGTTTTCCAAAAAACTAATGAATTTGCTCTTTTTATATCATCTCTTTTTCTTTGGTGTTTATTATACCTACGCCTATTTCGCTCCATCCGACTCTAAAATGTATTTTTCGCGTCCTAGCTTGTCATCTAATTGGTTAGATTATTTTGGAACGTCAACAACCTTCATCGATTTTTTGTCCTGGCCTTTCATAAGTATTTTGAATTTTAATTATGAGATGATGATGCTCTTGTATTCCTGGTTCGGATTTATTGGGTTTTTATATGCATACTTATTTTTTAGAGAAAACATCCCTATTAAAATTAAGGTGTTTAATATAGACTTTCTTACACTTATTCTTTTTCTGCCAAATATGCATTTTTGGACGGCATCTTTAGGGAAAGGAGCTCCTGTTTTTATGAGTTTAATGATGTTTGCTTACGCTGTTAAAGATCCTAAAAAAAGATGGGGTGTATTATTAATAGGTTCATTGATAACTTATTATATTAGGCCCCATGTGTTTTTATTTGTTGCAGCAGGAACCGTTTTGGGATTTATGACCGGAAAAGAGAAAATTGCCTTTTGGAAAAAACTATTGGTCTATGTTGGAATGATTGGGAGTTTACTTATGGTGCAAGATACCATATTAGGTATGGCAGGGCTTAACGAATCGGAAGACCTTGTTGAAGGCTTTACTGAGTTCTCTGAAGAAAGAGGAGGGGAGCTTGCCAAATCTGGATCAGGAGTAGATATGGCCAACTATCCATTACCGGTTAAACTATTTACGTTTTGGTTCCGCCCTTTGTTCTTTGATGCTCCCGGGATCTTGGGACTTATTGTGTCGGTTGAAAATTTAATTTATTTACTCTTATTTTTTAAAATAGTAAAAAAAGATTTTATTAAGTTTTTAAAAAAGTCTCCTATTACCGTAAAAATGAGCTTGACCACCTTTTTTTTAGCCTCGATCGCCATGGCATTCGTGATGTCTAACCTGGGAATTATTATGCGACAAAAGTCTATGGTGATGTATTTCCTGTTTTTTGTGATTTACTATTATCTGGCGCAGCAGAAATATGATAAAATAGTCAAAAAGCGAAGATTAATGCAAAAAAGACAGAAAGCAAAAGAAGCTGTGGTAGCTATGGAGTGAAGAAGAGAAGATCGTTGATTTGGGATTAGGGATTTGTTAATTCAAGAATGAAAATAGTGAATTGGGGATTAGTTCGTTGGTTCGTTAATTCGGGAGTATAATAGAAAATTGTTAATTTGGGAATCGACAATCCTTAATTTCGAAATTTGTAATGTAAGAATAGATGGAGTTATGCTTAAGGCGGGATAGAAATAGATAAAAGATAATAAAGCCTAAATTAAAAATTCTTAATTATAGCTATTAAAGATTGTCGGTTAATCGAAACTAACATAAGTCCAACCCGCGACCAACCAATAAGCTAACTAACGATCCAACGAATAAACGAACTAACGAATAAACAATGCAAGGTACCTTAGTAATTTCCCTGGATTTTGAACTTTTATGGGGGGTATTTGATAAACTAAACTGGAGGGAAAAAAAGGAATATTTTCAGAATACCCGTAAAGTAATTCCTAAGATGCTTAAGCTATTTGAAAAATATGAAATTTCCTGTACCTGGGCTACCGTAGGGATGTTATTCAACGAGAACTGGGACGAATGGAATGAAAATACACCTAAAATTGTACCTGCTTATAATAATATGGAATTATCGGCATATCAATATGGTAAATCTATTCAAAGTAAAGAAACCGAAGCACTTTGTTTTGCTCCGGAACTCATAAAATTAATTGCTGAAACTCCAAATCAGGAGGTAGGAACCCATACCTATTCCCACTATTACTGTCTGGAACCGGGACAGGCAAAAGAAGCTTTCAAAAATGATTTAGATATCGCGCTTAGCCTTGCCGCAAAACAACAAATTGAAATACGTTCCCTGGTATTTCCCCGTAACCAGTATAATAAAGATTATTTAAAACTTTGTGCCGAATTTGGGATTAATAATATAAGATCTAATCCTAAAGATTGGTATTGGCAGAATACCCAAAAGGATAGTCTGGCACAAAAAATTTTTAGAACCGGGGACGCCTACTTTGGACCCTGCAATAAGTCGTATAAAAAGGGGGAAATCTTTCAAATAGAATCTGGTGTTGTTCCGCAAATGGCTAGTAGACTTTTGCGTCCCTACAGCAGCATGACAACACTCAATAACTTAAAATTAAAACGTGTTATTTCAGAAATGGAAAAAGCAGCCAGGAAAGGTGAAATTTATCATTTATGGTGGCATCCGCATAATTTTGGAAATAATCCGGAAGCAAATTTAAAAGATTTGGAACTTATTCTTTCCAGATTTCTGATTTTAAAAGAAAAAAATGGATTTCAATCAAAGAATATGTTTAAAATAAATAACAGTATATGCCCAAAAAACTAATCCGTATCACCACCATCCCACTTTCCTTAGAAAAACTCCTGGAAGGTCAGCTAACTTACATGAGTCAATATTATGAGGTTACCGCTGTTGCAGCTGAAAAAGAAAGGCTGAATAGGTATGGAGAAAAAAACCAGGTGAATACTTTTTGGGTTGAAATGACCAGAGCAATAACACCGGTAAAAGATCTAAAAGCGGTTTGGAAACTATATAAATTTTTTAAAGAGGAAAAACCGGAAATTGTCCATACACACACACCAAAAGCGGGGATTGTCGGAATGCTGGCCGCCAAACTAGCTGGAGTGCCATTGCGCTTGCATACGGTAGCTGGACTACCACTTATGGAAACTACCGGCACAAAGCGAAAAATATTAGACCAGGTGGAGAAATTCACCTATAAATTGGCTACAAAAGTTTTTCCGAATTCGCGAGGCCTCAAAGAGATTATCCTCGAGGAAGGTTTTGCTGAAGAAAATAAATTAAAAGTGCTTGGAAAGGGAAGTTCCAATGGAATTGACACCAAATATTTCGATCCATACAGTTTTAAAGAGGACCAAAAGAAAAATAAAAGACAGTCACTCGGGATTCCCCAGGGGGATTTTGTGTTTATTTTTATTGGAAGATTGGTTAGTGAAAAAGGTATAAATGAATTGGTAGAGGCCTTTAAAAAGCTGCACAAGAAAAATCAGAATATTTCCCTGCTGCTGGTAGGGCCTTTTGAGAAAGAGTTGGATCCTTTAAAGCAAGATACGTTTAATAGCATAAAAAGCCACGAGAAAATCATCACTACAGGGTATCAGGAAGACGTTCGTCCTTATTTTGCAATTGCCAACGCTTTGGCTTTCCCTAGTTATCGTGAAGGTTTTCCAAATGTTGTGATGCAGGCGGGAGCTATGAACCTTCCTGCAATAGTGAGCGATATTAACGGATGTAATGAAATTATTGTAGAAGGAATTAATGGTGTTATAATTCCGGTTAAAGATACATCTGCTTTATTTACTGCTATGGAGTTGTTTGTTGAGAATGCCAATTATACCAGTAGACTTTCATCAAATGCCAGGGATGAAATTTGTAAATATTATGAGCGTAAAGAATTTTGGCAAATTCTGTTAAAGGAATACAAAAATCTAGAAAAGGAATATATAAAATCATAGTTTTGCATAGCCTAATTTTAGTTGGCATAATGTCTTAATTCCTCTATGTACAAGCACTTTTTTAAAAAATTACTTGACTTTTTTATTGCTTTTATGGCATTATTAGTGCTTAGTCCGTTATTAATTCCAATTACAGTTTTATTAGCTTTGGCGAATAAAGGGAAACCCTTTTTTTTTCAGAAAAGACCTGGAAAAAATGGGCGTATTTTCAATATTATTAAGTTTAAAACGATGACTGATGAGAAGGATGAAAATGGAGATTTACTTCCGGATGAAAAAAGGTTAACAGCGGTTGGAAAGTTCGTTAGAAAAACCTCTATAGATGAGATTCCACAGTTGATAAATGTTTTAAAAGGAAATATGAGTTTAATAGGTCCCAGACCGTTATTACCTCAGTATTTACCTTTGTATTCTGATAGACAAAGAAAACGACATAACGTAAAGCCTGGAATAACCGGATGGGCTCAGGTTAATGGTAGAAATGCGATTAGTTGGACCAAAAAGTTTGAATATGATGTTTGGTATGTGGAAAACCTATCTTTTGTGTTAGACGTGAAAATTATAATCAAGACGATTAAAAAGGTAGTGATTTCTGAAGGAATAAATACAGCCAATATGGCTACTACGGAGGCTTTTAATGGAAAAAATTAAAATGAATATTTACGGAGCCAGTGGTCACGGGAAGGTTGTTTTTGATATTCTAAAAAGCCGGAATATTCAAATAGATTCAGTATTTGATGACAACTTCGAAGTTAAAGAATTTCTTGACTTTAGGGTGATTCATAAACCTAATGAAGATCAACTTAAAAAACCTACGGTTTTAGCTATAGGTAATAACGCAATTAGAAAAAAGGTTGCGCTTAAATATGAAGGTGTAATTTCTGAAGCAATTAGTCATTCCCGCGCAATAATTTCAGAAAATATACAAATTGGAGGTGGCACCGTAGTAATGCCTGGAGCTATTATTAATTCAGGTTCCAGCATTGGAAAATACTGTATTATAAATTCTGGTGCGGTTGTTGAACACGATGTGCGCCTCGGCGATTTTGTGCATATAGCACCTAATGCTGTGCTCACGGGGAATGTTAGTGTTGCCGAAGGTACACAGGTGGGAACCGGCGCGTCAATTATTCCCGGAGTTAAAATTGGGAAATGGGCGTCTATTGGTGCCGGAGCCGTAATAATTGAAGATGTTCCAGACTTTGCCGTTGTTGTTGGTAATCCTGGAAAAATTATAAAATATTTAGATGAATAAAGATAAAATATGGTTATCCTCTCCACACATGGGTGGAACTGAGCAAAAATTCGTCAATGAAGCTTTTGAGCAGAATTGGGTAGCACCTTTAGGCCCCAATGTAAATGGCTTCGAAGAAGATTTAAAGAAATACCTATTTGATAGCTCTTCGAAAGAAGGAGCTGTTGCTGCTTTAAGTTCAGGCACGGCTGCCCTACATTTAGCTTTAGTGATGCTAGGGATTAAAGCGGGCGATGAAGTGCTTTGCCAAAGTATGACTTTTGCAGCTTCAGCCAACCCCATTGCATATCAGGGAGCAACACCTATCTTTATAGATAGTGAAGAGAAAACCCTTAATATTTGTCCCAAGCATTTAAGAACAGCTATTGAAGATAGGATTTCAAATGGTAAAAAACCAAAAGCGATAATTGCCGTACATTTATACGGAATGCCGTATCAGGTAGATGAAATTAATGCAATAGCTAAAGAATTTAATATCCCAGTGGTTGAAGATGCTGCCGAAGCTCTGGGGAGCACTTATAAAGGTGAGCGGTGTGGAACTTTTGCTGAGTACGCGATCCTTTCATTCAATGGAAATAAAATTATCACAACCTCTGGGGGTGGAGCCTTAGTGACTAAAACTCAA
>VMHT01171022.1_pt1 | contig 100660 bp, 116 predicted proteins | sample 4693611 | NCBI WGS metagenome assembly VMHT01 (sample SAMN12280063, study PRJNA550983) | marine metagenome | isolation source: seawater sampled from same location over 5 years 0.02-0.2 micron viral filtrate | place: USA: collected off the coast of southern California halfway between the port... ...
GATAATGTTGAGATGGAAGTCGAGTTGATTGTGCCGGTCGCCATGGAAGAGAAGCTGCGCTTCGCTATCCGTGAAGGTGGCCGTACTGTCGGCGCCGGCGTCGTCGCAGCAATTATTGAGTAAGAAATTATGGGCGTGCCCTTCGGGGCGCGCCTCTTTTGATTGGAAACGGAATAGAAAATGGTACAGTCACAAAACATTCGTATCCGCCTGAAAGCGTTTGACCATCGCGTGCTGGATAACTCAGCGCGTGAGATTTTGAATACGGCCAAACGCACCGGTGCGGATGTGCGCGGACCCATTCCGCTTCCGACACATATTGAAAAATATACGGTTCTGCGTGGCCCGCATATCGACAAGAAAAGTCGCGACCAGTTTGAAATGCGGACGCATAAACGACTGCTCGACATTGTCGATCCAACGCCACAAACCGTTGATGCCTTGATGAAACTCGACCTGCCAGCCGGTGTCGATGTTCAGATTAAATTGTAGGGACTGGGAGACGTCATTATGCGTTCCGGATTAATCGTTCAGAAACTCGGCATGACCCGCCTGTTTACCGAAGCCGGTAAACATGTGCCCGTCACTGTGCTGAAACTCGACAAGTGCCAGGTTGTTGCCCAGCGCACGGAAGAGAAGGATGGCTATTCAGCCGTTCAGCTTGGTTCGGGTTTTGCCAAAGTGAAACGCACAAGCAGCGCCATGCGCGGTCATTTCGCGAAAGCCAAAGTAGAACCTAAGCGCCGCGTGGCTGAATTCCGCGTCAGCGCCGATAATATGATTGATGTGGGCGCTGAATTGTCCGCCGGTCACTTTATCGAAGGTCAAAAAGTTGATGCCACGGGCACATCCATCGGTAAGGGTTTTGCCGGTGCGATGAAGCGCCATAATTTCGGCGGCTTGCGTGCCACGCACGGTGTGTCGATTTCACACCGTTCGCATGGTTCAACCGGCCAGTGCCAAGACCCCGGTAAGGTGTTTAAAGGCAAGAAAATGGCAGGTCACATGGGCGATAGCCGCGTGACCATTCAGAATTTGGAAGTCGTTAAAACCGACACGACGCGCGGCCTGCTGATGGTCAAGGGCGCCGTGCCCGGTGCCAAGGGTGGTTGGATTTTGCTGCGTGATGCGGTGAAGCGTCCGCTGCCTGCTGACCTGCCCTATCCGGCCGGTTTGGTTGAAGCTGAGGCACCTGCCGAGCAAGCCGCCGCAGAAGAAGCACCTGCTGAGGATGTGAGGGAAGAGATTGTTGAAGAAGCTGCTGAAGCACCGGTTGCGGAAGCACCTGCTGACGAGGCTCCGGCTGAAGAGGCTGCGGCTGAAGAGGCCCCCGCCGAAGAAGCTGCGGCTGAAGAAGACAAGAAGGATAGCGAATAATGAAAGCGCAAGTTCAAACGCTTGATGCGAAGGCCGATGGCGAGGTGACCCTCGACAAGGCTCTGTTCGGTATCGAACCGCGCGCCGATATTTTGCAGCGCATGGTGAATTACCAGCTTGCCAAACGTCAGGCCGGTACGCATAAAACCAAGCCGCGCGGTGAAATCGCGGGAACGACCAAAAAATTCGGTCGCCAAAAAGGTGGCGGCGGTGCGCGTCACGGTAACCGTAAATCCAACATCTTTATCGGTGGTGGTAAGGCGCATGGTCCGGTTGTTCGCAGCCACGCCATTGATATGCCGAAAAAGGTTCGGGCTTTGGCGCTGAAAATGGCACTGTCGAGCAAGCAAGCCGATGAATCATTGGTTGTATTGGCCGATGCCAAGTCGAAAGACGGCAAGACGGCTGATTTGAAAAAGCAGCTCGTTAAATTGGGCATTGATAATGCTCTGGTGATTGATGGCGCGGAAGTGGATACGAATTTCGCCCGCGCGGCCCGCAATATTGCTCATATCGATGTGCTGCCTGCACAGGGCATTAATGTCTATGACATTTTGCGCCGAGAGAAGCTGGTTCTGACCAAAGCGGCTCTTGATAGCTTGAAGGAGCGTTTCAAATGAGCCGCGAGATTTATTACAACGTCATCCGCAAGCCGGTAATAACCGAGAAATCGACGATTGCCTCTGAGAACAATCAGGTTGTTTTCAAAGTCGCGCCGGATGCCAATAAAACGATTATCAAAGAGGCCGTCGAAGCCCTGTTTGATGTCAAGGTGAAAGCCGTTAACACATTGGTTCGTAAGGGTAAAACCAAACGCTTCCGGGGTGTTGCGGGCAAGCAGAATGATGAGAAAAAAGCCATCATCACGCTTGAAGAAGGTCACTCAATCGACGTGACCACGGGTCTGTAAGGGGTAGGGTAGAATGGCACTTAAGACATATAAACCAACAACCCCCGGCCAGCGTGGTCTGGTTCAGGTTGACCGTGCGGCGCTGTATAGCGGCAAGCCGGTTAAAAAACTGACCGAGGGTTTGACCAAATCGGGCGGGCGTAATAATGCCGGTCGCATTACCGCGCGTCGTCGCGGGGGTGGCCATAAGCGCAGCTATCGCATTATTGATTTCAAACGTCAGAAATTTGACATGGAAGCGACGGTCGAGCGTCTGGAGTATGATCCCAACCGCTCCGCCTTTATCGCGCTCATCACCTATACGGATGGCGAGCAAGCCTACATCATCGCGCCACAGCGTTTGGCCGCCGGTGATAAGGTGATTTCGGGCGAAAGCGTTGACGTGAAGCCGGGCAATGCCATGCCGCTGAAATCAATCCCGATTGGGACGATTATTCACAATATTGAATTGAAGCCGGGTAAGGGCGCACAGATTGCGCGTTCAGCCGGAACCTTCGCTCAGCTTGTGGGTCGGGATGCCGGTTATGCCATCATCCGCCTGACATCGGGCGAGCAGCGTTTGGTTTTGGGCACATGCATGGCGACAGTCGGTGCGGTGTCAAATCCGGACCAGTCAAACATTAAATTGGCGAAAGCCGGTCGCAGCCGTTGGCTCGGCAAACGTCCTTCGGTTCGTGGTGTTGCCATGAACCCGGTCGACCACCCACATGGTGGTGGTGAAGGTAAAACCTCCGGGGGGCGCCATCCGGTGACACCTTGGGGCAAGCCGACCAAAGGGCGTCGTACGCGGTCGAATAAAGCGACGGATAAATATATCCTGCGCAGCCGCCATCTGAAGAAGAAACGTTAGGAGTGTTGGCACGATGACACGTTCAGTCTGGAAAGGTCCGTTTGTTGACGGTTATTTGCTTAAGAAAGCAGAAGCCGTGCGTGAAAGTGGACGCACCAATGAAGTCATTAAAATTTGGAGCCGTCGCTCTACGATCCTGCCGCAATTTGTCGGTCTGACTTTTGGTGTTCATAACGGGCATAAGCATATTCCGGTCTCAGTGACTGAGGATATGGTTGGGCACAAATTCGGTGAATTTGCGCCGTCGCGCACCTATTACGGTCACACGGCCGATAAGAAGGCGAAAAGAGGTTAGTCATGGGCAAAGCATCGCTACAGCGGCAATTGCCGGAAAATGAAGCCAAGGCGGTCGGTCGGATGATCCGCACCAGCCCGCAAAAGCTGAACCTTGTTGCGCAACTTATTCGTGGCAAGAAAGCTGAACAGGCTTTGAATGATTTAACGTTCTCGCAACGTCGTGTTGCCGGTGAGGTGAAGAAAGTGCTGCAAAGCGCCATTGCCAATGCCGAGAACAATCACAATCTGGACGTTGACAGCCTCATCGTTTCAGAAGCCTATGTCGGCAAAAATTTGGTCATGAAGCGTTTCCGCGCCCGTGCGAAGGGTCGCGCTGCACGCATTTTGAAGCCATTCAGCCAACTCACCATTGTGGTGCGTGAAGTCGAGGAGAAAGCGTAATGGGACAGAAGGTTAATCCGATTGGCATGCGCCTCGGCGTCAACCGCACCTGGGAGTCGCGCTGGTATGCTGAAAAAGGCGAATATGCCAATTTGCTGCATGAGGATTTGAAAATCCGCAGCATGGTGTTCAAGGATTTGCGTCAGGCCGGTATTTCACGCGTCGTGATTGAGCGTCCGCACAAAAAATGCCGCGTCACCATTCACTCAGCCCGCCCCGGTGTCATTATCGGTAAAAAAGGTGCTGACATTGAGAAGCTGAAACAGCGCATCGGCAAAATGACCGATAGCGAAGTGGTGCTGAACATTGTTGAAGTGCGTAAGCCTGAGGTTGACGCGCAATTGGTTGCTGAGAGCATTGCCCAGCAGCTTGAGCGTCGCGTCGGTTTCCGTCGCGCCATGAAGCGCGCCGTGCAATCGGCCATGCGCTTGGGTGCTTTGGGCATTCGTATTAATTGCGGTGGCCGCTTGGGTGGCGCCGAAATTGCCCGTACCGAATGGTATCGCGAAGGTCGTGTGCCGTTGCATACATTGCGCGCCGATATTGATTATGGCGTGGCCGAAGCGATGACCGCTTATGGTATTTGCGGCGTCAAAATCTGGATTTTCAAAGGCGAGATTATGGAGCATGACCCGATGGCTCGTGATCGTCGCAATGAGCCGAGCGATAATAATCGCCCGCAGCGCGGTCAAGGCTCAGGGGCATCGGAGAACTAAATTATGTTGCAACCGAAGCGAACAAAATTCCGCAAGGCTCATAAGGGCCGTATTCGCGGCAATGCCAAAGGCGGCACCACGCTGACTTTTGGTTCATTTGGTCTGAAGGCAACTTCGCCGGAGCGTGTTACCGCGCGCCAAATTGAAGCTGCCCGTCGTGTTATTACCCGTCACATGAAACGTGCCGGTCGTGTTTGGATCCGCGTCTTTCCTGATGTGCCGGTCTCGAAAAAACCGACGGAAGTTCGGATGGGTAAAGGTAAGGGTTCGCCGGAATATTGGGCGTGCCGCGTCAAGCCGGGCCGTATCATGTTTGAGATTGATGGCGTTAATGCCGAGGTCGCACATGAAGCCCTGAAATTGGCGGCAGCTAAATTGCCGGTCGCCACGCGCATTGTTTCGCGCCCGGGTGAAGGACAATAGGTGTCACTATGAAAATGGCCGAAATCAAAGACATGACAGTTGACCAGCTCGATGACGAGTTGTTGAAGCTGAAAAAAGAGCAACTTAATCTGCGCTTCCAGCAGGCTTCGGGCCAGCTTGAAAATACCGCCCGCATGCGGGAAGTGCGTCGCACCATTGCGCGGTTGAAAACAGCGCATAGCGCGGCGAACCAGTAGCCGGAACGAGGTAGGAAAATGCCAAAACGAGTTTTGCAAGGCACGGTAGTGAGCGATAAGGGCGACAAAACAGTTGTCGTTTCTGTCGAACGCCGTTTCACCGATCCGGTGATGAAGAAAACCGTTCGTAAATCCAAGCGCTATCATGCGCATGATGCGAACAATGATGTGAAAATCGGCGACAAAGTGGAAATCCGCGAATGTCGTCCGATCTCGAAATTGAAGAGCTGGGAAGTTATTCCCGGCGCTGCTGAGTAAGGGGTCTCATTATGATTCAGATGCAAACCAATCTGGATGTTGCCGATAATAGCGGCGCACGCCGGGTGCAGTGCATCAAAGTTCTCGGCGGTTCCAAACGGAAAACCGCTTCTGTCGGCGACACGATTGTTGTCTCCGTCAAAGAAGCTATTCCGCGTGGCCGCGTGAAGAAGGGCGATGTGATGCGTGCCGTTATCGTGCGCACAGCGAAGGAAATTCGCCGCCAAGATGGCAGCATTATCCGCTTTGATCGCAATGCCGCCGTTTTGGTCAATACCTCGGGCGAGCCTATCGGCACCCGTATTTTTGGCCCGGTGACGCGTGAACTGCGCAGCAGCAACCACATGAAAATCGTGTCGCTGGCACCGGAGGTGTTGTAATGGCCGTGAAGCTGAAAATCAAAAAAGGCGATAAGGTGGTGGTTACCACTGGTCGCGATAAGGGTAAGAGCGGTGAAGTCATTTCCGTCTTCCCGACCGAAAACCGTGCTTTGGTGCAGGGCGTGAATATGGTGAAGCGTCACCAGAAGCAAAGCGCACAAAGCGAAGGCGGTATTATTAACCGCGAAGCTAAAATTCACATTTCCAATTTGGCGATTGCTGACCCGAAAGACGGCGCAGCAACCCGTGTTGGTTTCAAAGTCAATGATGACGGCACCAAGTCGCGCATTGCCAAACGTTCGGGAGAAGCAATCGATGGCTGATACGTCTTATATCCCGCGTCTGAAAACGCAATATCTGGACTCCATTCGTGGTGAACTGATTGAGAAATTTGAGCTGAAGAACCCGATGCAGGTTCCGGCGCTTGAAAAAGTTGTTTTGAATATGGGTGTCGGCGAAACCACGCAAGACACCAAAAAAATCAATTCAGCTTTTGAAGACATGCAGGCGATTGCCGGTCAAAAGCCGGTGATTACCCGCGCTCGCAACTCAATCGCCACCTTTAAGGTGCGCGAAGAAATGCCGCTTGGTGTCAAAGTGACCCTGCGTGGCGCGCGCATGTATGAATTCATCGACCGTCTTGTAACCGTGGCACTGCCGCGTGTGCGTGACTTCCGTGGACTGAATGCAAAAAGCTTTGACGGCAATGGCAATTTCGCCATGGGCCTGAAGGAGCATATTGTGTTTCCGGAAATCAATTACGACAAAGTCGATACGATTTGGGGCATGGACATTATTGTCTGCACCTCAACCAATGATGATGATCAGGCACGTGAATTGCTGCGCGCCTTTAACTTTCCGTTCAGCGAATAAGGGCGGAGGAGAGAGATATGGCGAAAAAATCTGCTGTAGAACGCAACGACAAGCGCAAGCGCATGGCCAAGAAATTTGCTGCCAAGCGTGCCGCGTTGATGGCGATTGCAAAAGATCAGTCACTGTCAAATGAAGAGCGCTTTAAGGCGCGTCTGCAATTGGCGAAACTGCCGCGCAATTCTGCGCCGACCCGCGTCCGCAATCGTTGCGGCGTGACCGGCCGTCCGCGTGGCTATTACCGTAAACTCAACATGTCCCGCATCGCGCTGCGTGAACTGTCCTCCAAAGGGCTGGTTCCGGGCATGGTCAAGTCTAGCTGGTAAGGGAGGGCAAGATTATGAACGATCCTCTTGGTGATATGCTGACCCGCATCCGTAACGCTCAAATGCGTGGCAAGAGCAAGGTGATAAGCCCTGCCTCCAAGCTGCGCTGCTGGGTGCTGGATGTGCTGCAAGCTGAAGGTTACATCCGCGGCTATTCGGAATCAAAAACCGATAATGGCGCCGGCGAACTGGAAATCGAGTTGAAATATTATGAAGGCTCTCCGGTTATTCAGGAAATTCAACGCGTGTCCAAGCCGGGCCGTCGTGTTTATTCCTCAGTGAAAACCATGCCGGTTGTCCGCAATGGATTGGGTATTTCCATCATCTCAACGCCCAAAGGCGTGATGTCGGATAATGCCGCTCGTGAAAACAATGTTGGTGGGGAGGTTCTGTGCCGCGTCTTCTAGATGCGTCTCGGAAAGGATAGATATTATGTCTCGTATTGGCAAAAGACCTGTCGCTGTCCCGCAAGGGGTTGAAATTAACCTCAGCGGACTCAATATCGCCGCCAAAGGCCCGAAGGGCGAATTGGCCATTACCCTGTCTGACCTTGTAAAAGTCGCACAAGGTGATGATGGTGTTACTGTTACGCCTGCTGACAAAACCCAAGCCGCCCGCAGCCATTGGGGCCTAAGCCGCTCTATGGTGCAAAACATCGTCACCGGTGTTTCGGAAGGCTTTTCGCGCAAGCTGGTGCTGCAAGGCGTCGGTTATCGTGCCCAAATGCAGGGTAAGACGCTGAAATTATCACTCGGCTTTAGCCATGATATTGATTTCAATGTTCCTGAAGGCATTACTGTTGAGTGCCCGTCGCAAACTGAAATTGTCATCTCCGGCATCGACAAACAAAAAGTCGGTCAGGTGGCATCGGAAATTCGCAGCTATCGTCCGCCGGAGCCTTATAAGGGCAAGGGTGTTCGTTATGAAGGCGAATATGTGTTCCGCAAAGAAGGTAAGAAGAAATAGAGGTTGATCATGGTTGGTAAGATTTCTACTGATGAGCGTCGTAAGCAGCGGGTCCGCCGCCAGCTTCGCAAAGTTGCCAATGGTCGTCCGCGTCTGTCGGTTTACCGCTCGGCTAAACATATTTATGCGCAAGTCATTGATGATGAAGCGGGGCGCACATTGGCGTCAGCTTCGACAAAAGACAAAGATTTTTCCGGCAAGTCCGGTGGCAATGTTGACGCCGCCAGTGTTGTTGGCAAGCAAATCGCTGAACGGGCCAAAAAGGCCGGTGTCGAAACCGTTATTTTCGACCGTGGCGGTTATATTTATCACGGGCGCGTCAAAGCCCTGGCCGAAGCGGCTCGCGAAGCCGGTTTGACCTTTTAATCGGGCTAGAGGAGAGAAATCGTGGCAAGAAACGAAAATCGAGACGAGCGCGATAGCGAGTTTGTCGATCGTCTGGTGCATATTAACCGCGTCGCCAAAGTGGTGAAGGGTGGCCGTCGCTTCGGCTTTGCTGCCCTCGTCGTCATTGGTGACCAGCGCGGACGCGTCGGCTTCGGTCATGGTAAGGCACGCGAAGTGCCGGAAGCCATTCGCAAAGCAACCGAAAGCGCCAAGCGTCACATGATACGTGTGCCGCTGCGCGAAGGTCGGACTTTGCATCACGACATTGCAGGGCGTCACGGCGCCGGTAAGGTGGAGCTGCGTGCAGCCCCTCCCGGAACCGGTATCATTGCCGGTGGCCCAATGCGTGCCGTGTTTGAAGTTTTGGGCATGCAAGATGTGGTCGCTAAATCGGTCGGCTCATCCAATCCCTACAATATGATTCACGCCACTTTCGCCGCTCTGAAAAAGCAGGGCAGCCCGCGCTCGGTTGCGGCGCGACGTGGCAAAAAGGTAAGCGATTTGATTACGCGCCGTCGTGACGAAGCTCACGATGCAAGCGAAGTCGAAGCGACGAGCTAGGAGAGAGACACATGGCGAAAGCGAAAACCATTGTCGTTGAACAGACAGGCAGCCCGATTGGCCGCCCGAAGGATCAACAAGCAACGCTGGTCGGTCTCGGCCTGAACAAAACCGGTCGTCGTCGTGAACTCGAGGACACACCGGCCATCCGCGGTATGATTGAAAAAGTCGCACATTTAGTGCGTGTCGTTGACGCTTAAGTCAGCGAGGAGAACGGTTATGAAACTGAATGAACTTCGTGATAATCCCGGTGCCCGTAAGTCGCGTATGCGCGTCGGTCGCGGCACATCTTCGGGCAAAGGCAAAACCGCAGGGCGCGGCGTAAAGGGTCAAACCTCACGCTCGGGCGTTGCCATTAAAGGTTTTGAGGGCGGTCAAATGCCGCTGCATATGCGTTTGCCGAAGCGTGGTTTCAACGTGCCGAACCCGAAAAAACTGAATGCGGTCAATCTGGGTCGCCTGCAACTGGCTGTCGAAGCCGGTAAGCTGGCCAAAGGTGCCACCGTGTCGGCTGCCAGCCTTGTTGAGGCGGGTATTATTCGCCGCGAATTGGATGGTGTTCGGATTTTGGCTAAAGGCGCGCTGACTGAAAAGCTCGACTTTGAAGTCGCGGGCATGTCGAAAGCGGCGCAGGATGCGGTTGAAAAGCTGGGCGGTAAGGTCAGCATTTTGACACCGGCCAATACCGACGAAGCCCCGAAAGCCAAAAAAGCTGCGAAAGCAGAAAAGGCTGAGGAAGCCCCGGCGGAAACGCCTGCCGAAGATAATGCGTCAGATGATGCTTCAGACGAAGCTTCAGAAGATTAAACCCAGTAAGGAGACCGCTTAATGGCCTCAGCTGCCGAACAGCTTGCTGCCAATCTCAGTTTCTCGGCCTTTCGCACGGCTGATGAGCTGAAGAAGCGTATCTGGTTCACACTGGGTGCGCTTTTGGTCTATCGCCTTGGCACGTATATTCCGCTTCCGGGCATTGACCCGCAAGCCCTGCAAGCCGTTTTCAGTCAACAGCAATCCGGCATTATCGGCATGTTCAACATGTTTGCCGGTGGCGCGGTTGGTCGTATGGCTATTTTCGCGCTTAACATTATGCCGTATATTACGGCGTCGATTGTTATTCAGCTTCTCACCTCGGTTGTGCCGCGTTTGGAACAGCTGAAAAAAGAAGGCGAATCCGGTCGCAAACAAATCAACCAATATACGCGCTATGGCACGGTATTTTTGGCTGCTGTGCAAGGTTATGGCATTGCCATCGGCCTTGAGGGCGCGCAAGGCGTCGTGGTCGAGCCGGGCTTTTTCTTCCGCGCCAGCGCGGTCATTACGCTGGTCGGCGGCACGGTATTCCTGATGTGGCTGGGCGAACAAGTGACCTCGCGCGGTGTCGGCAACGGCATTTCGCTGATTATCTTCGCCGGTATTGTGGCGGAATTGCCAAGCGCTTTGGCCGGAACGCTGGAGCTTGGTCGTCAGGGCGCACTGTCAACATTCGTTATTCTCGCTTTGATTATCATGGTCATCGCGGTTATCGCCTTTATCGTTTTCATGGAACGCGCCCAGCGTCGTTTGCTGGTGCAATATCCGAAACGCCAAACGGCCAGTGGCATGGCGCAGGGAGATAATTCGCATCTGCCGCTCAAGCTGAATACGGCCGGTGTTATTCCGCCGATTTTCGCGTCATCATTGCTGCTCATGCCGATTACTTTGGCCAATTTCTCAAGCGACGCCTCGGGCGGTGCTTTGGGCACAGTGGCCGCCATGTTAGGACGCGGGCAACCCGCCTATATGGCGCTCTATGCGGCGGGTATTATTTTCTTCTGCTTCTTCTATACCTCGATTGTCTTCAACCCGAATGACACGGCGGATAATTTGAAGCGTTATGGCGGCTTTATTCCGGGTATTCGTCCCGGGCCGCGCACGGCTGAATATATTGACCATGTGCTAACCCGTTTGACACTTGTCGGCGCGCTTTATTTGACGGCTGTCTGCTTGCTGCCGGAAATGCTCATCAACGCCTATAATGTACCGTTTTATTTCGGCGGCACCTCGCTGTTGATTGTCGTCAATGTGACGATGGACACGGTCGGGCAGGTGCAGGGCCATTTATTTGCTCACCAATATGAGGGGCTGATTCAGAAGTCGAAGCTTGGAGGCAAGCGTCGATGAAACTGATTTTTCTCGGACCGCCCGGTGCCGGTAAAGGCACACAGGCCCAGCGCATTGAGGCGGCTTACGATATTCGTCAGCTTTCAACCGGCGATATGCTGCGCGCTGCCGTGGCGGCGGAAACCGAGATTGGCAAACAAGCCAAAGATATTATGGCGCGCGGTGATTTGGTGCCTGACGCTGTTGTCGTCGACATTATTTCCGACCGCATTGAGGAAGCTGATTGTCAAAACGGTTTCATTCTCGATGGTTTTCCGCGCAATGTCGCCCAGGCTGAAGCTCTGGATGCGATGTTGGGTGACAAAAATATTGCGCTGGATGGGGTGGTCGAACTGGCTGTCGATCCGGATGTGCTGATTGGCCGTATTCTGAAAAGAGCGGAAGAAAGCGCCGATGGCCCGCGTGATGACGATACTGAAGAGGCGTTGCAGCACCGGCTGCGCGTTTATGAGGAGCAAACGGCTCCGGTCGCTGAATTTTATGCCTCCAAGGGCATTTTAAAGACGCTGGACGGTATGCAAGAGATGGATGAAGTGACGCAGCAAATCCATGCTGTGTTGAAGGAGATTTAATCGGGGTTTTCCAATGGTTTGCAGTTGACTGGCGGGGCGAAATTCATATAATTCGCGCTTCCGAGAGACGATAGCAAAAATCGGCAAATTTCGCAGAATTGTTGGCTTTTAAGAGGGCCAACGCCACCGGGAACGGTGAAAAGGAGAAGCAAGTGGCTCGTATAGCTGGTGTTAACATTCCGACGGCCAAGCGCGTCGTTATTGCCCTGACTTATATTCATGGCATTGGCGATACTATGGCGAAAGAAATTTGCGAAAAAGTCGGTATTCCGGCTGAGCGTCGCGTTAATGAATTGAGCGATGCGGATGTCATCCAAATTCGTGAAACAATTGATGCTGACTACATGGTGGAAGGTGACTTGCGCCGTGATACATCAATGAACATCAAGCGTTTGCTGGATATGGGCATTTACCGTGGCTTGCGTCACCGTCGTAATTTGCCTGTTCGGGGCCAGCGCACCCACACAAATGCGCGCACCCGTAAGGGCCCGGCAAAAGCAATCGCCGGCAAGAAGCAGTAGCGCGAGAGGATTTGTATAAATGGCTAATGAAAATACCCGAGTGCGCCGCCGCGAGCGGAAAAACATCACCTCCGGCGTGGCGCATGTTAACTCGACCTTTAACAACACATTGATAACCATTACCGATGCACAGGGTAATGCTATTAGCTGGTCTTCCGCCGGTTCTATGGGCTTTAAAGGCTCACGCAAATCGACCCCTTATGCCGCACAGGTTGCCGCAGAAGATGCCGGTCGCAAAGCAATGGACCACGGCGTCAAGACGCTGGAAGTAAATGTGCGCGGCCCCGGTTCGGGCCGTGAGAGCGCACTTCGCGCTTTGCAAGCCGCCGGTTTTACCATCACCTCCATTCGTGATGTAACTCCGATTCCGCATAATGGTTGCCGCCCGCCTAAACGCCGTCGCGTTTAAGCAATTTTGCGTGCAACCCTTAGCGATAAACTGATTGAAGAGGTGACATTGTGATCCAAAAAAACTGGCAGGAACTGATTAAACCCACCAAGCTGGATATTATCCCCGGCCATGACGAGACGCGCGAAGCCCGCATTGTGGCTGAGCCGCTTGAGCGTGGTTTCGGTCTGACATTGGGCAATGCGCTGCGTCGCGTCTTATTGTCATCCATTCAGGGTGCGGCTGTGACGGGTGTTCAAATTGATGGCGTTCTGCACGAGTTCTCATCAATTGCGGGTGTCCGCGAAGATGTGACGGATGTTGTTCTCAACATTAAGAAAATGGCTTTGTCGATGGATGCCGAAGGCCCGAAACGCCTTGTCTTGTCGAAAAAAGGCCCGGGCGTTGTGACCGCCGGTGACATTGAAGAAAATGCCGCCGTGACGATTAACAATCCTGATTTGGTGCTGTGCACTTTGGATGATGGTGCGGAAGTTCGCTTCGAGTTCACCATTAATACCGGTGCCGGTTATGTGCCTGCTGAGAAAAACCGTCCGGAAGATTCGCCGATTGGCATGATTCCGGTCGATAGCCTGTATAGCCCGGTGCGCCGTGTATCCTACAATGTAGAGAATACACGCGAAGGCCAAGTGCTGGATTATGACAAGCTGACTATGGATATTGAAACCAATGGCACGGTTACGCCGGAAGATGCACTGGCTTTGTCAGCGCGTATTCTGCAAGACCAGCTTCAAAGCTTCATTAACTTTGAAGAGCCGGAAGTGCAGGTTGATGATACATCGGCCATTGAAGAGACCGGTTTCTCTGCTGCGCTGCTGAAAAAAGTCGACGAGTTGGAATTGTCTGTGCGTTCAGCCAATTGCCTGAAAAACGACAATATCGTTTACATTGGCGACCTGATTCAAAAGTCGGAAGGCGAAATGCTGCGGACACCGAATTTCGGCCGCAAATCGCTGAATGAAATTAAGGAAGTGCTGGGCGATATGGGCCTGCATTTGGGAATGGATGTGCCAAATTGGCCGACGGAAAACATCGAAGAACTTGCTAAGAAGTTCGAAGAGAATTTTTAAGGCCTCGTAAGAGGGCGTAAAGGAGTGCCGTTATGCGCCACGCAAAAGCAGGACGCAAACTAAACAGAACCAGCAGTCATCGTAAAGCGATGCTGGGGAACATGGCTGTCGCGCTGATAAAGCACGAGCAGATTGTGACCACATTACCGAAAGCCAAAGAGCTTCGCCCGTTTGTTGAAAAACTGGTGACGCTGGGCAAAAAAGGTGATTTGGCTGCCCGCCGTCGCGCCTATGCGCAACTGCCGGAAGAGCAATATGCCGCCAAGCTGTTTGATACGCTGGCCGAGCGCTATGCCAACCGCAATGGTGGTTATATTCGCGTGCTAAAAGCCGGTTTCCGTTTTGGCGATAATGCGCCAATGGCGGTGATTGAATTTGTTGACCGTGACCCTGCCGCCAAAGGCCAGGATAGCGGCCCGGTTGAAGTGAATGATGAGGGCGATGCCGTCGCCCCCGCCGCTGCAACCGCCTAAGGCGACAACACCCTTAAATAAGGCACGGAAACGCGGTTTTCGTGCCTTTTTTTATGCTAGATTACCGGCATAAGGAGAGAATATGAGCGGTCAGGCCATCCTATGGGTAGCAGCAGGCGGCGCGCTGGGCGCAGTGGCGCGCTATCTGGCCGGTTTCCTGCTGAAAACCGCTTCGGGTTTTCCGTGGGCGACCATGAGCGTTAATATTGTCGGCTCGCTGCTGATGGGGCTGGTGATTGGCTGGCTGTCGCGCCAAAGCGCCGGATATGAGACGCTGCGGCTGTTTCTCGCCGTCGGCATATTGGGCGGTTTCACCACATTCTCAGCCTTTTCGATGGATTTATTCACGCTGATGGAGAAACGCGACATTGCCGCTATGGCGCTCTATTTGGGCGGCTCATTGCTGGGCGGCTTGGCGGCGTTTATCATCGGCTTTATGGCCTTGAGGGCATAATGGCCGGTGTTCGTCAGATAAAAGTCAAACATGAAGATGACGGGCTGCGGCTCGATCGCTGGTTTCGGAAACATTTTCCGGCGCTTACTCAGGGGCGACTGGAAAAACTATTGCGCCGCGGTCTGGTTCGTCTCGATGGCAAGCGCGCCAAAGCGGCCGAGCGCATCGCCATTGGCCAAATTATTCGCGTGCCTCCGGAAGTGCCGCCACAGGGCGCCAAAAAATCGGAACGTCCGGTCAGCGTCGCCGGCCATGTGGTGACGCAATTACGCGACGCGATTATCCATAAAGACAAAGATGTGATTGTGCTGAACAAACCGTCAGGGCTGGCGGTGCAGGGCGGCAGCAAAACCATGACCCATATTGATGGCGCGCTGCCGGCTTTGCAATTTGATGAAGCCGAGCCGCCGCGTTTGGTGCATCGGCTGGACCGCGATACATCGGGCGTTTTGGTATTGGCCCGCAATCGCCAAGCGGCGCAGTTTTTGACCCGTCAATTTGCCGATAGGGCGACAGAAAAAATTTACTGGGCTTTGGTATATGGGGTGCCGCGCCCGCCGCGCGGTCACATTATGGTGCCGCTGGCCAAACGCGCCGCCGCCGATGGCGGGGAGCGGGTGCGACCGGTTGAAAAGGGCGACCCTGACGCGATGAAAGCACATACGGATTATCGAGAAATTGCTCGTGTCGGGCAGCGTTTTTGCTGGCTGGCCTTTCGTCCGATTACCGGACGCACCCACCAAATCCGCGCCCATGCCACGGCCATTGGCCATCCGCTGGTTGGTGACGGAAAATATCGCGTCGCGCATGAAAATGAAGAATATGGCGGAATTCTGCCGAAAAAACTTCACTTACACGCCCGATTGATTAAGATGCAGCATCCTGCGGGCGGGGAGTTGACCTGCCGCGCGCCATTGACTGACCATATGGCGGAAACATGGGATATGCTTAATTTTGAGTCAGGTGATGGCGACATTGATTTTGACGAAATTTAACGGGGTTTAATGTGAGGCTGATTGTCTTTGATTGCGACGGCACGCTGGTTGATAGCCAGCAGACCATCATCACCGCGACAGAAGCGGCGTTGGGGTCGCATGATTTCGTCTGCCCTGACCGCCGCGATATTCTCTATGCGGTCGGCCTGCCGGTGGATGTCGCCATGCGCCGCCACGCCCCCGAAGCGACCGATGACCAGATAATCAATATGCTGGATATTTATCGCGAGACCTATCAGCAGCTTGTGCAGCAAGATGATCGGGGCCAGGTGATGTTTGAAGGCATGCATGAGCAAATCATTCAGCTGGGCAATATGGATGACACATTGCTGGGCATCATCACCATGAAATCGCGGCGCGGGCTGGAGCGCGTGGTTGATGCTTATGATATTCGGCAATATTTTCAGGTGCTGAAAAGCGCCGATGACGGGCCGGGCAAACCCAATCCGGATTTAATGCTCGACGCCATGCGCGAAACCGGCGTCGATGCGGCGCAAACGCTGATGGTGGGCGATACGAGCTTTGATATTTTAATGGCCAAGGCGGCAGGCACGCAGGCCATTGGTGTCGGCTGGGGCTATCAGACGGTTGAGGAATTGGAAGAATCCGGCGCTGATGTGATTGCCGCGACGCCTGAAGATTTAAATAATTTATTGTCGGCTTTTCAGCCGCAATAAAGTTTGAGCAAGTTTAAGCGAATTTATGGCAAAGCGTTTTTATGAAACTGTGACGGTGCAAGCGCGTGACGCGGCGTTTGTCATATTGCTGGATGCGCGTGAATTAAAGACACCGGCCAAAAAGCCCATGCTGCTGCCCAGTGCCGCGCTGGCGCAACTCGTGGCCGATGAATGGCAGGCGCAGGGCGATGAAATCATGCCCGACAGCATGCCAATTATGCGCATGGTCTCAACCGCGCTGGACCGCGTGGCTGATGTGCCGCAAGAAACGGCTGACGCCTTTGCCGCTTATGTGATGTCGGATTTGCTGTGCTATCGCGCCGAACACCCTGAAAAGCTTGTTGAAAAACAGGCTGATAGCTGGGACCCGCTGCTTGAATGGGCCAAGACGCGCTTTGATGTGTCGCTGGTTGTGACGGCGGGCATTTTGCCGGTTGAGCAGCCGGAAGAAAATCGCGCGCGCTTTGCCTCAGCCGCCGGAGATGAGCCGCTTCGGCTGACCGCATTGGCGCATTTGGCAGCCTTGCTCGGCTCTGCCATATTGGCGCTGGCTTTGGGCGAGGCGCATATCTCGCCGCGTCAGGCATATGAATTGGCTTTTCTGGACGATTTATATCAGATTGACGAATGGGGCGCGGATGAAGAGGCGCAGGCGCGTTTGGATAAGATAGAACTGGAAATAGCGACCGTAGCGCGTTATTTATCAGCGCTATAGCCTTTGACAGGCTGTTAGGGAGGAAACACCGTGCGAGATATTGTTGAAGAACTCGAAGAGCGTCGGCGCATTGCCCGTCTGGGCGGCGGCGAGAAGCGCATTGAGGCGCAGCATGGACGCGGCAAGCTGACCGCGCGCGAACGCCTCGACCTGCTGCTCGACCCTGACAGCTTTGAAGAAATTGACATGTTTGTTGAGCATGACTGCCAAGAGTTTGGCATGCAGGACAATAAAGTGCCCGGCGATGGTGTCGTTACCGGCTGGGGCACGGTGAATGGCCGCCCGATTTATGTTTTCGCAAAAGACTTCACCGTATTTGGCGGCTCGCTGTCGCGTGCGCACTCCAAGAAAATCAATAAGGTTCAGGATATGGCGCTGCGTAATGGCGTGCCGATTATCGGTATTCTGGATGCCGGTGGCGCGCGGATTCAAGAGGGCGTCGATGCGCTGGGCGGCTATGCCGAAGTGTTCCAGCGCAACACGCTGGCCTCGGGGGTTATCCCGCAAATCACCATGATTATGGGGCCATGCGCGGGCGGTGATGTGTATTCACCGGCGCTCACTGATTTTATTTTCATGGTGCGTAACACGTCTTACATGTTTGTCACCGGCCCTGATGTGGTCAAAACCGTGACCAATGAAGAGGTGACGGCGGAAGAATTGGGCGGCGCGAAAGTGCATACCTCAAAATCCTCCGTCGCTGATGGCGCTTATGATAATGATGTTGAGGCGCTGACCGAATTGCGTCGTCTGATTGACTTCCTGCCTTTGTCGAACCGCACCGGCGTGCCCGAGCGTCCGACTTTTGATGTGCGCGACCGCGTTGAACATTCACTCGATACACTCATTCCTGACAATCCCAACATGCCCTATGACATGATGGAGCTGGTGGAGAAAGTGGTCGATGAGGGCGATTTCTTTGAAATTCAAAAAGACTTTGCCAAAAACGTGATTACCGGTTTTGGCCGCGTTGAGGGCAAAACAGTCGGTTTTGTGGCCAACCAGCCCATGACTTTGGCCGGTGTTTTGGATAGTGATGCCAGCCGCAAGGCAGCGCGCTTTGTGCGCTTCTGCGATTGTTTTGATGTGCCGATTGTGACCTTTGTCGATGTGCCGGGCTTCCTGCCGGGCACGGCGCAAGAATATGGTGGCTTGATTAAGCACGGCGCGAAACTGCTTTTTGCCTATGCCGAAGCGACCGTGCCGAAAGTCACAATCATCACCCGCAAAGCCTATGGCGGTGCCTATGATGTGATGGCGTCAAAGCATTTGCGCGGCGATTTTAACTATGCGTGGCCGACGGCTGAGATTGCCGTGATGGGCGCGAAGGGCGCGGTGGAAATCATCTTCCGTAATTCCACAGAGGAAGAGATTGCCGCCCAAACAGCGCAATATGAGGAGCGGTTTTTAAACCCGTTTGTGGCGGCAGAACGCGGCTATATTGACGAGGTTATTCAGCCGCATAATACGCGCCGCCGTGTGGCGCGCGCGCTGGCGCTTCTATCGTCTAAAAAGCTCGATAACCCGTGGAAAAAACACGATAATATTCCGCTTTAAGGTATGGCTATGTTTGATAAAATCCTGATTGCAAATCGCGGCGAAATCGCCTGCCGTGTCATCAAATCCGCCCGCGCTATGGGCATTAAGACCGTGGCCGTTTATTCCGATGCGGACGCGCTGGCGTTGCATGTGCGCGAGGCCGATGAGGCCGTGCATATTGGCGGCGCGCCTGCGGGCGAAAGCTATTTGGTAATTGATAAAATCCTCGACGCCATTAAGCAAACCGGCGCTCAGGCCGTGCATCCGGGCTATGGCTTTTTGTCTGAGAATAAAGCCTTTGCCGAAGCATTGGATAAAGCCGGTGTCGCCTTTATCGGCCCGCCTGCCGGTGCGATTGAGGCGATGGGCGACAAAATCACCTCGAAGAAATTAGCCGCTGAAGCCGGTGTCTCGACCGTGCCCGGTCATATGGGGCTGATTGAGGACGCCGATGAGGCCGTCACAATCGCCAATAAAATCGGCTATCCGGTGATGATTAAAGCCTCTGCCGGTGGCGGTGGTAAGGGCATGCGCGTCGCCTGGAATGATGATGAAGCGCGTGAGGGTTTTCAATCCTCCAAAAATGAGGCGGCCTCCAGCTTTGGCGATGACCGTATTTTCATTGAAAAATTCGTCACCCAACCGCGCCATATTGAAATTCAAATTCTGGGCGATAAGCACGGCAATGTGATTTATCTGGGCGAGCGTGAATGTTCCATTCAGCGCCGCAATCAGAAAGTTATTGAAGAAGCGCCAAGCCCGTTTCTTGATGCCAAAACGCGCAAAGCCATGGGCGAGCAATCGGTCGCGCTGGCGCAGGCGGTGGATTATTGCTCGGCCGGCACGGTTGAGTTCATTGTCGATGGCGAGAAGAATTTCTACTTTCTCGAAATGAATACGCGCTTGCAGGTTGAGCATCCGGTGACGGAATTGATTACCGGCATTGATTTGGTCGAGGAGATGATTAAGGTCGCCGCCGGTGAGAAGCTGAGCTTGCAGCAAAAAGATGTGAAACTGAACGGCTGGGCGATGGAAAGCCGGATTTATGCAGAAGACCCGTATCGCGGTTTCCTGCCATCCACCGGTCGCTTGTCGCGCTATCGGCCACCGGTTGAGCAAGTGGTTGACGGCATCACCGTGCGTAATGATACGGGCGTTTATGAGGGCGGCGAAATCTCGCTTTTCTATGACCCGATGATTGCCAAACTGGTGACGCACGGCCCCGACCGCATTGCCGCGATTGATGCGATGGGCGATGCGCTGGATAATTTCCGCATTGATGGCATTCGCCATAATATTGATTTTTGCGGCGCGATTATGCAGCACCAAAGGTTCCGCGATGGCGCGCTGACCACGGCTTTTATCGATGAAGAATATCCTGACGGATTTGGCGGCGCGCCGATGAATAGTGCGCGCATTGAGGAACTGGCGGTTGTCGGCTTTACCATGTCGCAACTGGCGCAAATGCGCGCCACGGAAGGCTCGCAAGTGCTGTCCGGTCACCAGTTTACGCCGGATGTTGAGCAGGCCGTGCAAATTGGCGATTTGGTATTCACCGCCAGCAAGTCGGCGCAGGGCGTCGTGCTGAACGGCGTGGATATTGAAGTTGAGAGCGAATGGCTGCCCGGTGATTTATTCTTCTTCGGCGCGGTCAATGGCAAACCGATAAGTCTGGTTGTTGACCGCCATTCGGAAGGCTACACGCTGACCGGTCGCGGCGCGGCGATTAAAGTATCCGTGCGGCGTTTGGCGGCGCAAGAGGCGATGGCCTATATGCCTGAAAAAACTGATGGCGCGAGCGATAAGGAATTGGTTTGCCCGATGCCCGGCGTTGTTGTGTCGGTCGCCGTGGAAGAAGGGCAATCGGTGAAAGCGGGCGAACCGCTGGCCGTTGTCGAAGCCATGAAAATGGAAAATATTCTGCGCGCCGAAAAAGACCTGACGGTCGCCAAAGTGCTGTGCGCGGCGGGCGACAAGCTGGCGGTTGATGAGGTTATGCTGGAGTTTGAATAGGCGCGTCAAACGCCGCTTCAAAATTCTCCAGCAGCGCTTTATCAAGCTCTGTCATGCTGACCGAATAACCCAAATCAACCATGCTGGTCACGCTTTGGTCGTGAATGCCGCAGGGAACAATGCCGCCAAAATGCTCAAGCTCCGGCTCCACATTTATCGAAATGCCGTGAAAACTCACCCATCGCCGCATCCGCAAGCCAATGGCGGCAATCTTATCCTCGCGCCCATCGCCCTTATCGGGGCGCGGCACCCACACGCCAACACGGCCCGGCGTGATATGGGCCTGAATGTTGAAATCCTCCAGCGTTTGAATAATCCACGCCTCGGCCTGTTGCACAAAGCGGCGCACATCGCGCCCGCGCTGGCGTAAATCGAGCATCAGATAGACCACGCGCTGGCCCGGCCCATGATAGGTATATTCACCGCCGCGCTTGCTCTGATAAACCGGAAAGCGGTCAGAGTGCAGCAAATCCGCCGGATTGGCGCTGGTGCCCGCCGTATAAAGCGGCGGATGCTCAAGAAACCACAGACATTCGGACGCCGTACCGGCAATAATATCGGCGACGCGCTGCTCCATAAAAGCAACGGCATCGGGATAGGCGACGGGCTTGTCGCTGAATATCAATTCGGGCATTTGGCTCATAAGCCAGTCATATCACTGAAAGCGCCATTCATTAAAACAAAATTAAATGTAGAATAATATTAATCACATAAAAATATTGATAAATAGGCGCGAATACCCCATATAGGGTTTAAGGAGATAAACATGCTGCCAATCGTTTTGGATGTTAGCGAATTGACCATTGCCATTGTCGGCAGTGGCCCGCAAGCCCGTCGCCGCCTGCAAATGGCCGATGCGGCGGGGGCTGAGTTTGTGCGCGTCTATGCCGAGCAAGCCGAAAGCGCGATGCGCGACTTGGCGGGGGATAGGCTGATTGAAAGCTGGCCGACCCAAGACGAGTTGTCGGCCTGCCATATTGTTTATATCGCCAATGTTGATGATGCGCTGCAAGAGCGTTTCACGGCGGAGGCGCGCGCCGTTAAAACGCTGGTCAATGTCGAGGATGTGAAACCGCTTTGCGATTTTCATGTGCCGGCCATTGTGCGCCGTGGCGACATGTTATTGACTGCCTCAACCGGCGGCAAGTCGCCCGGTCTGGCGCGGCGTTTAAAGGCCAAGCTGGAAGAACAATATCCCGAAAGCTGGGACGCAAGATTGAATGAGCTGTCAAATTTGCGCGATGGCTGGCGCGATGAGGGGGCGGACTTCAAAACCCTTATCGATCGCAGCAATCAGGTGATTGACGAGAAAGGCTGGCTGGCATGAGTAATGTGGCTGTTCACCAAGAAACCGCGCCTGTGCTGGCCGATTTAAACGCGCTTTATGAGACCATGCGCGCGCCGGACATTTTGCGCCATGCGATTACCGAGCAATTTATCGACCGCATTTCCATCGTGTCATCCTTTGGCGCGGAGTCGGTTATTTTGCTGCACATGATTGCCGAGATTGACCCCAGCGTTCCGGTCATCATGCTGAATACCGGCAAGCTGTTTGGCGAGACTTTGCGCTATCGCGACCGCCTGCAAGAACGGCTCGGGCTGATGGATGTGCGCGCCGTATCGCCCGACCCGCGCGAATTGGCGGCGGAAGACGCAAAAGGCGGGCTGTGGCAGCGCGATACGGATGCGTGTTGCGATGTGCGCAAAGTGCGCCCGCAAGCCCGCGCCGTTGAGGCGTTTGACGCGCTGATTACCGGCCGTAAACGTTTTCAAACCGGCACGCGCGCGCAAATGCAAATCATCGAGAAAGACACGGATGGCCGCTATAAAATTAATCCGCTGGCCAATTGGGATCTCGCGCAACTCAAGAATTATATTGAAGAGCATAATCTGCCGCGTCATCCGCTGGTGAAAGACGGCTATCTGTCAATTGGCTGCATGCCCTGCACCAATCGGGTGGAAGAGGGCGGTGATTACCGCTCGGGCCGCTGGGCCGATAGCGAAAAAGACGAATGCGGCATCCACCTGAATATTGACGGCGACGGGATTTAACCGCGTTACCCGCTTGTTATCCGCTTGTTATTCGGCGGTTATTTTGCTAGCTAACAGGCCTACCGACTATCCGGTTATCGTGTGCGACCGTGGCGGAATTGGTAGACGCGCAGCGTTGAGGTCGCTGTGGGGTAACACCCGTGGAAGTTCGAGTCTTCTCGGTCGCACCATTACTTCTTCTTTTTGGCCGGTGCCTTTTTGGGGGCAGGGGCTTTCGGCCCTTGAGGCTCATCGCCGCCTGATTTTCTTATCAGATGCAGCAGCCCCAAAATAATGGCTAGCGCCAAGGCGGCGGCCGGGGTCACGCGGGCAATGAAATCAGCAACATTATTGGCCACCGAGACCACATAAGGCCCCGCCGTATCCCCCAGCAGCAAATAGATTGCCAACAAGGCCAGCACCAAAGCGCCGCCCAGTTCGGCAATGCGAAGAAATAATTGTGTCAAATTGCCTGAATAGGCATTCAATTTATCCATCGTTCAGCCTTCCAATCTATTCGCCGCCGGGGTTAACCGGTTAGTCTTGCCGGAACAGCATTAGAATAATGCCGAGAGCAATCAGCCCGGGCAGTCCTGCCCCGCCAAGCGTTGCGACAAGCGACGTAATATTGCCGGCTACATCACCGAGAAACGCCATGTTTGACGGTCCAACCAGCAAGCTGGCCACAATAGCCAATGCCAAAAGCGACACGAATACGTCGGTTACGTTATTCACGATAGTTTTGATGTTATCCATCGTTTGGGTCCTCCTGTTTTTATTTTTCTGCTGACCCAACCAGCAGTTGTTAAAGTTTGGGTGCTTGGCGCGCTTTTGGCTAGGCTTGAGTGATGTTTTTCAGGCAAAAACATGGAAAATTGAAATTAAATAATCGTTAATGCCAATTTTGCGTAATAAAATTACGCAGCTTTGGCGGCGCAATCGAATCAGGCCGGGCTTATGGCGAACAAAATAGCGATTGATGCCGTTCATAAGCGCTGACATACTCTCGACTGCGTTGGGAGGCGTCGGGGTGGCATTATCAAAAACAACCTTATCCGTTTATGGCATGTTGGGCTTGCCCCTGGCGCTGGTCGGCTATCCGATTGCGATTTGGCTGCCCGCTTTTTATGCCGGTGAAATCGGCGTATCGCTGGCCGCCGTGGCGACCATGTTATTGGTTGCAAAATTATCTGATGTGGTGACCGACCCGCTTGTCGGCACGATTTCCGATCGGCTCCGCACGCCTTTGGGTCGCCGCCGCCCGCTTATTCTTTTGGGCGTGCCGGTGCTGTGCGGTTCTATCTGGCTGCTTTTTGTGCCGATGGAGGGGGCAGATTCGGTGTATCTGCTGCTATGTATTGCGGGCATGTATATTGGCACGACGCTGGTCGGCTTGCCGTATGGCGCTTGGGGCGCGGAATTATCGCCGGATTATCATCAGCGCGCGCGGGTGACGGCGTGGCGCGAGCAATTCACCCTTATCGGCCTTTTGGTCGCCGCCTTTATTCCGTTTCTGGTCGAGCAATATGGCGCGGGCGACACGCCCTCTATCATGCGCGGCATGGCGCTGGCGATTTGCATCGCAACGCCGATTGCCGTGCTGTTGCTATGTGTGTTTGTCAAGGAAACCGAGCCGACCGAAACCGCCGAAGAGGCCCGCGCGCCGTTTATGGACGGGGTCAAGCGGGTATGGGCCAATAAGCCCATGCGTATGGTGATTGGCCTTATTTTGATTGTTACGCTGGCCGAAGCCTTTCGCAATGCGCTGTCTTTATTCTTCATGAAGTCGGTTATTCAGGCCGAGGGTGTCGGCACATTATATTTCATTTATTTTGTTGCCGGTCTCGCCGCCGTGCCGGGCTGGCTGTGGCTGGGGCGCAAGGTCGGCAAGCATGTGGCCTTCGCCGGAACGCTGATTACCGTCGCCATTATTTCCGCCATCAATATGTTTTTCACGGCGGATGATTATTGGCTGTTTGTCGTGTTCTTTATCTTTAAGGGTGCGTGTTTTGGCGGCTTGCAATTTTTGCCCTTGGCGATTTTGGCCGATGTCATTGATGTTGAAACGGCAGAGACGGGCAAGGCGCGCGCCGGGGCCTATATCGCTTTTGCCAGCATGACGGCGAAAATATCCACTGCGCTCGGCACATTTTTGGCCATTCGCGCACTGTCTTTCACCAATTATGACGCCAAATTATTGGCCGGAAATGCCTTTGATGACTTGTTTGTTTTGCGCGTGCTTTACGCCATTGCACCGGCCGTATTCTTTATCGGCGCGATTATTATCGCCCTGCGCTTTCCGTTAACGGCAAAAGTGCAGGCCGAGCTGCAAGCGCGCATTAAATCGGTTCAAAGCAGCTAACGGCTCAGCTTGCCGCTCATATAAAGCGGAATGGTGACCCCCAGAGAGAGCAGTAAATTGGCCACGATATTGTGGGTGAAACCCGTGCGATAGGAAATATACCCGTCAATAAGGTTCCAAATAATAATCACCACAAAAGCCTGTCGATACATTTTATTGCCGATATTGCTGGCATCGGCGGCGCGGAAAAAATAGAAAAAGGTCACGCCCCAACCGATTGAAATCGCGCCGATAAGGCCGAATGCAAAGCGCTCAATATCGGTGAAAACCGGCACATTACCGGGGTTTATCAGGGTCATGAATAGACGCGTCCCGCCCTCAAAGCCTTCAAGGCCCGAGGCCGCCAAGACGCCACCAAAGATGATGGTGGCCAGACACCAAATGTCGAGCCAGCCTTTCCAGAAATTGCTCATAGCTTCCTCCAAGCCGTTTTGCCGCAGGTCATTGCATTGACCCGTTTCTTCTTATTTTGCGTAAATAGCTTAGACGAGGATTTTGCAGAATGAAACAGTTTGACGACACAAAAGATAAAAATGAAAAACCGCCCCGGCCAGATGACCGGAGCGGTAAAATTGTGCAATTCAGAAAACCCAAAGCCAAACCGGCTTTCGATGTTGAATGGTTTTATGACGAAGAAGAATTCTTCGCTGATTGGATGGACGAATTTGACTGGTGATTAGACCAGCGCATACGCCATTGCCCCGAGGCAATAAACCGAGCCGAACCAAATGAATGTGCGGATATAAGAAACACCTGTCATATAGGTGATGAGATAGGCAATCCGCAGGGCCAGCCAAATGGTGGCGGTCTCAGCAATCGCAGCATTGTTGGTAATGCCCAGAACAGCCAAAGGTAAAAACACAATCAGGCTTTCAATCATATTATTGCTGGCGCGCTGGGCGCGTCTTACCGGAATGGAACGCTCAATATCATTATCGCGTCCGCCAAGTAAAAACGGCGCACCGGCCTCGCCGCGCGCGACAGCAATTAAGCTCGGCAATACGAGGTGGAAAAGATAGAAAGCCAATGTGGCCAATAAAATGTCAGTCATAAGTCTCCCCTTTTGGACGAATCGAACCGTCCCGACTATCCTAGGAACATTATTTTGCTGCGTCACTTGTCATTTTCAGCGATAAAACGCACAAAATCAGAGAAAGAGGCCGAATGTGAGCGAAACGGCTAAAGACTCCGCGTCCGAAAGCGATATTCAGGCTGTCGAAACCCTGACATCGGAAGCCTATGAGGCGATTAGCGATTGGGTGCGCGCGCAAGACCGCGCCGCTTTGCTGGCTGATTTGGATGCGCGTCACGAATCCGACATTGCCGAAATCATCACCGTGCTCGCGCCCGATTTACGCACCGCGCTGTTGCAGCTTATTGGCGATGCGCTGGCACCGGAAGTTTTTGCCGAGCTTGATGATGCGGTGCGCGATGATGTGCTTGAGGTCATTGATACGGACACGGTCGTCAATACGGTTCAGCAGCTTGATAGTGATGACGCGGTTTTTGTTCTCGAGGATATGGATGAGGGCGAGCGCCAAGAGGTGCTGGAGCAAATTCCGCAAACCGACCGCCTTGTGCTGGAGCGCGCCCTGGATTTCCCCGAGGATAGTGCCGGTCGCTTGATGCAATCATCATTTATTTCCGTGCCGCCTTTTTGGTCGGTGGGGCGGACGATAGATTATTTGCGCGATACCAAAGACCTGCCCGATGATTTTCTGGAAATTTACATTATTGACCCGACCTATTCACCGGTGGGGGTGGTGCATTTGGCAGAAATGTTGCGGGCGCAGCGCACAAATACAATGGAAGCGCTGCAACATGAGGATTTCTACATTATTCAGGCCGAGACTGATCGCGAGGAAGTGGCGCTTTTGTTCGAGCGTTATAATTTGGTCACCGCGCCGGTGGTTGACGAAGACAGCAGGCTTATCGGCGTCATTACCGCCGATGATGTGTTTGAGGTGATTGCCGAAGAAGCCGGTGAGGATATTTTGCGGCTGGGTGGTGTCGGCGATGAGGCGGTTACGGATACGGTGCTGGATACGGCGCGAGGGCGCGCCTCTTGGCTGTTCCTTAATCTCCTGACCGCTATCACAGCCTCTTTGGTGATTGGCTTGTTTGATGCGTCGATTGAAAAAATGGTGGCGCTGGCCGTGCTCATGCCGATTGTCGCTTCTATGGGCGGCAATGCGGGCACGCAAACCCTCACCATCACCGTGCGCGCTTTGGCGACGCAAGAATTGCTGCCGGTCAATGCGGCGCGGTTGGTTTATCGTGAGTTTGGCGTTGGCCTGTTAAACGGCATGGTGTTCGCCATCATCACCGGCATTATTGGCGGCGTATGGTTTGGCGATAATCTGCTCGGCATGGTTTTGGCTGCCGCGATGATTGTTAATCTGGTGGTCGCGGCTTTGGCGGGTATTCTTATTCCCATTGGTCTGAACCGCGTCAATATCGATCCGGCTTTGGCCTCCAGTGTCTTCGTTACCACAGTGACGGATGTTATCGGCTTTTTCGCCTTTCTTGGTTTCGCCACACTCTTCCTGCTGTAATGTTTATTGCCTATCCCCATTGCGGGGTTCTCTGATATAGAAAGTCTTATGAAGCCTTTTCGCCTGATATACCTGTCTTTGCTGATGTTCGCGTCGAGTGCTGCCGCCGAATGGCGCGATGTATCGCGCCTGCCGACGGCTGTGCCACATGCGGTGGCGGCAGAAATGGACGGCAAGCTCTATGTGATGAGCGGCAAGGTCGGGCAGGGCTTGCGTAGTTTTTTCGAGCAATATGATTTGCAAAATGATGGCTGGCGACCGCTAACGCCCTTGCCGAGCAATATCTCGCAATATGCCATTGCCGCCGGAACCGGACGGGTTTTTGTCACGGGCGGGCGTGATAATACAACGGCCCGTCTGGGCGCAGGCCTGTGGATGTATGCGCCGGGCACGGCTGTTTGGCTGGAATTGGGCGCGCTGCCATCACCACGCGCCGACCATGTCAGCCATTTTGACGGCGAGCGGCTATTTGTGTTTGGCGGCATTGGGCAAGACGCGGCGACGGTGCAAAGTTTCAACACAACGGCCGGTAAATGGTCGAATTGGAAAAACCCGATGCCGGTGCCGGTATCAGCGACAGCTTTTGCCAAGCGCGGCGATGAGTTGGTTTTCGCCGGTGGCATTGATAGGCGCGGACGTCCGGTCACGGCGGTGCAGGCCTTTAACATCAAAACCGGTAAATGGCGCAGATTGCCCGACCTGCCCTTGGCGGTCAGTGGTGGTGCTTTGGCGGTGATTGACGGGGAGTTGCATTTTGCCGGTGGCTTCAGCCCGGCCAAAAGCCAAGTGCTGAAAAGTCATAATAAATTGGTTGGCACGCGCTGGCAGCGTCAGGGCGAATTGCCCGGCGGCGGGCGGCATCGCATGGCTTATTTCGGCAATGATGATTTATTTGTGCTGATTGGCGGGGCGATTGGCGGCGGGTTTTATGCCTTGTTCACAGCTTCCGACAGAGTCAGCGTCTTCACCCCATAGTCAAAGCTGGATTTTGTCGGCGCGCGCCCTAATCTAACGCGCATGACCATTCATCTTGTAAAGCTATGTGTCGGCGCGGACGATATTTCCGACCTTGTGAACTGGCAGAGCCAATTACAGGCGCGATATAAGCGCGTGTTTCATACCACGCGCATGGTGCCGAAACGCCAAGCCGACCTGCTGGAGGGCGGTTCCCTTTATTGGGTGATTAAGCGGCAAATTCGGGTGCGTCAGCAAATTACCGATATTGAAGAATTTATTGATGGACAGGGTATTCGCCGCTGCCATTTACATCTCAATCCGGAACTGGTGCATACGCGCCTGCAAGCGCGGCGTCCGTTTCAGGGCTGGCGCTATTTAACGCCGCAAGATGCGCCGGTGGATACGCCGCACAATATCGAAGTCGATGATGACATGCCCGAAGACATGCGCAGCGAATTGACCGAGCTGGGTCTCTTATAAGGCTAAATGGTAGAGGCTAAATGGCCGCCATATTATCAAGCAGCCGCACATCGCCCAGCCGCGCCACAATCAGCGCGCGCCGCGATTGGGTGGTCGCATCGGGCACGGCCAAACTATCTGCATCGCGAATGGTGGCATAATCGACATGGGTAAAACCGGCGGCCAGCAGGGCGGCCTCGGCCTCGGCTTCTGCGGCCTCGCGCGGCTTTGTGCTTGCGGCCAAATTCTTCAATATGCCGTTCAGCTTACCGGCAATCGGGCGTTGCGCCGCTGTCAGATAAACATTGCGCGACGACATGGCCAGCCCGTCCGGCTCGCGAATAATCGGCCCGCCCAAAATCTCGACGGGCAGGTCAAGGTCGCGCACCATGCGGCGTATGACGCGTAATTGCTGATAATCCTTCTCGCCGAAAATCGCCACATCAGCTTGGCTTTGGCTCAAGAGCTTATTGACGATAAGCGCCACACCGGCAAAGAAATGCGGGCGATTATCGCTCTCCAAGCCCTGCGCCGGCCCACCGAGTTCTATCGCTGTTGTGAAGCCGTCCGGATACATTTCCGACACGCTGGGGGCGAAGACGCACTGCGCCTGCGTGGTGTCGAGCGCGGCCAAATCAGCCACCTCATTGCGCGGATATGTGTCGAGGTCTTCATGCGCGGCAAATTGCGTGGGATTGACAAAAATGGAGGTAATGATGCGGTCGCAATGCGGCGCAATCTCATCAATCAGCGATAAATGCCCATCATGCAACGCGCCCATGGTCGGCACCAGCCCGACGCGCAGCCCGGCAGCTTTCCAAGCCCCCACTTGCGCGCGCATATCGGCAATGGTGCGGTAAACCGGAAGGGTCATTATGGGGTCTCGCTGCCGCCCTTGCTGTCGTCAACCAGATAGCTGGCGGAAATGCCGCCATCGGCGCGATAAACGCTGCCGGTTTGCCATCCGGCTTCATCGGATAATAAAAAGCAGACCAGCGCGGCAATTTCTTCAGGCCGTCCGAGGCGGCCCATCGGGATATGTTGGCGGCGCGCTTGCCATTTTTCATCGCTGTCAAAATAACCCGCCGTGCGCGGGGTCAGCACCGGCCCGGGGGCGACGCAATTGGCGCGGATATTATCGCGGGCATGCGCCATCGCAATCTCGCGGGTCATCGCTTCCAGCGCGCCCTTGCTGGTTGTGTAAGCGATTTGCGGCACGGCTGAGGCGCTATGCGCGACCACGGATGACATGGTGACCAAACTACCGCTTTGCTGCTTGATGAGATGCGGCAGCGCGGCTTTATAAACCAGAAACGCGCCGGTCAGGTTTGTGTCGAGCGTGGCTTGCCATGTGGCCAACGGCGTTTGCGCGGGCATGCCGTCATCGTCGCCCAGCATGGCTGCATTATTAACAATGCCGTCAAGGCCGCCCATTTTGTCAATCGCGCTGGCGACCATAGCCGTCACGGCGGCTTCATCGGTCAGCTCACCGGCGAGGGCGATAATCTTGTCACTATCGGGCAGGGTGGCTTTGGCGGCGTCTGCCACGTCTTGCGTTTTCTCGCAAAGGGCCAGCACCGCACCTTCGGCATGAGCTTTGGCTGCAATGGCGCGACCCAGTCCGCCATTGGCGCCGGTCAGCAATATTTTTGTCCCCGATAAACGCATTTCTAATTCCTTTAAGCGACAAACACAGATTGCAGCGCTTCTCAGGAATCGGGTTTATAATCAAAACACACAAAAATGAAGGAAAAGTTTTGGACGCGATCGGCCAAAATGAAGCACCCGAGCAAAATGAGGCCGCGTCAGAGGCGGGGCCATTTGTTATTGTCGTCGGAAATGAGAAGGGTGGCGCAGGGAAAACCACCGTTTCCATGCATCTTATCGCTGCGCTTTTAAACGCCGGTAAGCGCGTTGGCGCGATTGATTTGGATATTCGCCAGCGCAGTCTCAGCAATTATATTGACCATCGCCGCCTTTGGGTCGGCCAGCGTGACATCTCCATGCCCGAGCAAATTGTGCTGGAACCGCCGCGCGGGCAAACCATTGTCGAGCGACAGCGCGAAGAGGCGGACAGCTTTGTGAATGCGTTGGGTCAATTACGCACACGCAATGATTTTGTCGTCATTGATTGCCCGGGCGCAGATAGTTATTTCGCCCGTCTCGGTCATGCCGCTGCCGATATGCTCATCACGCCGATGAATGAGAGCTTTGTAGATTTTGACCTGCTGGCCAAAGTTGACCCTGAAACGCTCAATATCGTGTCGCCGAGTATTTACGCCGAAAAAGTCTGGTCGTGCCGCAAGGCGCGCGCGCAGGCCGATGGCGGGTCGATTGATTGGGTGGTTATGCGTAATCGCACCAGTCACATTCATGCCAAAAACCGGCAGAGACTTGAATCCGCTTTGACCGAATTATCCAAACGTCTCGGCTTTCGGGAAGTGCCCGGCTTTTCTGAGCGGGTGGTGTATCGCGAAATGTATCCTGCCGGATTAACCCTGCTTGATTTAACCGATGATGAAACCGGCCCCGGCCTGACCATGAGCCATGTCGCTGCCCGCGCCGAATTGGCGGCCATGCTGGCGGCCCTGCAATTGCCCGGCTTGCATGTGGAGCCGGTAGATAAGAGCGCCTGATGGGCTTTCTCGGATTAGGCATTGCTTTATTGCTCGTCGGCTTATTGCTGATTGCGTTGGTGACGCAAGTTACGGCGCGCACCTTAAAACTCACCGCTTTGGCCATTGTGTTTATCGCCGCCGCCACTGCTTTGCTGATTTTTGCCATTGCCGGACGCTATGGGCTGGCCGCGCCCGCCGGAGCGTTGGCGCTTTGGGGCATGCGGGCTTATTTACTGGCCCGCCAAATTCGCGCCGGCGCGCAACCCACCGGGCGCAATGCGGCGCAGCGCGGCAAGACGATGGGGCGGGCTGAGGCATTGGAAATTTTAGGGCTGCAAGAGGGGGCCACCCCCGATGAGATTGAAGCCGCCTATAAGGCGTTGATTGTCAAAAATCATCCCGACCAAGGCGGCACGGATTGGCTGGCAGCGCGGCTGAATGAGGCGCGCGATATTTTACTCGATGATTAAGGCCCGATAGGCAGGCAATTGGGCGTCACATCGCGCAGCCTGTCGCATAGGGAAAAGGCTTGTGGCTCCGACAAATTGGCAAAGCGCGCGCGATAAATCCGCTTGCCGTTTTTCTCAAACGGCTCGGTGCTTTCTTCCGCCATTTCAAGATGCGTGCCAAGCACACGGCGCACACGTTGCAACTGGCTGCGGGCATGATTGGATGCGGAAAATGCGCCGACCTGAATTTTCCAATCCTGACGGTCGCCGGTCTCACCGGCTTGCGACAGCAAAGCATCGGCCGGGCGGTCGAGCCATTGCGCGGCGCGTTGCAGCTTGGCGGCGGCGATGGAAGGCGTTGGCATCGGCACGGCGCGCGCGAGGCTGCGCTCGGCCAAAGAGGTGACGCGGCGGTCGCGGGTTTGCGGCGAGTCACTGCCCAGCACCACAATAATCACGCGCTTGCCGTCACGCTGCACGGCGGTCGCCAGATTATAGCCCGATGCGCGAATATAACCGGTCTTCATGCCCATCGCGCCATAAAGGCGGCTCAGCAGGCGGTTATGGCTGATATAGGTTTTTCCCCGATATTCGAACTCGCGCAGCCGCCAGACCGTCTCGAAATGCGGAAAACGATTGAGCAGCAGATTGGCCAGCCGCGCCATATCACGCGCCGTGGTTTGCTGCCGCCAGTGATACAGCCCCGACGCATTGGTAAAGCGCGTATCATAAAGCCCAAGTTGGCGCGCCTTGCCGGTCATGCGCCGCGCAAATTTGGCCTCAGAACCGGCAATATGTTCGGCCACGGCGGTGGCGACATCATTGGCCGATTTCACAATCAGCGATTGCATGGCCATACGGGCGGTAATGGTGGAGCGGGTGCGAAGGCCCAGCTTGCTGGCCGGTTGCCGCGCCGCATTGCGCGAGACACGAATTTTCGTATTCGGCTTCATGCGGCCGCTCTCAATCTCCTCAAACATCATGTAAAGCGTCATCATTTTCGCCAAACTGGCCGGATAACGCTGCTGATTGGCGCGATATTGGTGCAAAGTGCGCCCGGTTGACGCATCAATAACAATCGAAGAAAACTGCGCCGCGCGCGCATTATCGGTTAAACCCCATGAAAAACATAGGGTTAACACAATGGTGGCAAGTCTTAAGATGAACACGGAATCGCTCCTCATGAGCGCATATTAGCAACTGGCATTTGCTTTGGAAACGCACCCACATACATTATTCCATAAGTGTGGTTTCACTTGATGCAGTTAGAATTCGGGGTAACATTAACGCATGATGATTCCGAATGACGATAAAGTGACCATGCAGGACAAAAAACCCGGTGGGAAAGATAACGGGAAAGATGGCGGCAATGATGCCGGTACGGTGACATTGACGCGCACCAAGACCCAGAAACCCGCCATGTATAAAGTCCTGCTGCTGAATGATGACTACACGCCGATGGAGTTTGTGATTTATGTCCTACAGCGCTTTTTTTCAAAGAGTGCCGAAGATGCAACCAAAATCATGCTGCATGTGCATCAGAATGGTGTCGGGATTTGCGGTGTGTTTACGTATGAAGTAGCGGAAACCAAAGTAACTCAAGTAATGGATATGGCACGGCAGCACGACCATCCGCTGCAATGCACAATGGAAAAAGACTGATCGGATTAAGGAGCTGAACGTGCCCGCATTTTCAAAAGAACTTGAGCAAGGATTGCACCGCGCATTGGTGCTGGCCAATGACCGCAGCCACGAATATTCGACGCTGGAACATTTGCTGTTGGCGCTGACCGAGGATGTCGATGCCATTGCCGTGATGGAAGCCTGCGGCGTTGATATTGAATTGCTCCGCAATAATCTGACCAATTACATCGACAATGAATTGACCGGACTGGTGATTGAGGATGACGAAGACTGCAAGCCGACCGCCGGTTTTCAACGTGTCATTCAGCGCGCCGTTATTCATGTGCAAAGCTCGGGCCGTGATGAAGTGACCGGAGCCAATGTGCTGGTCGCCATGTTTGCCGAGCGCGAAAGCCATGCGGCTTACTTCCTGCAAGAGCAAGAAATGACGCGCTATGATGCCGTGAACTTTATTTCGCATGGTGTCGCCAAAAAACCGGGCAAAGCCGAAACGCGCTCGGTTGAGGGCGCATCGGATATGGGCGATGAGGGCCACGGCGTGCCGGATGGCGAAGCGCTGGCGGCCTATTGCGTTAATCTGAACGACAAAGCCCGCGAGGGTAAAGTTGACCCGCTCATTGGGCGCTCAAAAGAAGTCTCGCGCGCCATTCAAATTCTGTGTCGCCGCAATAAAAACAACCCGCTTTTGGTCGGTGACCCGGGCGTTGGCAAAACCGCCATTGCCGAAGGGCTGGCGCGCAAAATCATTGAGGGCGATGTGCCGGATGTCTTGCACGATAACGTCATTTATTCGCTTGATATGGGCGTGCTGCTGGCCGGAACGCGCTATCGCGGCGATTTTGAAGAGCGCCTGAAGCAAGTCATGGCCGAGCTGGAAGAAATGCCGGAAGCGGTTTTGTTCATTGATGAAATTCACACCGTCATCGGTGCGGGCGCGACCTCGGGCGGCGCGATGGATGCCTCCAATTTGCTGAAACCCGCATTGCAAAGCGGTGGCCTGCGCTGCATGGGCTCAACCACTTATAAAGAGTTCCGCCAGCATTTTGAAAAAGACCGCGCCTTGGCCCGTCGTTTCCAAAAAATCGACGTGAATGAGCCGAGTGTGCCGGATACGATTAAAATTCTGCAAGGGCTGAAAAGCTATTTCGAGGATTTTCACGCCATTCGCTACACCAATGAAGCGTTAAAGGCGGCAGTTGAATTGTCGTCGCGCTATATGGCCGACCGCAAGCTGCCGGATAAGGCAATTGATGTGATTGATGAAGTCGGCGCATCGCAAATGCTGCTGCCCGCCTCCAAGCGCAAAAAAACCGTAAGTGTCAAAGACATTGAGGCGACCATTGCCACGATGGCGCGCATACCGCCAAAAACCGTGTCGAAAGACGATACGGAGAAGCTTAAGGGTCTCGATGTCACGCTGAAGCGCGTTGTCTTTGGGCAGGATGAGGCGATTGCTGCGCTGGCGGCCTCTATCAAATTATCCCGCGCCGGTTTGCGCGAGCCTGAAAAGCCGATTGGCAGTTATTTATTTTCCGGCCCGACAGGCGTCGGCAAAACCGAAGTGGCGCGTCAACTGGCCTCGGCTATGGGGGTTGAATTGCTGCGCTTTGATATGTCGGAATATATGGAACGCCACACGGTCTCGCGCCTGCTCGGTGCGCCTCCCGGCTATGTCGGCTATGACCAAGGCGGCCTGCTGACCGATGGTATTGACCAGAACCCGCATTGCGTGTTGCTGCTCGATGAGATTGAAAAAGCGCATCCTGATTTGTTCAATGTGCTGTTGCAGGTGATGGACCATGGCAGCCTGACCGATGCCAATGGCCGCAAGGTCGATTTCCGCAATGTGATTGTCATTATGACGACCAATGCCGGTGCCTCTGATATGGCGAAAGAGCCGATGGGCTTTGGCCGGACGCGCCGCGAGGGCGAGGACAGGGAAGCCATTAACCGCATGTTCACGCCGGAGTTTCGCAATCGCCTCGACGCCGTTGTGCCGTTTGGCAATTTGCCGCCGGAGGTTGTCGTGCGGGTGGTTGAGAAGTTTATCCTCGAATTGGAAATGCAACTCTCTGACCGCAATGTGATTATTGAAGTGTCGCGCAAAGCTATGGATTGGCTGGTCGAAGAGGGCTATGACCCGCAAATGGGCGCGCGGCCTATGGCGCGTATCATTCAGGAAAACATCAAGAAACCGCTGGCCGATGAATTGCTGTTCGGCAAGCTGCAAGGCGGTGGTTTGGTGATGGTTGACCTTGATAAGGCGAAAAAACTGACCTTTAAATATAAGGAAGACAAGCCGAGCAAGAAATCCGGCAAGCCCTCCGAAAAGGTTAATTAAGACCTAGAGATGCGCGCGGATTTTTTCCGCCGTTTCATTCAGCACCGCCATGTTTTCAGGCTTGCGCGCATGAAATTCAAGCTCCAGCCCATCATGGCGCGGCAGAATATGCATGTGATAATGCGGCACGGTTTGACCGGCGGCAGAACTGTTGAGCTGCGCCATCATAAAGCCCGGAGCATCCATCGCCTGCACCACGGCGGCGGCGACTTTTTTGGCGGTCGCCATCACCGCCGCTGCGCCATCCTCTGATAAATCGAGAAAAGTCACGGCAGGCTCCTTCGGGATGACCAGACAATGGCCCACGGCTTGCGGCATGATATCCATAAACGCCAGCGTCTTATCATCCTCATAAAGCGTGATATTGGGCATCTCGCCACGCAGAATTTTGGCGAAGATATTATTCTCGTCGTAAGCGTCATCCAGTTTGATCATTATCTTGTCCCTCGGCTTGGTTTTTCTTAAACGGCGTGTGATTGCTCAATACGGCGATGTCATTGTCCACATATTGCCGCTCGCTTTCAAGATAGTTGCCGACCGCCTCGCGCAAGCCCTCATGCGCGATGTAATGCGCCGAATAGGTGCGATGCGGCACATATCCGCGCGCCAGCTTATGCGTGCCTTGTGCGCCCGCCTCAACGCGCTTTAAACCGCGTTCAATGGCGAAATCAATGGCTTGGTAATAGCACAGCTCAAAATGCAGAAACGGGTGGTCTTCAATACAGCCCCAATTGCGCCCGAACAGCGTGTCCCCGCCGATAAAGTTGAGCGCACCGGCAATATATTGCCCGTCGCGCTTGGCCATAATCAGCAACACATCATCGGGCATGCTGGCGCTTATCATGGAGAAAAACGACCGCGTGAGATAGGGCGTGCCATATTTGCGATGGCCGGTATCCATATAGAAGTGAAAAAATGCGTCCCAATGTTCTTCGGTCAGCGCGTCGCCGGTCAACCACTCCACCTCAATGCCGTTTTCCACGGCTTTGGCGCGTTCTTTTCGTAAATTCTTACGCTTGCGCGAGGCCAGTGCCTCTAAAAACGCATCAAAACTCGGATAGCCGTCATTCATCCAATGAAATTGTTGGTCGGTGCGCTGCAAAAAGCCCTGTCGGCCCAGCGCGTCCCAACTCTCTTCGGGCAGAAAATTAAAATGCAAGGAAGAGGATTGCAGCTTGTCGAGCAGGGTCAGGCTACCGGCCAGCAGGCTGGTCTCATATCCCGCCGCATTCGGCCCGTCGCGCACCAAAAGGCGACGCCCGCCCGCCGGGGTAAAGGGCACGGCACTCAGCAGCTTGGGATAGTAATTGCCACCGGCGCGATGAAACGCATCGGCCCAGCCATAATCAAAAATATACTCGCCCTGGCTGTGGTTCTTTAAATAAAGCGGCATCACCGCCTGCACTTTGGCGTCGGCGTCTTCCAGCACCAAATGCTGTCCCAGCCAGCCGGTTTCAGAAACCGCCGAGCCGCTCTCTTCGAGCGCCAATAAAAACGCATGGCGCAGAAACGGATTATAAATCTGGCTGTCAGGATTGGCACAGGCGTCCCAATCCGCCGCCGCAATGGCAGTCAGGCTGGTCAGAACTTTCAACTGAACGGCTGCGGCCTCGCTCATTCGGCAACCTCAATCACAGCGTCAATCTCAACCGCCCAATTCATTGGCAGGCTGGCGACGCCGACGGCAATGCGGCTATGCACGCCGCGCTCGCCAAACACATCATGCATCAACTCAGACGCGCCATTTATGACGGCGGGGTGGTGGGTAAAATCGGGCGTCGCATTGACAAAGCCGTTGAGCCGCACAATGCGCGTGAGCCGCTCAAAGTCGCCATTAAGCGCGGTCTTTATTTGCGCGATAATGTTCAGTCCGGCCATTTGCGCGGCGCGTGTGCCATCCTCAATTTCCAGCCCGTCGCCAAGGCGGCCGGTAATGCTGGCACCGCTTGCGCCAATCGGCCCTTGCCCCGAAATCACCAGCAAATGGCCGCTCTGCACAACGGGCACATAAGCGCCCAAAGGGGCTTTTGCTTGCGGCAGGGTCAGGCCCATTTCATCAATAATTGTGTCGATTGCGCTCATCATCTTCTCATTACTTATCTAGGGCAAAGTTTGCCATATGTTAGCGGTTCAGCCTACAGGCTGCGGCCTTTTTTAATGCTGCTGTCACCAAATTTATGGCGCAGGCTGTCCATCGCCTGCTCAGCCGCTTTGCGGCGGCCCTTATCGGGGTCAGCGAGGTCGAGCGGGTCAGCCAATTGGTCGTCCACCAATCCGGCGACACCAATGCCGATAAGGCGGAATTTTTGTCCCGGATGCTCTTTCAGGATTTGCCGCATCATTTTGCGCCCCTTATCGAACATCACATCGGCCAATTGCGTCGGGTCGGGCAGCGAGACATTGCGGGTCAGCGATGACAATCTATCGGCTTTCATCTTCAGCACCACGGTTTTGCCTGCCACGCCTTTGGTCTTGCAGCGTTTGGCGGTCTTCTCAGCCAGCCACCAAAGATGCTTTTCAAGCGCCTTGGCGTCGCTTAAATCCTCATTAAAAGTGGTCTCGCTGGAGATCGATTTGGCGGCTGTGCTGGGCACGATTTTGCGACTGTCTTGGCCTCGCGCCAAACGCGCCAATCGCAAGCCCATTGAGTCATAGCGGCGCGCCAATTCGCTTTCGTCAATTTTTTGTAATTGCGCCACTTGGCGAATACCATCACGCGCCAGCCGCGCCTGCATGGCTTTGCCGACCCCCCAAATTGCGCCGACCGGCAATGTGGCGAGAAAGCTCAGCGTCTCGGCCTCACCGATAATCGAAAAGCCGCGCGGCTTGTTTAAATCAGAGGCCAGCTTGGCGAGAAACTTATTATGGCTGAGGCCGATGGAGACCGTAATGCCAATCTCTTTTTCAATGTGATTGGTCAGTCGCATCAGGCTTTCGGCAGGCGCGCCGCCATGCAGACGCTCCGTGCCGCGTAAATCCATAAACGCTTCATCAATTGATAGCGGCTCGACCAAAGGCGTCAATTCACGCATCAGGTCGCGCACTTCGCGGCCAACGCGGCCATATTTTTCCATATCGGGTTTGATAATCACCGCTTCGGGACAGGCTTTGGTGGCCTTAAACATCGGCATGGCGGAATGCACGCCGTGAATGCGGGCAATATAGCAGCAGGTCGAGACGACGCCGCGCCGTCCGCCGCCGATAATCACCGGCTTATCATTCAGTTCCGGATTGTCGCGTTTCTCAACCGCCGCATAAAACGCATCGCAATCGAGATGTGCCACGCCGAGTTGCATCAGCTCATCATGCTTAACAAGGCGCGGGGAATGGCAAGACGGGCAGCGCGTTTCATCGGCCTCAAATGTGCCGGTGTTCAAACAGTCGCGGCATAGCCCGGCATTGGCCGTCGGCGCGTCACCCGTTTTCGTCGTCGCTGATATGTCCTGCGATATAGTCATGCACCTCGGCCCAAATATCGATGCGGGTGGTTGCGCCATCGGCTTTGCCAATCAATTTTTGCAGACGCGGGTCGGCAATAAAATGAATGCAATGCACATCGGGCGCGTCCTCCGCCACCGAGTTGATATTGTGCGGTATATCGTCGAGAAAGAAAACCGGCCCGGCTACTTTATCAGCCAGCCATTTCACGGCGGGGCCTTTCAGCCCACTATTCACGACAACCGGATAATCCATGCCGTGGCCTTTAAGATTGTCAATGCGCGCTTGTTTATGGTCGGCGGGCAAATTGGTTAGCACAATAATTTGCGCCTGCGCCGACAGTGCTGATAATACATGGGCCGCGCCATCTGCGGCGTCAATATGTGGCGTCTCGGCGGCGAAGAAATCATCAATCAGCGTTGGGATTTTGACCGGCTCATTGGTCTCTTTCGATTTGATATTATTGGTCAGCCCAAAATTTTGTAGGTCAATCCAAAGGCCAATGCCTTCGAGATAAACCTCAACCCGCTCCATAAATTTCAGCAATACCTCATCGGCATCACTGATAATAAGCGGGCGGTTCGGGTCGAGGCTCAGAGCTTCAAGCTGCGCCATAATCTGCGGTTCAATATTACTCATTTACACGTCACTCATGTCCAATGGGGCAAGTCACCGCCGGGCAGGGCCATGCGGGCTTGCGCCGGATGTTCGGGGTTAATCTCATGCGCGTCGCAAAACTCGGTCAGCAGCGCTTCGTCAAACAAAAAGAAATCCAGCACACCGGCCAGCATTTCGGGGTCTTGGGCGCGTTCCAAAATATCGCCCGTGCCAATGCCCGACAGGGCGGCGAAACGATCCATCATCTCGTCAATGCCTGCCAAATAGGAAAGGGCTTTCAGGGCCAGAATTTCGGCTTCTTCTTGCTGCATGGCGTTATAATTAGGTTGTTTGTGGCAAAGAACAATAGCAATAAAAAAGGCGCCCCAGAGGACGCCTTTCAGTCAACAAGATCAAGTGATTTACTTGATTTTGTTTTCCTTGAATTCTACATGCTTGCGCGCAACCGGATCATATTTCCGAACGACCATTTTCTCAGTCATGGTGCGGGCATTTTTCTTGGTGACATAGTAAAAACCGGTGCCGGCAGTGCTTTCCAGCTTGATTTTAACTGTTGTTGGTTTTGCCATCGGTCAAGTCCTTAAAACGAATGCGCCCAAAGCGGCGTGTGGGCGTGAAAATAGGCATTTCACGGCGCTTGTCAACCTTAACTAAAGCTCGGTAATCACCGGTTTGCCGTTGATGAAGCGTACATAAGGTGCGGGTTTTTTCATCTGCGCCTTGCGGTCGAGTTTCATCCGCTCTTCCACCATATCAATGACGGACCGCGTAATGGCGGGCAGGTCGAGCTTGCGCGCGGCGGGCAGGGTCAGCCAATGCAGGTCCAGCAATTCGCCGCTGGCTTTCGCCATTTCTTCGGGGTCGGTATGAATAAACTCGTCATAAACCATGAAAAAGCGTGTATCAAAGCGGCGCGAGCGATAGGTCGGGGTAACGGCGCGCGCGATGAAATCCATCCGGTCGAGCGGCGGTTCAACACCGTGGTCGAAATAGCTTTGCCAAACCTTATCGCCGGTTGAGAGAGTTTTTTTGGTCTCGCGGCCAATAATCAGACCGGTTTCTTCATAGGTTTCCCGAATGGCGGCGAGTGCCAGTCCGCGCAATTTATTATCGCTGACATTTTTGCGGGTTTCTTTACGCAACCGCTTCATCACCGGCGCGCTGAGGTTTTTCGGCACTTGCAAGCGTTGGTCGATGAGGTCCAGGCGTCCACCCGGAAACACAAATTTATTCGGCATGAACTTATGCGAGGCGGCGCGCTTTCCCATTAGGATTTTCGGCTGCTTGGCTTGGCGCACCACAATCAAGGTCGAGGCCTCTTTGGGGCGCACAGCTTTAGCGCTGTCATCGCGATATTCGCCGGGGGTCTGAGCGGGGGTGCCGTATGCGGGGGTGCTTTTCTTACTCATTATCTTCAACTTTCTCATTTTCAGGGCCATCGGAGGCAAAGCCGTGCATACGCAGCGCCCATTGCAGGCCGACAACGGCGCCTTTGACCAATGGCAGGGATATCAGGCTCACGATAATCGCCAAGAGACAAAACATGATGGCGTGAACATAAAGCGGCGGCGTGTAGCTGCGCTCAACAATCAGCGCGACCGGCACAATGACATGGCCGACAATGAAAATAGTGAAATAGGGCGGCGCATCATCGGCTTGGTGTCCCGATAAGGCGAGGCCGCATGCGTTGCATGTGTCGCTGATTTTCAGATATTTGCGAAACAGGGTTTTGGTGCCGCATTGCGGGCATTGACCGCGCAAGCCACGCCACATCGCGGTGCGGCGGCTGCGCTCTTCGCGCAAAATATGGTCAATGGTCATCGTGAGCGTCTTCCCCTAGAGCGTCTGGCAGTGGGACGCTTCGGGCCGGACCGCCTGAACGCGCCGCGCCGTCTCGGCCCTTTTGCAGATTTGTCGCCATATGTGCCACCATCAACCAGCGAAAACAAGAGGCCGCCTTTTAGCGGTGTGGCTTCTTCAAGCTCTACCTCAACGCTTTCACCAATGCGAAAGCTGACGCCACTTGTGCCGCCGGTCATGAACATATTGTTCTCATCGGCATAAAACCGCTCATCACCCAATCGCGAAATCGGAATAAGACCGTCTGCGCCACTATCATCCAAAGTGACAAATAATCCGGCGCGTGAGACACCGGAAATGCGACCGGCAAAGCTCTGGCCGATTTGGCTCGACATATGGGCTGACAGATAACGCTCTCCGGCACTGCGCTCGGCCAGCATGGCGCGCCGCTCGGTTTGCGAAATCGCCTCGGCAATATCGGGCAGGGCTTCGGCTTCTTCTTCCGTCTGGCCGTCATTTCCGGCCTTAAGGGCAGAGATGAGGGCGCGATGCACGGTCAAATCCGCATAGCGGCGAATGGGCGAGGTGAAATGCGCGTAACGCCCCAAATTCAGACCGAAATGGCCGATATTATCAATAGTGTAAATGGCCTGTGCTTGTGTCCGCAGCACCGCCTCAGAGACGGTGGGCGCGTAAGCCTCATCCTGGGCTTGCTCCATCAATCCGTTAAATAATTTCGGCAATAGGGTTTGGCCAAGGCTCAGCTTAACATTCATGGAGCGCAGAAAATCAGACAAGGCCCGCACACGGTCATCGGGCGGCGTGTCATGCACACGATAAATCAATGTGCGCTTGTGTTTTTCCAGCGTCTCGGCGGCGCATACATTGGCCGCAACCATCATTTCTTCAATCAGCTTATGCGCTTCCAAAGAGGGCGGAATATAAATCCGCGCAATTTTGCCTGCGCCATCCATCTCAATGCGCCGCTCGGGGCGATTAATCCGCAAGGGCTGACGCTGCTCACGCGCCTCAACCATGCATTGATAAGCCTGCCATAGGGGTTGCAGCACCGGCTCATTGAGTGCGCTGAAAGCGGGCGGGCAATCGCCGTCAAAAGCGCGCTGCGCTTCGGCGTAACTCAGCTTGGCAACCGAGCGCATCAGGCCGCGATAAAATTGATGGCCGGTTTTCCGGCCATTGGCTGCAATTTGCATCCGCACCGCCATACAGGGGCGGGTCTCATTTTCGCGCAATGAGCATAAATCAGTGGACAGCCTTTCGGGCAGCATCGGCACAACGCGGTCGGGCATGTAAACCGAATTGCCGCGCTTGCGCGCTTCAACATCCATCTCGCTGGCCGGTGTCACATAGGCGGCGACATCGGCAATCGCCACCCAGACAATATAGCCGCCCTCATTGTCAGGGTCGGCTTCGGCAAATACCGCATCGTCATGGTCGCGCGCATCGGCCGGGTCAATGGTGATAAAAGGCAAGGCGGTCAGGTCTTCGCGGCCTTTGGCGTCAGCTTCGGTTACCGCCTCGGCTTCGCGCAGCACGGCCTCGGGAAAGACGGTCGGCAGGCCTTGCTCGGCAATTGAGATGAGCGAGAAAGCATGTGGGTCATCTGCCGCGCCGATATTTTCTTTCATGCGGGCGCGTTTGGCACCCATGCGCGGGCCGGGCAGTTTTTCGCACATCAGCAAATCGCCATGCGCGGCCTTGGTATCTTTCTCAAGCTGGTAATCATGCCGCTCGCGGCGGTCAGCCGGAATAAGCCACAGGCCGTCACTGCGCTCGCGCACAACGCCGATAATCTGCCCACCGGCATCGCCCAGCTTGCGAATAACCCGCGCAATATATGTGCCCTTATCAACGCGCCGCAGCCGCGCCAAAGCCGTATCGCCGGGCGAAACGGGCGGCGAGGGGCGATGCCGCCGATTGCGCGGCGCGCTGTCGTCAATCTCAATCATCGGGTCTTCGGGGCCGTCCAATAATTGCCCTTCATGGCGGGCGCGGGCGACCAGAAAGCCCTCTTTATTGCGGCCGGTCACTTGCACAACCGAGACGCTGGGCAAATCGCCTTGCCCGCGCATACCGCTTTTGCGACTGCCTTCCAGCAGCCCCTCGGCACTCATTTCGCGCAGCAAACGCTTTAGCGGAATGCGGTCAGCACCCTTAATGTTGAAGGCTTTGGCAATGTCGCGCTTGGTCGTCTCGCCGGGCCGGTCGGCGATGAATTTCAAAATCTCATCGCGCGTGGGAATGCTTCCCATTAGGCGCTCTTTTTCTTCTTCTTCGGCGCCGCTTTTTTCCGTTTTTTGGCAGGCCCTTTGGCAATGCGCGCCGCGATGAGTTCCAATCCGCGCTCTAGCGTAACATCCTCAGGATTTTCATCCTTGGGAATGGTCGCATTGACCTTTTCATATTTCACATAGGGGCCGAAGCGGCCATCCATCACGCGCACCGGTTTTTTATCATCCGGATGCTCGCCAAGGTCTTTAATCACGCTGCCGCCGCGACGTTGCGCCGGGCCTTTGGCTTTGCGCTCGGCCAATACGGTGACGGCGCGATTGACGCCAATCTCGAAAACCTCATCGGGTGTCTCAAGGCTGGCCGATTGCTTACCCGCTTTAATATAGGGGCCGTAGCGACCAATATCGGCCATAATATCTTCGCCCGTTTCAGGATGCGCGCCAATATTGCGCGGCAGCGATAGCAGCTTCAGCGCATAATCAAGTTCCATCTCGGCGGGTGTTTTACCCTTGGGAATACCGGCGCGTTTCGGCTTCTCGCCCGATTCAGCAGGCATATCGCCTGCATCACCCAATTGAATGTAAGGACCAAAGCGTCCGTTTTTAACATGCACATCAAAGCCGGTCTCAGGGTCTTGCCCGAGAACGCGCTCAATATCGCCTTGTTCGGCTTGCTCACCGGCAAAGGGGCGGGTGAAGCCGCAATCAGGGTAGCGTGTGCAGCCGACAAAGGCACCAAAGCGCCCCGTCTTCAGGCTCAATTCACCATCATTACATTTCGGGCAAATGCGCGGATTACCATTGCCGGTATCCTTGAAAATATGCGCGCCCATGACTTCATTCATCGTGTCAAGAATTTGCGTATTGCGAATTTCCATCGTCGACTCGACGGTTTTGTGAAAATCGTCCCAGAAGCGCGACAGCACTTCTTTATAGCTCAGCGAGCCATCCGACACTTTATCGAGATCGGCTTCCAGCGCGGCGGTGAAATCATATTCAACATAGCGGTCAAAGAAGTTTTCCAAAAAGGCGATAACCAAGCGGCCTTTATCCTGCGGAATAAAGCGATTGCGGTCCATCACAACATAATCGCGCTCGCGCAACACACTCAGTACCGAGGCATAAGTGGAAGGGCGGCCAATGCTCAATTCTTCCATGCGCTTCACCAAAGTCGCTTCGCTATAGCGCGGCGGCGGCTCGGTGAAATGTTGTTCCGGTGAAATTTTGAACACCGATAGATTTTCGCCTTCATTGACTTGCGGCAGGCGCGGTCCGTCTTTTTCATCGGCCTCGTCATCCTTACCTTCTTCATAAAGCTTCAAAAAGCCGGAGAAAGTAATCACCGTGCCGGAGGCGCGCAAACCGGTCAGCCCGTCTGCGCCGCTAATGGAAATCGTGGTGCGCTGCACCCGCGCATTTTCCATTTGAGACGCCATGGTGCGTTTCCATATCAGTTCATAAAGCTTGGCTTGGTCGCCATCCAGAAACCGGCCCATTTGGTCGGGGCGACGCGCCAGAGATGTCGGGCGAATGGCCTCATGCGCTTCTTGTGCATTGGCCGCCTTGGTTTCATAAACCCGCGCCGCGCTCGGCAAATACTCATCACCGAAATCCTCAACAATCACTTCGCGGGTTTCGGTCACGGCCTCGGGCGCAATTTGCGTGCCATCGGTCCGCATATAAGTAATCAGGCCGGTTTCCTCGCCATCAATCGTCACGCCTTGATATAAAAGCTGCGCCACTTGCATGGTGCGTTTGGCGTTAAAGCCCAGCTTGCGGCTGGCTTCTTGTTGCAGGGTGGAGGTGGTAAACGGCGCGGCGGGTTTTCTTTGCCCGGGCTTGCTCTCAATCGCGTCAATGGTGAAGTCAGTGCTGGCGATGGCGGTTTCCGCCTCGCGCGCCATATCCTCATTGGCGAGGGTAAACTTGTCGAGCTTTTCACCCTTATGGCGCACCAGCCGCGTCGGCAATGTGTCGCCATTGGCGGTTTTGAAATCCGTATCCACCGACCAATATTCGCGTGGGTTAAACGCTTCAATTTCCAATTCGCGTTCGCAAATCAGGCGCAGCGCAACCGATTGCACACGGCCTGCCGAGCGCGAGCCGGGCAGTTTGCGCCACAGCACGGGCGACAGATTAAACCCGACCAAATAATCGAGTGCGCGACGCGCCAAATAAGCATCGACGAGTTTCTCATCAATTTGGCGCGGTTTGGCCATGGCTTCCAGCACGGCGTTTTTGGTGATGGCGTTAAACACAACGCGGCTGACCGGCTTGTCGCCCAGCACTTTCTTTTTGCGGAGGACTTCCAACACATGCCAGCTAATGGCTTCGCCTTCGCGGTCGGGGTCAGTGGCCAGCACGAGGGAGTCGGCGCTTTTGACGGCCTTGGCGATATCGCTCAAACGTTTGCGCGCATCGCCTTGCTCTTCCCAAGACATGGCGAAATCATTATCGGGGTCAACCGAGCCGTTTTTCTCAGGCAAATCTCGGACATGGCCGAAGGAAGCCAGAACCGTGAAGTCCGAGCCGAGATATTTATTGATGGTCTTCGCCTTGGCGGGCGACTCAACAATAACGACTTGCATAACAGCGCCTCAAATCTTGTTTCGGGCGCATCATATGGTCGAAATGCCCCTTCATGTCAAATCACGGATTTTTGCCAAGCGTCAAATCAGGCTGATTTTGCCGCCCGGTTCTTGCGTTAAGCGGCCTGCCAATTCCAACTCTAGCAGCACGAGATGAACCGTGCTCACCGGCGCATTTGCGGCTGTCACCAATTCATCAATGGTCATGGGCACCGGCCCCATGAGTTCAATAATCAGGGCGCGCAGGCTGTCATCGGGCTGGGTCGGATTTATCTCACTGCGTTTGGGCGGCGGCGGGGTGCGGGCATCCATTTCGCGCTGTTCCATAAGCGGGCGCAAAACATTCAGCACATCATCGGCGCTTTCCGTCATCACCGCTCCGTCGCGCAATAAATTATTCGAGCCGAGGCAGCGCGCATCAAGCGGCGAGTTCGGCACGGCGAAAACCTCGCGGCCTTGTTCGCCCGCCAAGCGCGCCGTGATGAGCGAGCCGGAACGTTGCGCCGCCTCAACCACAATCACGCCGAGTGACAGACCGGCAATAATGCGATTGCGGCGCGGAAACAGGCTGGCTTGCGGGGCCGTGTCGGGCGGGTTTTCAGAAAGCAAAAGACCTTGCTCAATAATCGCGCTTTGCAAATCGGCATTGTCGCGCGGATAGGCATGCGCCGCGCCATTGCCGATAACCGCCACCGTGCCGGTTTCAAGGGCGGCTTGATGCGCTGCGCCATCAACGCCACGGGCGAGGCCGGAGACCACGACCAATCCGGCGGCGACCAGTCCGGCGGATAAATTGGCAGTCATTTTACGCGCCGCGGCGGAGGCATTGCGCGCACCGACCATCGCAATCATCGGTTTTTCCAATAAAGCCCTATGGCTATGCGCGGCCAGCACGGGCGGCGCATCGGGCAGGGCTTGCAAGGCCTTGGGATAGCCTTCCTCGCCCCAGAATAAATAGCCGCCATTCAGCTTGTCGGTTTGGCCATATTCGGCTTTGGCCTTGGGCATGGGAAAGGCTTTGAGCGGGCGTTTGCGGCCGCCGCGTTGCGATAATTCGGGCAGGGCATCCAGCGCTTTTTCAAGCGTGCCATAAACCGTCAGCAGACGCTGAAACGTCACCGGCCCAATCTGGTCGGTGCGCGCCAGCCGCAAATAGGCAAGCTGCCGGTCGAGCGGCACGCTCATTTTGATTCAGGGATGAATCTCTCGCTCATATCCAACCACCTTATTTTTATTATTGGTGGGCAGTCGATTTTAACTGCCGATTTTAGGTTCCGTTCCGTTACGCAAGCGCACAATATTGTCGCGATGCGCCCATAAAGACAGGGCCACCATAAGCGCCGCAAAACGCGCAATATCCGCCTCGCCCAAAAATACCAAAATGGGCAAGCTCGCAATCAGGGCCGTAATGGCCGAGAGCGATGAGATGCGAGACGCAATGGCCATGACCAGCCAAATGATGAGAAAGGCAATGCCGGTCAGCGGCGACAGCATCAGCATGGCACCGATAAATACGGCGACGCCTTTGCCGCCCTTAAAGTCGAGCCAGACCGGGAATAAGTGACCGATAAAAGCTGCCGCACCGGCCATATAGGCGGCGGTATCGCTGCCCAAGCGCCAGATAAGCGCGACGGCGAGGCCGCCTTTTGCCGCGTCAGCCAATAGCGTGGCCAGAGCCAAAATTTTACTTCCTGCGCGCAACACATTGGTCGCGCCAATATTGCCCGAGCCGATATCGCGAATATCGCCCTTGCCGCCAAGGCGCGTAAACAGCAGACCAAACGGAATAGAGCCGAGCAGATAGCCAAATGCCAAGCCCATAATAATAATGACCGGTTCACTCATAATATCCCCCCAGAGCTAGAAGCTGTTTAAAGCTCAAATACCACTTCGCCGTCAACATAGCAGGCGAGCACCTGCCCTTGAACTTTTCTTTTATCAATAGCAGCATTTTGCGACTTGGAGCGCAAGGTGTCCGCATGCACCACCCACGGGGCGTCAAGGTCGGCAATGGCAAAATCGGCCCGTGCGCCGACGCTTAAAGTGCCGCCTTCCAAGCCCAGCAATTCAGCCGGACGCGCAGTTACACATGACAGCAGCCTGTCGAGCGGCACACCGTCCGCATGATGCAGGGTCAATAATCCGGCCAGCAGGGTTTCGACGCCCACCGTGCCATAGGCGGCTTGCGCGAAGGGCTGCCGCTTGGCTTCTTCATTTTGCGGATTGTGACCGGAAACCACGACATCAATCGTGCCGTCAGCGACACCCGCTATCAATGCCAGCCGGTCTTCCTCGCGGCGCAGCGGTGGCGATAATTTGGCGAAGGTCCGATAATTCTCAACATCATTTTGATTGAGCATGAGATGCGTTGCCGACACGCCGCAAGAGACGGGCAAGCCTTTTTTCTTGGCGGCACGCACGGTCTCGACGCTTTCTGCCGATGAGATGAGCGCGATGTGATAGCGCGCGCCGGTCAATTCAACGAGGCGCAGGTCGCGGTCAATAATGGCGGTTTCGGCGGCCACCGGAATACCGGCCAGGCCGAGCCGTGTCGCCAATTCGCTTTCATGCATCACACCGGCGCTTTGCAAATCTTGGTCCATCGCGTGCTGCACAATCAGCGCGTCAAATGTGCCGGCATAAGATAAGGCGCGGCGCATGGTCAGCGCATTCATCACGGCGCGGTCGCCATCGGTAAAGGCCACGGCACCGGCTTCGCTCAGCAAGCCGAACTCGGTCATGCTTTGCCCGTCGCAGCCCTTGGTTAAAGCGGCCATTGGGTGAACGCGCACAATCGCCGTGTCGCGGGCGCGGCGCGAGATGAAATCGACAAGGGCCGCATCGTCAATCACCGGATTGGTGTTCGGCATGGTTATCATGGTGGTCACGCCACCGGCGGCGGCGGCTTGCGAGGCGGTGGCCAGCGTTTCCCTGTGTTCTTCGCCCGGCTCTCCGGTGAAGACTTGCATATCGACAAGGCCGGGCAAAACGGCCATGCCTTTGCAGTCATGGGTTTTAACGCCGCTGGGGGCTTTGGCGTTTTTGCCGAGCGCGAAAATCTTGCCATTCTCGACAATCAGATTGCCCATCTCGTCCAGCCCGTTGGCCGGGTCAATCAGGCGGGCATTGGTGAAGGCGCAATTCATGTCGATTCTCCCATCTCATTCGGCAGATTGGCGGCCAGTGCCTCCAGCACCGCCATTCGCACGGCGACGCCCATCTCAACTTGGTCACGAATGAGGCTGCGCTCAGGGTCATCAGCCACCGCGCTGTCAATTTCCACGCCGCGATTCATCGGGCCGGGATGCATTACCAAAGCCTCGGGCTTGGCATAGGCCAGCTTTTCGCGGTCGAGGCCGTAAAGCCGATAATATTCGCGCACGGAAGGAATAAGCGCGCCCTCCATGCGTTCATTTTGTATCCGCAGCATCATCACAATATCGCAGCCCTCAAGCCCTTCGCGCATATTGGTAAACACGCGCGCGCCCAGCTTTTCTGCGCCGACCGGCAGCAGAGTTTGCGGGCCGATGAGATGCACTTGCGCGCCCATAGCATTGAGCAGCAGCAGATTGGAACGCGCCACGCGGCTATGGGTAATGTCGCCACAAATCGCCACGCGCAGACCTTGCAGCTTGCCGAGGCGGCGGCGAATACTCAGCGCATCAAGCAGCGCCTGCGTCGGGTGTTCATGCGCGCCATCACCGGCATTCAGCACGGCGCAGGACATTTTCTGCGCCAGCAAAGCCACCGCGCCGCTATCGCCGTGGCGCACCACCAGCAAATCGGGGTTCATAGCGTTCAGCGTCACGGCGGTATCAAGCAGCGTCTCGCCCTTATTCACAGCGGAGGTTTTGACCGCCATATTCATCACATCCGCGCCCAGCCGCTTACCGGCCAGCTCGAAAGAGCTTTGCGTGCGGGTGGAGCTTTCAAAAAACAAATTGATTTGCGTGCGCCCGCGCAGCACGGAGGTCTTTTTGTCAATCTGGCGGTTCTGCTCGACATAATTGTCGGAGAGGTCCAGCAAATAAGTGATTTCGGAAACAGACAGGCCGTCGATCCCAAGCAGGTCGCGGTGGGCGAAGGCGCCCTTAATTTCTGTCGCTGTCATTAAAGCAAAATTATATACAGACGGGCGCGAGTCGGGGCAAGCGATTATTGCCTAAAAGCGCAAGCGCAGGTTGAGCGTGCCGTAGGTCGCGACATTTGATTGCCGCAAATAAGGCCGCGCATCGCGCCAGGGCAGGCCCGTGCCACAATGAAAAGCGCGGCGGAAGCCGTCATGACACGGCGTCTCGGTCACATCACCGCCAATTTTCAAGGCGTCTTGCACATGAAGGCCGATAATCAAACGGTTGGTGGCGCGCCATAAGGCCGACATCCCCGCACCGGCATAGGGACGCGATGGCGGTTAGAACAGATTGTGAGTGAGGCATGGTTCCGTCTCTTTTTGATATTGTTAACGCACTAATAACTCAAAAAGGCGATGATTAAAACTATACCCCGTAATAAGCGTCTATCGCGCCTTGCAGGATAAAAGCGGCGGCCATTTTGTCGATAACCTCGGCGCGTTTGGCGCGGCTGGTATCGGCCTCCATCAAGGTGCGCTCAACGGCGGCGGTGGACAGCCGTTCATCCCATAACAGCACGGGCAGGGCGGGGAAGTCGGGCAGATTTTCAAGATTGCGGATAAAGGCGCGGGTAGCCTGCACACGCGGGCCTTCGCTGCCATCCATATTGAGCGGTAGGCCAAGCACCAGCCCGCCAATATTTTCGGTGCTGATAATCGCGGCCAGAGCCGCCGCATCAATGCCGAATTTTTTGCGCCGTATCGTGTCAAAGGGCGTGGCGATTTTATGGTCGCTATCGCCCAAAGCGAGGCCGATGGTTTTGCTGCCCAAATCCAGCCCCATCAGGCGGTGGCCGCGTCCCAACATGTCAATCAGTGCGGCGGGGGTGTCAATTATCTGCATGGCGTTTCAATAGCACGGCTTTCGGGGAAAGTCATATTGCGCCTATGCGCGGGCTTTGCTAGTTTCCGGCCAACTTCACGAAAAGCGGCCTTGCTAAAGGGGCCTGCAATCAAAGGCGATTAAATGTCAGTAGATGAAAAAATGGTGCGCCGCATCGCCAATCTGGCCCGTATCGGGGTGACAGATGACGAAGTGCCTGCCTTGGCCAAAGAATTAAGCGCGATTATCGGCTTTGTCGAACAGCTCTCTGAGTTGGACACGGATGGGGTCAAACCGCTGACCAGTGCGGTGGATGCAAAAATCCGTGGCCGCGAAGATGTGGTGAACGATGGCGGGTATGCGGAAGACGTGCTGGCCAATGCACCGGAAAAAGACGATGCCTATTTCGCCGTGCCGAAGGTGGTTGAATAATGACTGATTTAACCGAACTCAATCTGGCCGATGCCCGCGACGGGCTGGCCAAAAAAGAATTCTCCGCTGTTGAATTGACGCAAGCGCATATTGACCGCGTCGCCGCTTCGGCTGCGCTCAACGCCTATGTGCTGGAGACACCCGAAAAAGCTCTGGATATGGCGGCGGCAAGTGATGCCAAAATCGCCGCCGGTGAGGCGCGCCCACTTGAGGGCCTGCCGATTGGTGTGAAGGATTTATTCTGCACCAAGGATGTGCGCACCACGGCGTGTTCAAATATTCTCGGCGATTTCACCCCGCCTTATGAAAGCACGGTGACGCAAAATCTCTGGGCCGATGGCGCGGTGATGCTCGGCAAGCTGAATAATGACGAGTTTGCTATGGGGTCGTCAAATGAGACTTCGCGCTTCGGGCCGGTGGTCAATCCCTGGAAAACCGGCGACACGCAACTCGTGCCCGGCGGCTCGTCCGGCGGCTCATCTGCGGCGGTTGCGGCACGCCTCGGCATTGCCGCCACGGCAACCGATACGGGTGGCTCCATTCGCCAGCCCGCCGCCTTTACTGGCACAGTGGGGCTGAAGCCGACTTATGGGCGCTGCTCGCGCTGGGGCATTGTGGCTTTCGCCTCATCGCTCGACCAAGCCGGGCCGATTACCCATACGGTGCGCGATGCGGCGATGATGCTGAACAGCATGGCCTCTTTCGATAAGCGCGACACAACCAGCGTTGAGCGCGATGTGCCCGATTATGAAGCGGCGCTGACCGGCAATATAAAAGGGCTGCGCGTCGGTATTCCGCAAGAATATCGCGTTGATAATATGCCCGCCGAAATAGAGAACCTTTGGCAGCAGGGCATTGATTGGCTGAAAGCGGCTGGGGCGGAGATTGTCGATGTCTCGCTGCCGCATACCAAATATGCGCTGCCCGCCTATTATATTATCGCGCCCGCCGAGGCCTCGTCCAATCTCGCGCGTTATGATGGTGTACGTTATGGCGCGCGCCAGCAAGGCGTCGATATTGACGATATGTATGCGCAAACCCGCGCCGCCGGTTTTGGTGATGAGGTGAAGCGCCGCGTGATGATTGGCACTTATGCCTTATCCGCCGGTTATTATGACGCCTATTATGTCAAAGCCCTGCAAGTGCGCCGCCTGATTGCCGAGGATTTTATCAAGGCTTATGAAAAATGCGATGTGCTGCTGACGCCGACCACGCCATCAGCCGCCTTTGAGCTTGGCAAAAATGTCGAAGACCCGCTCAAGATGTATTTGAATGATGTGTTTACCGTAACGGTGAACCTCGCCGGATTGCCGGGCATTTCCGTGCCTGCCGGTTTGGATGCAAGCGGCCTGCCGCTGGGGCTTCAGCTTATCGGCAAGGCATTTGGCGAAGAAGAATTATTGCGCACCGCCGCCGTGTTGGAAGAGGCGGCCGGATTTGACGCGCAACCGCAAGATTGGTGGAGTGCATAATGGCTGAGAAGAACAACCTCATTTCCGGCGCGACCGGCGATTGGGAAATCGTTTTGGGCTTGGAAGTGCATGCTCAAATCGACTCCAATGCCAAATTATTTTCCGGTGCCTCAACCGAGTTTGGGGCGGAACCAAACGCGCAAGTCTCTTTGGTGGATGCCGCCATGCCGGGCATGTTGCCGGTGATTAACTGGTTTTGCGTCGAGCAGGCCGTGCGCACCGGATTGGGTCTGAAGGCGCAAATCAATAATTATTCAGTGTTTGACCGCAAAAATTATTTCTATCCCGACCTGCCGCAGGGCTATCAAATTTCGCAATTCCAGCAGCCGATTGTTGGCACGGGCGCGATTGAGATTGACCTTGCCGATGGCGAAGTGAAAGAAATTGGCATTGAGCGGCTGCATCTTGAGCAAGATGCAGGTAAGTCGCTGCACGACCAGCACCCGAATATGAGCTATGTCGATTTAAACCGCTCGGGCGTGGCCTTGATGGAAATCGTTTCCGACCCCGATATGCGCTCGGCGGCTGAGGCGCAAGCCTATGTCAAAAAACTGCGCGCCATTTTGCGCTATCTCGGCACATGCGACGGCAATATGGAGCAGGGCAGTCTGCGAGCTGACGTTAATGTTTCGGTGCGTAAACCGGGCGACCCGCTTGGCACGCGCTGCGAGATTAAAAACGTCAACTCCATTCGCTTTATCGGCCAAGCCATTGAATATGAGGCGCGCCGCCAAGTTGACCTGATTGAAGATGGCGGCGCGGTGGAACAGCAAACCCGTTTATTCGACCCGAAATCGGGCGAGACACGCGCCATGCGCTCCAAGGAAGAAGCGCATGATTATCGTTATTTCCCCGACCCGGATTTGCTGCCGCTTGAGTTTACCCAAGAATTTGTCGATGAGATTGCCAGGGATTTGCCGGAATTGCCGGATGATAAAAAGGCCCGTTTCATCAATGATTATGGCCTGACGCCTTATGATGCCGGCGTGCTGGTGGGCGAGGCCGAGAACGCCGCCTTCTTCGAGGCCGCCGCCGAAGGCCAAGACCCGAAAGCCGTGGCCAATATGGTTATTGGCTCAGTCTTTGCCGGTTTGAACAAGGCCGATCTCGATATTGGCGACAGTCCGGTTTCCGCCGCGCAAGTCGGCCAGCTTGTCGGCTTGATTGCCGATGACACAGTGTCGGGTCGCTCGGCTAAAGAGGTCTTCGAGCTGATGTTTGAAGACTGCCCCGACCAAGGCAAAGATCCGGCCGTGATTATTGAAGAAAAAGGCTTAAAGCAGGTCACCGATACGGGCGCTATCGAAGCCGCCGTTGATGAGGTGATTGCCGCCAATCCGGACAAAGTCGCGCAAGCCAAAGAGCGGCCAAAAATGGCCGGTTGGTTTGTCGGTCAAGTGATGCAGGCCACGGGTGGCAAAGCCAACCCGCAAGCCGTCAATCAATTGGTCTTGTCGAAGCTGGGCCTCGACTAGTTTCCGGTAAATTCGGCATCGCGTTTTTCATTAAACGCGGTGACACCCTCTTTGAAGTCTGCTGTGCGGCCGGCTGTGCGCTGGGCTTGCCGCTCATTATTCAGCTGTTCTTCATATTTGCTATCAACGCTCTCCCACAAAAGATTGCGGATGAGTTTCAGCGAATGAGGGCCTTTGGCCAATTCCCCGGCCAGTGCTCCGGCTTCATCAAGCAATGCGTCATCAGCGACAACGCGATTGATAAGACCCCATTCCAACGCGGTTTTAGAGGGCAGGCGGTCGCCCATAATCGTCAGTTCACGCGCCCGTGCCATGCCGACAAGGCGCGGCAGTAAATAGGTCGCGCCGCCATCAGGCACCAGACCGATACGGCGGAAGGCTTGCAAGAAGAAGGCGCTCTCATTGGCGACAACCATATCGGCCATCAGCGCAAAGCTCATGCCGACACCGGCGCACGGGCCGTTCACGGCAGACACAATCGGGCAGTGCAGATTGCGGAAACGGCGCAGCAGCGGGTGATAGACTTTTTCCAGCCCTTCACCGGCATCCGGCGGACGATTGCTTTTCGCGGCATCGCCTTCGCCATCCATGCGGGCGACATTGGCACCGGCGCAAAAACCGCGACCGGCACCCGTCACGATAAGCGCGCGCACGCCATTATCAGTCTTCTCAATCTCGTCGAGAGCCAAATCCATAGAGGCCAGCATCGGCCCGCTCATCGCGTTCAGGCTGTCAGGGTCATTAAAGGTTAAGGTGGCGATATTGTTTTCAATATCGAGTTTCAGTAAATCATATTCAAAGTTCATGGGTTTCTCTCACTTTTCGCCGCGCGCCGACTTCATTTGCTCGGCTTCAATATCGCGGAAATTCGGTTTGCGTTTTTCGATAAAGGCTTTCACGCCCTCAAAGAAAACCGGTTGATTGGTGTAATGACGTTGCTCTTCTTTTTCAAAATCAAGCTGGTCATGAATCGATTGCAGCATGGCTTTATCATGGGCGCGCACGGTCGCCTTCATGCCGGTGATGGAGCCTTGCGCCATGCGCGCAGCATATTCTTGCGCCTTGGCGACAAGCTGGTCATCCGGATGCACTTCCCAAACCATGCCCCATTCCAGTGCATTATCGGCGGGCAAGCTGTCACCCAGCAGAGCCATGCCATTGGCGCGGGCGCGGCCTACCAGATTGGGCACCAGCCAGCTTGCGCCGACATCGGGGATAATGCCCAATTGCGGCGCGAAGACGAGACGGAATTTCGCGCTTTCCGCCGCCAGCACCAAATCGCCCGACAAAGCCAAGCCGACACCGCCGCCTGCGGCAATGCCGTTAATCGCAGTAATAACGGGTTTGGGGCTATCAACAACGGCGCGCACAAGCGGGTTAAAACCGATTTCCATCGAATTGGCGGTAATATCGCCCGGCGACATGCCGTCCTCGCTTGGCCAATTCCCACCCGCAAGGTCAGCACCGGCGCAAAAGCCGCGGCCATTGCCGGTCAGCACAATGGCGCGCACATTATCATTCGTGGCGGCATCGCCCAGCGCGTTAATAAGCGCGAAAACAATATCGCTATTCAGGCTGTTTAAAACCTCGGGTCGGTTCATGCGAAGCGTTAAGACACCGTCCTCGCTTAATTCGCTTTCCAAAATATCGGACATACTCATTTCCCTCAATCATTCCGTGTCACTGTTTGCCCATTACCTTAATGAGATGGCGGCTATTGGCAAGTGCGACATTATCTGATTAACTCTGCGCATATTTAAGAGGGAGTTAGCCATGAGCGCAGCAGAAAACATGCCGGAATTACCGGAAACACCTGAACAAGATATTCGCCGTTTGGTGGATATGCAAAAAGCCGCACATATTGCGGAGGGGCCAATGACGGCGGCGCGCCGCATTGACCTGATTGACCGCACGATTGCGCTTTTGGTTGATAATGGCGATGCCATGGTTGACGCGCTGATGGCCGATTTCGGCAATCGCAGCCCTGAGGGCACATTGGCCACCGATGTCGGCGGCACATTGGGCGCGCTGAAATATGCCAAGAAAAACGTCAAAAAATGGATGAAGCCGTCCAAACGCCATTCCATGTTCCCGCTCGGTTTGCTGGGTGCCAGCACGCGGGTTGAATATCAGCCGCTGGGTTGTGTCGGCAATGTTGTGCCGTGGAATTTCCCGTTCAATCTGTGCTTTGGCCCAATGGGTTCGATTTTCGCAGCCGGTAACCGCACCATCATCAAGCCGTCCGAATTTACCGTGCACAGCTCGATTTTGACCAAAGAGCTTTGCGAGAAATATTTTGACGAAAGCGATGTCGCAGTTGTTTTGGGTGGCCCTGAAACCGGTGCCTCTTTCGCCAAACAGCCATTTGACCATTTGCTGTTTACCGGTGCGACGCCGATTGCTTCGCATATTATGCGCGCCGCAGCCGAAAATCTGACGCCAGTCACTTTGGAATTGGGCGGCAAGTCGCCGGTGATTGTCTCTGACAGTGCCGACTTCAAAAAAACCGCAGCCCGTGTGATGACCGGTAAAACACTCAATGCCGGTCAAATTTGCCTCGCCCCAGACTATGTCATGGTGCCGGAAGGCAAGGTTGATGAGTTTGTCGCTGAGGCCTCAGCCTCGGTGGAAGCCATGTTCCCGACGCTGAAAGACAATCCGGATTACACATCTGTCGTCAACCAGCGCCATTATGACCGCCTGCAAGGCTATTTGGATGATGCGCGTGAGAAGGGTGCCAAGATTGTTGAAATCAATCCGGCCAATGAAGACTTCTCGCAGCAGCCGCATCATAAAATTCCGCCGACCATTGTGGTTGAGCCGGGCGAAGACACGAAAGTGATGCAGGAAGAAATTTTCGGCCCGATTTTGCCGGTGAAATCTTACAAAACGACGGATGAAGCGATTGGTTATGTGAATGACCATGACCGTCCGTTGGGTCTGTATTATTTCGGTAATGATAAGGGCGAAGAAAAGCGCGTCATCAATTCGACCACATCAGGTGGCGTGACGGTGAATGACGTGATTACCCACATCATGCAAGACGACGCGCCATTTGGTGGCGTTGGCCCGTCAGGCACGGGCGCGTATCATGGGTTTGAGGGCTTTATTAATTTCAGCCACGCCAAAACCATTTTCCGTCAGTCGCCATTTGAATTTGCTGCCGGTGCGCTGCGTCCGCCTTATGGTGAGAGCACACGCAAAATGCTGGCGAGCATTATCAAGAAGTAAATCCTTTCTGGAGGGAAAACCCGCATGCGCCATTGTGTTGCATGCGGGTTTTTCTTTTTTGGCCCCACGGAAATTTGCGTTAGGTTGCGTCATGGAAAAAATTGGAAAATTCAACGCTGAAGACCCGTTTCTGCTGTCTGAGCAATTAACGGAAGAAGAACGTATGATTGCCGATAGCGCGCGCGCCTATGCCCGCGAGAGCTTGCTGCCGCGTGTAACTGACATGTTCGTCAATGAGACATCGGCGCCGGAAATCTTTACCGAGATGGGCGCGCAAGGCTTATTGGGCGTGACCATTAAGCCGGAATATGGCGGGGCAGGGGCTTCTTACGTGTCTTACGGTTTGGTGGCGCGTGAAGTCGAAGCTGTGGATAGCGGCTATCGCTCCATGATGTCGGTGCAATCATCTTTGGTGATGCATCCCATCAACACATTCGGCTCTGAAGAGCAGAAGCAAAAATATCTACCCAAACTGTCGAGCGGCGAATATATCGGCTGCTTCGGCCTGACCGAACCCGATGCCGGTTCTGACCCGGCAGGCATGCGAACCAATGCCAAAAAAGTCGATGGCGGCTTTATGGTCAATGGCTCGAAGACGTGGATTTCCAATGCGCCGATTGCCGATGTGTTCGTCGTTTGGGCCAAGTCAGCCGAACACGATAATAAGATTAAGGGCTTCATTCTTGAAAAAGGCATGAAGGGGCTGAGTGCGCCGAAGATTGAAAACAAGCTGTCTTTGCGCGCCTCCATTACCGGCATGATTATGATGGAAGATGTGTTTGTGCCAGAAGAAAATATGCTGCCTGAGGTGGAGGGTCTGAAAGGGCCGTTTTCCTGCCTCAACCGCGCGCGCTATGGCATTAGCTGGGGCGCGATGGGTGCGGCAGAGTTTTGCTTTGAGGCGGCGCGGGATTATGGCCTTGAGCGGCATCAGTTCAACAAGCCACTGGCCGCCAATCAGCTGTATCAAAAAAAGCTGGCGGATATGCAGGCGGAGATCGCGCTGGGTTATCAAGCCAGTCTGCGCGTCGGGCGCCTGATGGATGAGGGGCGCTTCGCGCCGGAAATGGTGTCTATCGTCAAGCGCAATAATGTCGGCAAGGCGCTGGATGTGGCGCGCCAAGCCCGCGATATGCATGGCGGCAATGGCATTGCCGGTGAATATCATGTGATGCGCCACGCGATTAACCTTGAGACGGTCAATACTTATGAAGGCACGCATGATGTGCACGCCCTTATTTTGGGTCGCGCCATTACGGGTATTGCCGCTTTTTAAATTAGCCCTGTAAAACCACCATGAGCGAACCAAGTATCGCGCAAATGGTGACAATGCTGGCCAATTGCGCGGCGATAATGCGGGTGTTCAGTCGCTCTTCCATCGTTGCCATTTCACTTTTTAAGGCGGCCATGTTGCTTTTGAGTTCTGTTCGCAGTGAATCAATTTCGCTTTCCAGCAGGCGAATATCATCCTTTGTGGCGATGCGATCATCCATCAAAGAGGCATAATGATTGGCCAACACTTCGGCCATGCCGGTATCCATGCCGGCTTTGGTCAAATCGGTGACAAATTTATGCGTATCAAAAGCCAAATTGCTCATCTTCTCTCTCCCGTTTTTATTGTTGAGAAAATTATAGCCTAAATCCGTGCCGCTTCAAAATCTTTCAGCATGGCGTCCCAAGCGGCTGCGTGGGCGTTGCTCCATATGGCGGCGCAGCCCGCGGCAATTACATCGCGGGTGATTTGGAAAAACAGGTCGAAATCATCTTTTATTTCATAGGTCAGATGCACCAGCCTTGCGCCGGTGACGAGATTTTCCGCCGCATAAGCATCGTCAATATAAGTGGCGATAATCTCCAGAGTGGTGCGCATCATATTGCGGCGCAGCCCCTCATCCGTATCGAGAAAAAACAGCGCCTCATAATCGGCATTGGCGGCATACAGTTTTTGAAACGCCGCCTCATATGGGTCGCCATGCTGCTCCGCATAATGGGTCAGCGATTGCTCAATCAATTGTTTTGATGCGTCGCTCATGCGGCGGCCTATAGCCGTCCTTCAACGCGAATATGCGCGTTGCGCCGCAGATTCGAAACGCAGAAATTAATCTCAATCGAACCATTGCTGAAGCCTTGCGCGGCGCAAAGCGTGATGAAGAAGGCGGTGCGCGCATAGGGCGAAGCGGCTTTATACCAGCTTACGAATTTCGGGTCGTCAATCGACTGAACCCCACCCTCATCATTCGGCTTGGCGGCGCAGGCGGTGACCAGCGCAGCACCGACGGCCAAGGCAAGGACGCGCTTCATGCAAGCCACTCTTTCGGCTTCATGGCTTCATCGGCCAGCTTGGCGGGGTCGGCAATGGCTTCGCCCTTGAGCGATTTTTCAATCAACATGCGCCCGGCCATAAATTCAGCCGGACGATTGACCGCCGTCACGCCGGTTAATTTATCGCCGGTGAAATAAAACCACGCAAAGCTGTTCGTGCTGTCATCGCCTCGCAAAACCTTTTGGTCAATCTCCAGCGGCACACCGGCAATTTGCAGTTTCACATCATATTGGTCAGACCAAAACCACGGCACTTGATGATAGGGTTTGGGCGCGCCGCAAATGGCCGAAGCCACCGCCTTGCCTTGCTCAATCGCATTCGGCACGCTTTCCAACCGCATGGTGCGGCCCAGTAAATCATTGGGGTGCGAGGTGCAATCACCGGCGGCAAAAATATGCGCGTCGCTGGTCTGCCCGACCTCATTCACCACAATACCATTCTCAACCGTCAGACCGGCCGCCTCAGCAATTTCGATATTCGGTAAAATGCCAATGCCGGTAATCACAATATCGGCGTTAATCACGCTGCCATCAGCCATCTCAACGCCGCGCACGGCATTGTCACCAACAAAGCCGGTCATTTGACTGTCAGTCACCAAAGTGACGCCATTATCTTTATGCAGGCGGGTATAAAATGCCGAGATTTCAGGCTCGGCGACACGCGCCAAAAGACGCGGCGCGGCCTCCAACACATGAACGCGCATACCCATTGCGGCAGCCACTGCGGCGGCCTCTAATCCGATATAACCGCCGCCGACAACCAGCAGTTTTTTGCCCTCGACAAAATGCGGTTGCATGGCGTCAATATCGGCCATGCCGCGCAGGTCAAAAATATTATCCAATTGGCGGCCCGGCACATCCAGCAAGCGCGGGCGGCTGCCCGTCGCAATCACCGCATATTCATAAGCCAGCGTCTCGCCATTACTCAGCTTTACCGATTTTGCCGCCGCGTCGAGGCTATCGACCCGCATGTCGAGTTTCAGCGTCACTTGATTGTCGGTGTAAAATGCGTCGGGCTTCAAAAACAGCCGGTCGCGCTCCATTTTGCCGGAGAGATAGGCTTTTGACAGCGGCGGGCGCTGATAGGGCAAATAAGCCTCATCACCGACCAGCGTAATGGCCGCCTCATAGCCGCCTTGGCGCAGGCTCATAATGGTTTGAAGGGCGGCTTGACCGGCCCCGATAACAACAACGTTCATGATTTTTCCGTTTTCTTGGTTTGCTAGTCATCAAACTAACAAAATGCAGCCCTAATTAGAAGCCAATTAGAGGCGGTTAGGTGATTGACCGCCATAATTTTTAGTCGCAAACTCGTTTCAAATTGGGGGAGATAGACATGTCTGAATTTACACGTTTTCGGGTGCAGCAACTGACACCGGCTTGCGGCGCGGAATTGCTTGAATGCGATTTGTCGAAGCCGGATGAGACGCTGACGGCTGAGGTGCGCGCTGCGCTGTTGAAATATCGCGTGGTGTTTTTCCGCGATCAAAACCTAAACCGCGAGGAGCATATCGCCTTTGCCGATGGCTTTGGTGATTTGGAAGTGCATCCGGCGACACCGAAAGACCAGCCCGACCCTGAAGTGCTGCGTATCGCCCATGGGCCGAAATCGCGCGGCTCTGAGAATATGTGGCATTCTGATGTGACCTGGCGCGAAGCGCCGTCGCTCGGCTCTATTTTGCGCGCCATTGAATTGCCGCCGGTCGGTGGCGACACGTTGTTTGCCAATATGGTGATGGCCTATGAGCGCCTGTCGGATGAGGTGAAGGAGAAGATTGAAAATCTCTCCGCCTCGCATGATATTGCCCGCGTCTTTGCCCGCCGCCTCGGCAAAAAAGCCGAAGAGCTGCATGATAAATATCCGCCTATGGTGCATCCGGTGGTGCGCACGCATCCGGAAACCAAAGAGCGGCTGATTTATGTGAATGGCGCTTTCACCGACCATATTATTGATATGGACCCGCAGGAGAGTGCACAGCTTCTCGATACGCTTTACAAAACCGCATGGAACCCTGAAGTGCAATGCCGCTTTAGCTGGCGGCCCGGCTCATTGGCGTTTTGGGATAATCGCTCGTGCCAGCATTTTGCGGCCTCCGATTATTTCCCCGATGTGCGGGTGATGGAGCGGGTCACTATTGCAGGTGAGCGTCCTTATTTCGACGCCGCCGCTTAACGTAAAACAGAAAGAGACCGGTTCGTGGCTGATATTATTTTGCACCATTATGAGATGTCGCCTTTTTCCAAAAAGGTCATCAGTATTTTCGCTCATAAAAATATCGCCTGGGAGGCGGTTGACCAGCCGGTTACGGCACCCAAGCCAGACCTTACGCCGCTGACCGGCGGCTATCGCAAAATTCCGGTGATGCAAATCGGCGCGCATATTTATTGCGACACCAAGCTGATTATTCGTGAATTGGAAAAGCGGTTTCCCGAGACGCCATTAACCCCGTCCGCGCTGCTGGGCGCGGCTGAGTTGATTGCCGATTGGGCCGACCACCGCTTATTTGCCAATGCGGCGGGGCCGAGCATTTTTGAGATTAGCGCATTAGTGCCGGATGATTTTCTGTCAGACCGCGCCGCCATGCAACGCCCCGAAGTGATGGCGGCGGCGCTGCCGATTGAGCATGTGAAGGCGCAATTTGTGTTGGGTTTGCAGATGATAAATCGCCAATTAACCGGCAGTAGTGCTTTCATGCTGGGCGACCGCTTTACTCTCGCCGATGCGGCGGTGTTTCATGTGCTGAATTTTGCGCGCAATGCGCCCAGCTTGGCGGCTGAATTGGCCAAGCATGAGGCGATTGAAACATGGCTGGCGCGCATTATTGATATGGGTCAAGGGCAGCGCAGTGATATGGCGGCCTCTGACGCGTTGGCCATTGCCCGCGATGCGACGCCCGATTTTACACCGCCTGCTTACGCGATAGAAGATGCGGCTTTGCCGGTCGGGCAAATGATTGCCATTCGGCCTGATGATTATGGGCAGGAAGTTACGCAAGGCGAAATTGTCTGGACCACGGCTGAGGCGCTGGCGGTTAAACGCACGGACGCGCAAGTCGGTGAAGTTCTGGTGCATTATCCACGCCTCGGCTATTTGTTTGAGGCGGGCGACTAGCGGCCACGCTTAATGCTGGTGATTGTCCAAATTGAGACGCTCAAGCTCTTGGTAAAAATCGGTATGGCTGATGGCCTCATAAGCCAAGGCCAGCACCGCCATAAAGGCGAGGAGGGCGGCAATCAGCTTCAGCTTTTTTCGGCTCAACATAAAAGCGGTTTACCCAAAGCTGTGGGCAGGCGCAAGATGCGTCTCGCCCGCGCGCTGCCGGTCGGTTATCCTTAAAGAAAAGGAGAAGCCAATGCGCCCCGCAGATTACATAACCCTGACGCCAATGACCGCGCCGCCTGAGGTGCTGCATATCGCCCATGCCGATAGTCCGTTTGGACGGCTTTTACTGGCGGCAAGCCCGGTCGGGCTGTCGCATATTTGGCTTGATGAAGATGGCCTCGCCATGACGCGCATGGCCGAGGAATTGGCGAAGCATAAAATGACGACGGGCTTGGTCGAACAAAGCTCGCCGCATCATGCCGCCGCCCTGTCGTTTTTTGGCGCGTCGCCTCAGCCGCTGTCTTTTCATCTGAAGGGCACAGCGTTTCAGCTTGCCGTTTGGCGCGCCTTGCTGGATATCCCGTTTGGGCGGGTGTCGAGTTATAAGGAGGTGGCGGCCAAAATCGGCAAGCCGAAAGCCAATCGCGCTGTCGGCTCGGCGGTCGGCAAAAATCCGATATTTTTCATCATTCCGTGCCATCGCGTCTTGGCGCATGATGGCGGGCTGGGCGGTTATTTCTGGGGTCTGGCGGTTAAATCCGCACTGCTCGATTGGGAGCAAGCGCGGCGCTAATCAAGGGGCAGACGGGTGATGGTGTGCTGCGTTTTCACCAAGGCGTCGCGGGTAAGGGCGATAGGACGTAATTGTTCCGCCGCATAAAGCGGGGCTTGGTCGGCATAATGCGGCGATTGCGGGCGCGTGCTGGCGGCGCCGAAATTATGCACCATCGCGCCGCTTTGCTTGCCGTTTTTATCCCACGCCGTATAGACAATCAGCCCGTCACCGGCCACGGCCTTTAAACGCCCATCGGGTTCGGGCAGGGCATAAATGGCGCGCAGCACATCCGGCCCGCCGCCCAATGGCAAATCAGCCGCGCCGCGTATCAAGCGGTTGCGCGCCGACCAAAGCGGGTCAAGCCGCCCGAAATCACGCATTAAATCGTCAAGGCAGCTGTCGTAAATCGGCGCGATTTCCGGCGCGGGTTTTCCGGCCTGTTCGGCAATCCATTCTTCCGATAACAAGCATACGCCCAACGCCGCTTGGCGGTTATCAAGCGCGGTCTCGCCATTCCAAGTGCTCAGCAATTCTTGCCCTTGCGCGTGTAATGAACCGGCGTCAAATTCCATCTCGGCAATGCGGCGCACATATTTAAAGGCGCGCGATTGAGGGTGGTAAAACTTGTCCCATTTAACGGCGAAGAAATCGGTCTCGCTCATGCGTCCGGCTTCGGCAAACATGGCGAGACCGCGGTCAGCTCGATTGGTCATGCGGGTTTGGAGGCCCAAGCTCGGGGGATAATCGCCCGGCTTGAGGTTGTCATTTGGCGCGGTGACCTTGAACGGGTCTTGATTGGTGGACAGCAAATAACCGCTCGACGGATTGTCGATTTGCGGCATGGCCTCAAACCCGATTTGCGTCTGCCAAATTAAATCGCCGCGGTCGCCGGGCAGATATTTTTGCCAATCCCATCCGGCGGCGCGTTCAGGCATACGGCCATTATGCAGAAAATGGATATTCCCCTCGCGGTCAGCATAAACAAAATTAAAGGAGACAATCGCCTGCATTGCCATAGCGCGTTTAAACTCGGCAAGATTGCGTGCCTTATTCATCGCCATCCATTGCGCGGGCTGGCGCATCTCGCCCATACCGGCATAGCGCACGGCATAAGTGCCATGCGCGGTCTCAAGCGCCGGGCCGTGTTCGCTCTTCAGCAAATTGCGCGGCACGGGCAGGTAAAAATTACCCAGCACCTTAATCTTCAGCCAATGGCGGCGGCTTTCAAAATCGCGCGTCGCGCCGTCGAGCAGATAGGCATTGTTGTTTTCAGGGTCGGGCGTCAGCTTATAAACATCAACAAGGTCGGGTTTATTGACGGTAACGCCATAACCGATATTCGGATTAAAACCCTTGGCGATAAACGGCATGCCCGGAAACACGCCGCCATGCATATCCCAGCCCTCATCGGATTTCACATGCGCCTCATACCATGCCACCGGCCCGTTAAGCGGCTGGTGAGAGTTAATCATAATGCGCGTCGCGCCATCGGCCGATTTGGCGGGGTTGATGGCATAGGCATTGGAGCCGACCGGAAGACCGGCTGCGCCAATATGGCGGGTCAGGGCGGCGGCATCGGGTGCGCGCGCTAATTCGCGCTGCGGGCTGTCCGCAAATAGGGCGGTGATGTGGCTTTCAAATCCGTAAAACAAAAGATGCTGCAATGAAAAGCCGACGGTCAGGTCTTGCGGGGTTATCGGAAACAGTCGCGGGTCGGCCTCGAAAGGGTGGGTCGCGGCATAATAATTCAGGCCGTCAGCATAGGCTTTTAAATGGGCGCGAATTTCCGGCGATAGGGAGGTCTCATAATGCGCTTCCACATGGCGTCGAACATCGAGCCAATGAACCAAATAATCAATCGGCGCGCCATCAAGGCCGATAGCGCGGCCCAATTCACCGCGATAAAACGGTATCATTTGCTGCATGGTCTGAAAGTCGTCCTCGGCCTGGGCATAGGCCAGCCCAAAGGCGACATCGGCATCGCGCTTGCCATAAATATGCGGCGCGCCATAGGCGTCGCGAATAATTTCCGTGTTATATTGCGCCGCCTCGGCAATCGCGGCTTGCGGCTGCCAGTCCGCGGCGCGTAAGCCCAATAACAATAAATTGAGCAGCACTAAGAGCGGCGTCACCACCAATAGAGCGACCCAAATGCGGCGCAGAATATGTCTCATAAATAACTCCCGACCTTAGCTCAGATTTAGAGCGGGAAGCGTTACCGGCAAGGCGTAGTGACCGGCTCCGGCCATGAGCCGGCGGGGCAGATTGAAATCAGGCAATGGCGGCACGAATATCGACATTGACGGCAATCATTTTGCCCTGGGTGCCCATAAGCGGCTGAATGACAAGCTGACTTTGGGCGGCTTCTTGCAATCCGGTTCATCAAAAGCCAATTCGGAAAGCGATAGCGAAACCAAAGCGATATCCTTGACCGGCTATGGCAGTTATATTTTATCCGACACGCAATATGTGCAAGCCGCCATTGGCATAAGCGATTTAAGCGTCGCCATGCACCGCCAAACCGCCGGTCATGAAGATGAAGGCGACCGCGACCGCGACCGCGACGGGGCGACCCATCATTTGCTGATAAATGCTGCGCAGCGTGTGCCGGTTCAGGACTATGATGTGTTGTTGTCGCTTGAGTTTGGCTTGCGTGAAACGACGCTGTCTGCCTATACCGAAAATCTCGGGCAAGACAGCTATCGCTATCAAAAGCAAAGCCTGCGCGATGACCATATTGGTGTTGCCGCACGGCTGGATGAGCGCATGGATACGGCCTATGGCCATCTTACTCTGAGCGGCGAGTTTGGCTATCGGGCGGATATCAGCTCTGACAGCCAAGCTAGCCTGTATCGCCTGTCGGACACGACGACGATTTACACGCATCAGATTGAACGGAGCCAGGGCGCACATTCCTTGTCACATACCCGTCTGGCACTGGCTGCTGCTTTGGCGCGCGATAATGGCTGGCACTATCGGGCGCGCACAAGCTGGCAGGATTATAAATCCGGTTATCTGGCCGGGGTGAGCTTCTCGGCCGCCTATCGCTTTTAATCAAATGGGGCAGGGAGGCGACTGCCTGCCCCGTTTCGGTTAAAACCGCGTATCGGCAATCGTCGTGCGGTGCAGCAAGCGGTCATGGCCGTCATAGCCACCCGTCGCGGCATGCAGCAATGAGCGATTATCCCAAATCACCAGCATGTCTCTCGACCATTTATGCGAATAGATAAACGCCTCATCCGTTTGATGGCCGTAAAACTCAATCAGCAGCGCGTCACTTTCTTCCTTCGCCATATCGGTGAAGCCCTGAATGTAGGCCGCCGATGAGAACAGCGCCTTATTGCCGGTCTCGTGATGGGTGCGGACAAAAGGGTGTTCGCGCTTCTCGCGGGCCTTTTCGCTGGGAATGATTTTCATCGAGCGCCCGCTATCTTGGTCGTCATCGCCATAGGCGCCGGTCGGCGCATAGCCCAATTCGGCGGAATGAATGGCGGTGATTTTATCGGCAATATCGCGCTTGGCGTCGGGCAATTGCTCATAGGCCGCCACTTGGTCGGCAAATAGCGTATTGCCGCCATGCGGTGGAATGGTGATGCCGAACAGGCAGGTTCCGGCGGGCGGCACGGCCAAAAAGCTCCAATCGGAATGAAAGGCTTCGGCAAAAATCGGCGTGGTTTCATCGGCATTGCGCTGAATGGCGGCGATGTTTTCATGGCCGTCAATATGGCCGAAAAACGGGTCTTCCCCAAAATCGCCAAAAGAGAGAGTGATGCGCTCAAGGTCATTATCGCTCAGCTTCTGGTCGGGAAAGGCGATGACTTTATTTTCCAGCCAAATGGCGCGCAATTCTCCGGCCAAATCGGCGGAGATGTCTTGCGTCAGGTCAACGCCGCGCAACAGCGCGCCGCATGAGGCGTCGGATTTTTCAACTGTTATGGCCATGTTTTGTCTCCCTCATTTCATCGCCTGATTATTCCACTTAATTGTTCCACCAAGGCTGCTCAGAGTAGGGGCGGATATCCACCTCGTGACTCCAAGCCGAGCGGTGCTGATGCGCGATGTGATAATAAGTTTCTGCCACTTTTTCCGGAATGACAAGCATGTCTTTGCCATTGCCGCGTTCTTCCAGCAATTTTTGATATTTCTCAGGGCCGAGCAATTTGCCGATTGTGTCGGGCGCTTCAATCGCCGCATCAATATAAATATGGCAAATATGAATACCCTTAATGCCCAATTCGGCATTGAGGGATTGGCACAAAAGCCGCCGCCCGCCAATGGCTGCGGCGTGGGCGTGTTGTCCGGCATTGCCGCGCATGGCGGAGGTGGCGGAGGTGACGAGAATTTTACCGCCGCCGCGCGCTTCCATAATGGGCGCGAGAACTTTGGCCAATCGAAACAAGGCGAGGCTGGTAAGCCGCCAGCCCATCTCAAATAATTTGAGCGGTGTTTCTGCCAAACTGCGGTCGCCAAATTGCGCGCCAAGATTGAACAGCACAACCTCAATCGGCCCTTCATTCTGCTCCACATCAACAATCAGATTTTCAATCGCGTCATCCTCAATGGCGTTGAGCAAGCGCCCCGATGCACTGCCGCCCGCCGCTTGAATGTCGCCTACCAGCTTGTTGAGGCCATCCTCATCGCTGCGCCGCGCCAAGACTGTGTGATATCCCTCTTTGGCAAATTTTTTGCCGACATTGCCGCCAATTCCGGCACCGGCACCGAGGATGAGGCATACAGGTTTGTGGCTCATAAATAGCTCCCATTTTTTGTGTTCATTTTCGAAAAGCAGTCTGCCACAGAAAAAAATAATGTCCGCCAAAATCTTATTGGTCGATTTAATGCCAAGGAGTCAAAGCCGAAGGCGGCCATAAGGCGGGGTCATGGAAACAGTTTTTTTGGGTTGGTTTGCGCTGAACACTGTTTAGCGTTTTTTTTCCACTAACTAAGACTCTTATTAATTCCTGATATTGGAGGGGAAAATGGAAGAATTTCAAATTTGGTCACTCTATCAATCTGCACGTATCGGCAATGGTCTGATGATTATTGCCAGTGTTTTGATTATTTGGTTGTCATTGCGTACGGCTATTCAAACACGCACACCGGTGAGTGGCGAAGCGCCGAATATGGTCGCCAAAGTGCTTTCAACGGCATTTTGCCTGCTCAATGTGTTTTTCGTTTATGGCATGTGGACGTTCGCCAGCTATAATAATCCGGTCACAGCCAGCGCGCTGTCTGACCTGAAAGCCAGTGGCACAGAACTTACCAATGTCGGTAATGGCTTTATCGAATTTGTCGGCACAACCGAGCTGACGGGCATCACCCCGCTGGCCTATTTGTTCTTGGCTGTCATCACCGTGATGATGATGGGCGCGATTTGGTCGCCTAAAGAAGAAAGCTAAGCCTTAGGGCCTTTTTCGAACCACCGGTGGGCTATGCCTGCCGGTGGTTTTTCTTTGCCCGATTTTGGCGTTGCCTATATCATCGAGCCGGTTTCGCCGAGCAGGTAGCGGACGACATCAATGAAGTCGACGAGCAGCGAAATACCCACCATCACCAAATAAAAACTCACAAATTTGGCGAAATCAGGCGTCACCTTATAATCTTCGCGATGGATGAAAATCCACACATAGACCGGCGTCCAAAACATAATATGGGCGAAACCAAGCAGGCGCACATAGCCACATTCGGCGTAAAGATAGTCCATAAATTCTCCGGCCATCAGAAACGCCACGATAATGGCAATCGCCTCATAGCGCGGACGCCAGCCCTGCGGCGTGCGCTTGGCGATAAAGAAAACCGCGCCAAGATTGGCCGCGACCAAAACATATAAATAGGTGATGAGCCAAATTGGCTGGGTCGCCATAATGGCTTCACCGAGATTTGTGTATTCTTGCATCGGGTATTCTCCTCTTGTTTTGTCGTATTTTACATATTTTTGAGGAGGTTGCGTAGCCCAAATTACATCGCCTTGGTTGCCCTGAAGCGGCAGAAGCGGTAAGACAAGCGCAATTGGAAATTTAGGTGACAAGATGCCAAAACTGAGAAGTAGAACATCAACGCATGGGCGCAATATGGCCGGCGCGCGCGGACTTTGGCGCGCCACCGGCATGGGCGACAGTGATTTCGGCAAGCCGATTGTCGCCGTCGTGAACAGCTTTACCCAATTTGTGCCGGGCCATGTGCATTTGAAAGATCTGGGCCAGCTTGTTGCGCGCGAAATTGAAGCGGCGGGCGGCGTCGCCAAAGAATTCAACACGATTGCTGTGGATGACGGCATCGCCATGGGCCATGACGGCATGCTGTATTCGCTGCCATCGCGCGAGATTATCGCCGATAGCGTGGAATATATGGCCAATGCCCATTGCGCCGATGCGCTGGTTTGCATCTCGAATTGCGACAAGATTACCCCGGGCATGTTGATGGGTGCGCTGCGCCTGAACATTCCGGCGGTGTTTGTGTCCGGCGGCCCAATGGAAGCGGGCAAGGTGGTCTGGGAAGATGAAGAGCGCGCCGTTGATTTGGTTGATGCGATGGTCGCCGCCGCCGATGACAGCTATACCGATGAGCAGGTTGACGAGATTGAACGCTCGGCCTGTCCGACATGTGGCTCATGCTCGGGCATGTTCACCGCCAATTCCATGAATTGCCTGACCGAGGCCATCGGGCTTTCTCTGCCGGGCAATGGCTCGGTGCTGGCCACTCATGCTGACCGCGAGGCGCTGTTTAAGCGGGCCGGTCATGTGGTGGTTGAGTTGTGCCAACGCTATTATGAGGGCGAGGATGAGAGCGTCCTGCCGCGCTCAATGGCCAATTTTAAGGGCTTTGAAAACGCCATTGCGCTGGATATCGCCATGGGCGGCTCTACCAATACGGTGCTGCATTTGCTGGCCGCCGCGCATGAGGCCGAGGTCGATTTCACCATGAAAGATATTGACCGCATGTCGCGCAAAGTGCCGGTGCTGAGCAAGGTCGCGCCCGCCGTGCCGAATGTGCATATGGAAGATGTGCATAATGCCGGCGGTATTATGGGGCTGCTCGGCTCGCTGTCGCGCGCCGGTTTGCTGCATGAAGACCAGCCGACCGTGCATTCAAAAACATTGGGCGAGGCGATTGCCAAATATGATATTGCGGGCGATGTGTCGCCGGAAGTATTGGAATTTTATCGCGCTGCGCCGGGCGGTGTGCCGACGCAAATCGCCTTTAGCCAAAGCCGCCGCTTTGACGATGTCGATGATGACCGCAAAAACGGCATTATTCGCGACGCCGATAGCGCGTTCAGCACAGATGGTGGTCTCGCCGTGCTTTACGGCAATTTGGCCGAAAATGGCTGCATTGTGAAAACCGCCGCCGTGGCCGAGGAATGTTATGAATTTGCCGGCACGGCGCGGGTGTTTGAAAGCCAAGATGCCGCCGTCGATGCGATTATGGCCAATGATAATATCAAGCCGGGTGATGTGGTTGTCATTCGCTATGAGGGGCCAAAAGGCGGGCCGGGCATGCAGGAAATGCTGTATCCGACCAGCTATTTGAAATCCAAACAGCTTGATAAGGTCTGCGCGCTGGTGACGGATGGGCGTTTTTCGGGCGGCACATCGGGCCTGTCTATCGGCCATGTTTCCCCTGAGGCAGCCAATGGCGGGCTGATTGGTTTGGTTGAGGATGGCGACGAGATTGTCATCTCCATTCCCAATCGCAGCATTAATTTGAATGTCGCCGATGATGTGCTGGCGACGCGCCGTGAGGCGATGGATAAAAAGGGCTGGAAACCGGCTGAGAAGCGCGTGCGCGCCGTGTCTAAAGCGCTGAAAGCCTATGCGGCTTTTGCCACCAGTGCCGACCGCGGGGCCGTGCGCGAGTTGGACTAAAGCGGCACGACCATATCGCTGATTTTGCCGCTTTGGCAGGCATCAATAAAGGTCTCGCCCAGCGCATGGCTGCGGCGCACCACGTCGTGCCATTTCTCAAATCGTTCAGCTTCATTATTGCGATATTTCGGGAAGTCTTGCCGTGACGGAATTTTGCCGTCGGGCAGGGCCTTCACCCAATCGCGAGACGGTACGAGCATGACAACATTATCGAGATGGCGCGCGGCGACTTTGCGCCAAGGATAAAACTTGTCGAACCAGCGCAATTTGAAATGGTCGTAAAAATGCGGATACAGCACCAGCCCCTCGGTCTCCGGCCAGAAGCTGTGTGGCACGGGGTGATAATCCAACATGCCGCCATCATGGTAAAAATGCTGCGGGTCTTCAGCCAATTGCACCGGCTTCATGTAAAGCGGAATGGCGCCGGAGGCGCGCAAGGTTTTGGCAAAATTCTCGGGCGTCAGCGTGGCATGGCGAACCGGAAACCCATCACGCGCCACCAATTGAATATCGCTGCGCGGGTCTGAGAAAATCGCCCGCTCGACAGAGCCGATAAGGTGGCGGTCGGTGACCAGCGAGAGCAGACCGGCGCGCCCAAGCGCCAAGGCTTGGCGGCGCGGCGCCCCATTCAACCAGCCATGGCAGCGCACTGTGCCGATATGCAGGCGATATTGTTTATTGGCCAAAACCTCGGCAATGCCCTTGCTGATATCGCCGCCATGGCCGTGGCCCATAAATTTTTCAAATACAATATCGGTTTGCTTGTCGATGGATGAAAAATCAATCGCGCCTTCATAGCTTTGCGCGATATAGGCATCCGCCGTGATTTTGAGCGTGGTGTCGGCATCACTGCGCGCCGCACCCGCCAGCTTAAACGCGCCGACTGATGTGCCGAATAAATCAACCGGCGTCTTGGCCGTGCGCTGCGTCATAAATTGCGCGAATATCTTATGGTCGAGACCGGCAATGGCCAGCCATTTGGCCGCGCCCGATGCGCCGAAAATCGCGCTGATATCGTCAGGCGACAGGCCGTTGCGGCGGATATGCGCCAGCGCGGTTTTACCGGCAGCAATCACCAAATCAGCCATTGGCATAGGCTTTCATGGCGCGCTCGAAATCACCGAATAGGGGCGCGGAGATGATGTTTTCACCGGCTTGATATTCAGGGTGCCATTGCACACCAACGCAAAATTCAGCTTCGGTATGCTTCACGGCCTCCACCGTGCCGTCTTCGGCTTGCGCTTCAATGGCGAGCTTGTCGCCGAGACGGTCAACGGCTTGCCAATGCAAAGAATTAACCGCCGCGTCTTGTGCGCCGAGCAAGCCATGCAAATATCCGCCTTGGGTGAAATTGACGCGATGCTGCACACCGAATTTCACATCCACATCATCGCTCTCGGGCATGCGGTGGTCGATGCGCCCGTCAATCTCGTGCACAGTGGGGGTCAGCGTGCCGCCACAGGCAACATTCAATTCCTGAAAGCCGCGACAGATAGCAAGCAGCGGCATATCGCGCTCAATCGCGATATCGAAAAGCTGAAAGGCGGCGTCGTCTCGCGCCAAATCGAAAGGCTTATGGGCCTCGGTTTCCTCGTGCCCATAGCGCGACGGATGCACATTGCTGGTGCTGCCGGTCATCAAAATACCGTCGAGCCGGTCCATTATTGGGGCGGGCTGAAAGCGACCGTTCTTCATCGGCGCGGGAATAAGCACGGGTTGCACATTCATATGTTCGGCGACGCCTTTGAGATACATATGCGTCACTGATTGCAACTCATCAACAAGGTGTTTTTTTCGATTGCAAATAATGCCGAGTAGCACGGTGCTTCCTTTCGCCGGTTTACTAAATTTTATTTAGCGGATAAGTAGGATATAAGGAATAGGTCAAATTTTTGCCATGATTAAAGGCAGGATGGTAGCATGATGAAACAGATGAAAACCTTGGTTTTGGCCGTCGCGCTTAGCGTCGGTGCAGCGCAATTTGCCGCCGCTTATAGCGAGCGCGAGGGTTTGGATATTTATCAGCGCGGCCATTATTTGGAAGCCATTGAGTATTGGAAAAAGGCCGCCGCCGCCGGTGATAGCGGCTCGGCCTATCGTCTGAGCGAAGAATATTTCGACGCCAAAATCGTCAAGCGCGACATCAAAGCGGCGTTTAAATATCTGCAACAAGCCGCCAAGGGCAATGATGCGCGCGCCATTACCGACCTCGCATCGCTTTATGATTACGGCACGGGCGTTAAGAAAGACCGCAAGAAAGCCGCCAAGCTATATTTGCGCGCCGCCAATATGGGCATGCCCGCCGCCATGTTTAATGTTGCGGCCATGCTGGAAACCGGCGATGGCATCGCGGTTGATAAAATTGAAGCCTATAAGTTTTACCTGCTGTCGCGCGATCAGGGCTTTGCGCCTTTCGCCAATAAGGCACTGGAAGAGATGGCGGCGAATATGAGTGTCGAGCAAATTGTGAAGGCTGAAGACTTGGCCGATAATTTTGTGCCCGGTCGATATTAAGCCAGATATTAAGTCGCATATCCGGCGCGGGCAAAGCCGTCGCGCAAGTCATCTTTCAAATCATCGACATCCTCCAGCCCGATATTGAGGCGGAGCATTTGCCCATTGGTTTCAAACGGGCTGGCCGTCCGCTTAATCTCGCAAGGCAAAATCAGGCTTTCAAACCCACCCCAGCTATAGCCCATCGCGAATAGGCGCATATTATCGAGCATGGCGGCGAGTTGCGCCTCGCTACACGGCTCAAGCTCAATGGAAAATAAGCCACCCGCGCCGCTAAAATCGCGCTGCCATAACTCATGGCCCGGCGCATCGGGCAGGGCGGGGTAATATATGGTGCGCACAAAATCGAGCGATTGCAGCCATGTCGCAATATCCAACGCCGCGTGTTGATGCTGTTTCATGCGGGTCGGCATGGTGCGCAAGCCGCGCAAGGCGAGAAACACATCATCGGGGCCGACGCTATAGCCGATTTGGCCATGCACATTTTTCAAATGCTTAAAATTATCGCCCTTGGCTGCCACTGTGCCGAGCAGGGCATCGGCATGGCCGACCACATATTTGGTTGCGGCGAGAATTGAGAAATCAACGCCGTGGTCAAGCGGGCGGAAATGGAGCGGTGTCGCCCATGTATTATCAATGGCGGTTTTGACACCGGCCTTTTGCGCTGCGGCGACAATGGCGGGCACGTCTTGAATTTCAAAGGTTTGCGAGCCGGGGCTTTCCATAAAAATCAGCGCCGTATTATCGCTCAGCAGGGTCGCAATCTCGCCGCCGATAAGCGGGTCATAATATTGCGTCTCGACGCCAAAGCGGGTCAGCAAGCGGTCACATAATTTGCGGGTCGGCTCATAAACGCTATCGACCATCAGCAAATGCGAACCGGCCTCGACCGCGCTCATAATCGCCAGCGATACGGCAGAGGCTCCCGATGGTGTCAGCACTGTGCCGTCTGCGCCCTCAAGTTCGCTCATCGCCTCTTGCAAGGCCGCGGTGGTGGGCGTGCCGCGACGTCCATAAGTATAGGGCATGGCCTCTTTGCCGCGAATGGCGGCCAGCGACGGGTAGATAATGGTGGAGGCGTGATAGACAGGCGTGTTGACGGCACCGGCATGTGCCTTCGGGTCGCGCCCCGTGGTCACAATTTTGGTTTCGTCTTTCACCTGTTATCTTTCCCTTGTTTTATTTCTGCCAAGAAATGCTAGAGTTCGCACATTATTCGCTAATGAGGATTGATATGCAAATCAAACGCAAGGCTTTTATCGGGGTTGTTTCGCTGGTTTTCGGGCTGATGCCTATGCTGGCCGGTATGTCGGCGCAGGCTGCCGGCTCGACCTTGGATGTGGTGAAGCAACGCGGCTATGTGCAATGCGGCGTGTCGCAAGGCTTGCCCGGTTTCTCCAATCCCGATGATAAGGGCAATTGGACCGGCATTGATGTCGATTTTTGCAAGGCGGTCGCCGCGGCGGTGTTTGGCGATGCCAAGAAAGTCAAATTCACACCGCTTTCGGCCAAAGAGCGTTTTACCGCCATTCAATCCGGCGAGGTGGATATTCTGGCGCGCAACACAACCTGGTCAATGCACCGCGACACGGCTTTGGGTGTCGATTTTCGCGCCGTGAATTATTATGACGGGCAGGGCTTTATGGTGCGCGCCGACCTTGGCGTCAGCAGCACGACCGAGCTTGATGGCGCAACCCTCTGCACCAATCAGGGCACGACGACAGAACTGAATGCGGCGGATTATTTCCGCTCCAATAATATGCAATATGAGATTGTCGCTTTTGAAAAAGCCGATGAGGCGGTGGCGGCCTATAATTCGGGGCGCTGCGATGCCTATACGACTGACCATTCGGCGCTTTACGCGCAACGCCTCAAGCTGACCAATCCGCAGGGCCATATTGTGCTGCCGGAGATTATTTCCAAAGAACCGCTCGGGCCTGCCGTGCGGCAGGGCGATAATAATTGGGGCGATATTGTTGCCTGGGTTCACTATGCCACGGTCGCGGCGGAGGAGCTGGGCGTGACCTCTCAAAATATCGACAGCATGGGCAATTCATCCAATCCATCGGTTAAGCGCCTGCTCGGCAAGGATGGCACATTTGGGCGCAATCTCGGAATTCCCGCCGATTGGGCGCGGCAAGCCATTAAGCAAGTCGGCAATTATGGCGAGATTTTTGAGCGTAATGTCGGTGTGACAACGCCGCTTGGTATTAAGCGAGGCTATAATGCGCTATGGACCGATGGCGGCCTGCAATATGCGCCGCCCATTCGCTAGGAGCCAAAAATAGCCTCTCTTATCGACAATTTGAATAGCCGCTTCTTGCGCCGTGACGTCCTTATGCAGGCGGCGGTGCTGGGCGCTTTGCTGCTCGCCATGATTTGGCTTGTCGCCAATGTGCAGAGCAATTTGGAACGCCAGAACATTAATTCGGGCTTCGGCTTTTTGTCGGAACGCGCCGGTTTCGGCATTAACCAGACGCTGATTGACTATACGGAAGACAGCAGCTTCGGCCGCGTCTTGGCGGTCGGGCTATTGAACACGCTGCTGGTTTCCGTGCTGGGCGTTTTCTTTGCGACCCTATTGGGCTTTGCGCTCGGCGTGGCGCGCCTGTCGCGCAACTGGCTGATTAATAAAACGGCGATGGTCTATGTCGAGATTTTCCGCAATGTGCCGCTGCTGCTGCAAATCATGTTTTGGTATTTCGGCGTGCTCCGCAATTTGCCGACCCCACGCAAAGCCGTGTCGCTGGGCGATACATTTTTTCTCAGCAATCGCGGCATTGTCGTTCCGGCGGTCGAGGCCACAAGCGGCGCATGGTGGTATGCAGCCGCACTTGCCATCAGTTTTGCCGCCTTTATGGGGCTGCGCCGTCGGGCGCGCTTGGCGCGTCTGGCCGATGGGGCGCTGATGCCGATATGGCGTCCTTTCTTAATGGTGGCGGTCGCCTCTCTCGGCGCGGCGGCATTGATGTCCGGTGTGCCCTTCAGCCTCGATGTGCCTGCCTTGAAGGGCTTTAACTTTCGCGGCGGCATCACCGTTATTCCTGAATTTGTCGCGCTGCTTTTGGCCCTCAGCCTTTATACGGCGGCGTTTATTGCCGAGATTGTGCGCGCCGGTATTCAGTCCGTGTCGAAAGGCCAGCGCGAGGCGGCGGCGGCACTTGGCTTGCCCGATAATACCGCGCTGCGACTGGTGGTTATTCCGCAAGCCTTGCGCGTCATCATTCCGCCGCTGACCAGCCAATATCTCAATCTGACCAAAAACTCATCCCTCGCCGTGGCGATTGCCTATCCCGATATTGTATCGGTTTTTGCAGGCACAACGCTGACGCAGGTCGGTCAAGCGGTTGAGATTATTTTCATCACCATGATGATTTATCTGAGCCTCAGCCTGCTGACGTCTTACGCGATGAACCGATATAATGAACGCATTGCGCTTGTGGGGCAAAACACATGAGCGCAAACCGGATGAGAAAAAACGATGAATAGTTGGACACCAACCGCGCCGCGTCCGGCACCTGCCAATACGGTGGGCTTTGTCGGCTGGGCGCGTGAAAATCTGTTCGCCACCAAATTCGATACGGCGCTAACCGTGCTGGCCATCACGATTATTCTTTATGTCACCAAGCTGGTATTTGGCTGGGCGATTATTGATGCCAGCTTTAGCGGCACAGACCGCACGGCCTGCCTTAAAGAAGTGCAGGGCGCGTGTTGGCCTTTCATTGAGGCCAAATTCGGCCAATTTATTTATGGGCGTTATCCCGAAGCCGAGCGCTGGCGCGTTGATTTAGTGTTCGCGGCGGGGCTGATTGGCCTCGTGCCAATGCTCATGCCGACCATCGGCCATAAGCGCGCCAATATGATTTTCCTGCTCGGCTTTTATCCGATTTTCGCTTTCATCATGCTGACCGGTGGCGTGTTGGGGCTGGCCGAAGTTGACACAACCGATTGGGGCGGCCTGCTGGTGACATTGGTGGTCGCGGTGACCGGCATTGTTGCCTCCTTGCCCTTAGGCATTTTGCTGGCCTTGGGTCGCCGTTCTGACTTGCCGATTGTGCGCGCCCTCTGCATCGGCTTTATCGAGATTTTTCGCGGCGTGCCGCTCATCACCGTGCTGTTTATGGCCAGCGTCATGCTGCCACTGTTTCTGCCGGATGGCGTTAATTTCGACAAACTTGTGCGCTGCCTTATCGGCGTGGCTCTATTCTCATCGGCCTATATGGCGGAGGTGGTGCGCGGCGGATTGCAGGCCATACCCAAAGGGCAATATGAAGCGGCGGCGGCGCTCGGCCTTGGCTATTGGAAGACGACGCGGCTCATCATTTTGCCGCAAGCCTTAAAGCTCGTCATTCCGGGCATTGTGAATACGTTTATCGGCCTGTTTAAGGATACGACATTGGTGCTGATTGTCGGACTGTTTGACCTATTGGGCATTGTGCAGTTGCACTTTACCGATGCCGGTTGGGCGACCCCCGAAACCCATATTACCGGCTATGTATTTGCGGGCGCGGTGTTCTGGCTTTTCTGCTTTGCCATGTCGCGCTATTCAATCTTTATGGAAAACCATCTTTCAACCGACAGGAATGCCTCATGAGCGACCCCGTTATCCGCATCAATAAAATGAATAAATGGTTCGGCAATTTTCATGTGCTGCGCGACATTGACCTGAATGTTGCCGCCGGTGAGAAGATTGTGATTTGCGGGCCGTCGGGCAGTGGCAAGTCCACGCTCATTCGCTGCATTAATCGGCTGGAAGCGCATCAAGAGGGCGATATTGAAGTCGAAGGCGTGACGCTGGACGGCTCTTTGAAAAACCTTGAGGATATCCGCTCCAATGTCGGCATGGTGTTTCAGCAATTTAATTTATTCCCGCATATGAGCGTGCTGGAAAACTGCACATTATCGCCCATATGGGTGCAGCAAAAATCAAAAGCTGAGGCCGAGACGTTGGCGCGCGATTTGCTGGAACGTGTGCGGATACCCGACCAAGCCGATAAATATCCGGGCCAGCTATCGGGCGGCCAGCAGCAGCGCGTCGCTATTGCCCGCGCTTTATGCATGAACCCGCGCATTATGCTGTTTGATGAGCCGACCTCGGCGCTTGACCCTGAGATGATTAAGGAAGTGCTGGATGTGATGGTGGAACTGGCTGATGAGGGCATGACCATGTTGTGCGTGACGCATGAAATGGGCTTTGCGCGCCAAGTCGCTGACCGCGTTATCTTTATGGATGAGGGCGAGATTGTTGAAGAAAACGCCCCGGAAGCGTTTTTCTCCAATCCTGAAAATGAGCGCACCAAACTGTTTCTCAGCCAAGTGCTGTCACATTAAACGGTTTATTCGTCGATAATCTCAACCTGCTTGCGGCCCACCGGCGCGAAACCGGTTTTCTGATACAGCCGCAAAGCCGATGGATGGTCGAGTGTGCAGGTTTGAATAATCACCCGCTTGGGGTCGCGCGCTTTGATGATTTGCATGCAGCTTTTCATCACCAGCGGGCCGAGGCCATTGCCGATTTCACCCTCCACCAAGCCGAGAAACACAATCTCCACTTGCGGGAATAATTTGTAATTCAATTCGACATAACCAATCGGCGAACCTTGTCGGCGCAGCACAAAAATCTCTGTCGCCGGATGGTGTATCAGCGCGGCCAGTTGGCGGTCGTCCAAATGCCGCCGATTGACCCAATGCCATTTGCGCCCGACCATATCGTAAAGCGCACGGTAATCGGCCAGCGCCATGCCTTGCTCGAGCTCAAAGCTGACGCCCTCCGGCCAGACAATTTTATCGCCTGCAATAGCCAGCGGCGCCTCCATCGCCAGATGGGTCACAATGGTTTGAAGTGTTGTCATTATAGCCAGTCGGGGCAGGGCAGACCCTTTTCCTTCAAAAATGCAGGGTTGAATAATTTCGACTGATAGCGTGTGCCATAGTCGCATAAAATGGTCACAATCGTATGGCCCGGGCCTAAATCGGCAGCCATACGCAGCGCACCGGCAATGTTAATGCCGCTCGAGCCGCCAAGGCATAGGCCTTCATATTGCAGCAGGTCAAAGACAATGGGCAGGGCTTCGGCATCGTCGATTTGATAGGCATCTTCAATCGGCGCGCCCTCAATATTCGCAGTCACGCGGCCTTGGCCAATGCCCTCAGTGATTGAGGTGCCTTCAGATTTCAACTCGCCGCTTTTAAACCAATGATACATATTCGCGCCCATCGGGTCGGCGGCGGCAATGCGAATATCGCTATTTTGCTGCTTTAAATAAATGCCGGTTCCGGCCAGCGTGCCGCCCGTGCCGATGGCGCAGGTGAAGCCGTCAACCTTGCCCTCGGTCTGCCGCCAAATTTCGGGGCCGGTGGTTTCAATATGGGCTTGGCGATTGGCCACATTGTCAAATTGATTGGCCCATACTGCGCCATTCTCATTTTTCTCAGCCAATTCCGCCGCCAGACGACCGGAATATTTAATGTAATTATTATCGTCCTTATAGGGCACGGCGGGCACTTCAATCAGTTCCGCACCGGCGAGGCGCAGCATGTCTTTCTTTTCATCGCTTTGCGTTTCGGGAATCACGATGACCGATTTATAGCCCAGCGCATTGGCCACCAAGGCGATGCCGATGCCGGTATTGCCTGCCGTGCCCTCCACAATCGTGCCGCCGGGCTTCAAAAGGCCCTTGGCTTCGGCATCTCGAATGATGAACAGGGCAGCGCGGTCTTTCACCGATTGCCCGGGATTCATAAATTCTGCTTTACCGAGAATGGTGCAGCCGCTCTCTTCGGAGGCTTTTTTGAGCTTTATAAGCGGCGTATTGCCGATGGCGGCGATCATATTGTCGTGAAATTGCACTTTTTTCTCCAAAAACCCTAAAAAAATCGATTTGCTTAATCCGATGAGCGGTTTACATCGTAAATATAGTGATTATTCTGTTTCTTTGAAGCACTAATGAGGTTTTTGTTGAACGCACATATTCCATTGAGCCCGAGCTTGGAATCGCTGGTCGCGCAATATGCGTCAGGCGATTTGGGTTACGGCATGTCTGTGCTGATGGCCAGCTATATCACCTTATCGCCTGCCGCGCGTGACCAGTATCATGCGCTTGAGCAATTGAACGGTGTCTTGCTCGACGAAGCTGAGCAAAGCGATGTGAAAGAAGATGCGCTGGACGCCATTATGGCGCGCCTCGATGAGCCGGAAGCCGAAGAGCCGGATGTTTCCGTTCAAGAAAACCAAGACCTTCCCGCCGCCCTGCGTCAGCTTTTGGACGGTTCGGTTGAAGATGCGGATTGGCGCTTTGCCTATCCGGGCGTCAAGCAATTGAAATTATCATTTGGCGAGAATGGCGAAACCGTCAAACTGCTGCGTATCAAGCCGGGCAAATCGGCACCACGCCACACCCATAAGGGCATTGAGGCAACTCTCGTCTTGCGGGGTGCGTTTCGTGATGGTAACCGTCTGTATGAGCGCGGTCAGCTGGCTCTTGCCGACCAGCATATTCAGCACCGACCGCGCGCTGAGGGTAGTGAAGATTGTATTTGCTTGGCGGTGACAGATGGCGCACTTCGATTTACCGATAGCATCGGACGTATTGCACGCGATTTCTTTGCGCGCTAAATCCACATTCCTTACCTGTCTTTTTGTTTTTGCCTTCCTTCTCAGTCCTGCGTCGGCCGATAATGTGCCGCGCGATTGGCTCTCCGGCGTGCAGGAAAACGGCCAACTGGCCTATGAGATTACGCGCAAGGGCAAGCGACTCGGTTTTCATACAATAGATTTCAGCCGCGCCGATAATGGCGATTTGATTATCGATGTTCACATTGAGATGGATTTCAAATTCGGGCCGATAACGCTGTTCCGCTATCGCCATGACAATCGCGAGATTTGGCGCGACGGCATCATGCTGTCGCTTAAATCCAAGACCGATAATAATGGCGAGGTGGCGTTTGCCGATTTGCGGCTAGAGAATGGCCGCTATGTCGGCACTGGCTCGCGCTTTAATGACGATCTCTACGCGCCACTCATGTCAACCAGCTATTTCAACCCGAATTTCATTCGTCAAAAAGCCTTTATCAGTTCGCAAGATGGCCGCCTGCTGCCGACCGGCATTACGACGGTCGGGGTCGAGACTTTAAAAGTCAATAATGCGCCCGTCTCGGCGACCCGCTTTTCGCTGTCGGGCAAATTGGAGATTGATATTTGGTATGCCAATGATGGCCGGTGGGTGCGGACGCAATTTGAGCGTGGCCGTTTTAAGGTCGTTGTGCAGCAAACCAATCCGTCCCGCATCCCACCACGTAAAAAGTGGAAACGTCCTTAAAGCTCTTTAGGAGGCTTATATGAAAATCATGACGCCGCAGCATGGCTGTGCGTGGATTACCGGCGCGTCTTCGGGTATTGGGGCGGCTTTGGCCGCTGAATTGGCGGCCCGCGGATGGACTGTCGCCATCTCGGCGCGGCGCGAAAGCGATTTGCAGAATGTGGCGGCGCAGCATGACAATATTCATAGCTTTGTTTGTGATATCACTGACCGCGATGCTATGGCGCAAACCGTCAGTGATATTGAGGCGGCGCTGGGGCCGATTGCGCTGGGCATTATGAATGCCGGTATTTATCTGCCGACGGCTTTGCCGAAATTTGACCCGACCGTGTTTGACCGCACATTTGAGGTTAATCTCACCGGCACCGTAAACGGCTTTGCCGCTTTGGTGCCGCTTATGGTAGCGCGCGGGGCGGGGCATATCTCCCTCATCTCATCGGTTGCCGGTTATGGCGGATTGGCCACCTCGGCGGCTTATGGTGGCTCAAAGGCGGCCTTGTTCAATATGGGCGAGTCTCTGGCGATGGATCTAAAGCCCAGCGGTGTACATGTCTCTATGGTCGCGCCCGGCTTTGTCAAAACACCGGCCACGGATGTCAATAAATTCCCCATGCCGTTCATTATTGAGGCCGATGAGGCGGCGCGGCGCATTGCCGACGGGTTGGCCAAAAACAAGACGCATATCTCATTCCCGCGCCGTTTCGCGTTTTTGCTACGCGCGCTCAATATGCTGCCCCGCAGCACTTACGTCAAAATTGCCGGTAGTTTTATGACGCGTTAATCGCGGGTGACGGTGAAATGCGACACATCAATGGAGCCGGTTGTAAAACCGGCTTCGCAATAGGCGAGATAATATTCCCACATATTGCGGAAGCGGTCGTCAAAGCCCAACGCTTTTACCTCCGGCCAGACATCCCAAAAGCGATGCCGCCATTCTTCCAATGTGCGGGCATAGTCTTGCGCGAAATCCTCGCGCGCCACCAAACTGAGATTGGCCGAGGCAAACTCAACATCCAGTCGCTCGGGTGAGGGCAGCATGCCGCCCGGAAAAATATAACGCTGAATGAAATCGGTTTTCTTGCGATAGCCTTCAAAGCGGTCTTCGGAAATCGTGATGATCTGCAGACCGGCCTTGCCGCCCGGCTTCAAGCAATTATGCACTTGCTCAAAATAAGTCGGCCAATAGCTCTCGCCGACCGCCTCAAACATTTCAATCGACACGATGCGGTCAAATTGTTCTTCAAGATCGCGATAATCGCAAAAGCGGAAATCAACCTTATCGGACAGCCCTGCCATAGCGATGCGGTTGCGGGCGAAAATCAATTGCTCATTTGAAATGGTAATGCCGGTGACTTTGCAGCCAATCTCGCGCGCCGCAAATTCAGCAAAGCCGCCCCAGCCGCACCCGATTTCAAGTACATGGTCGTCAGCGCCGATATTGGTGCTGGCGGCCAAGGCGCGATATTTCTCATTTTGCGCGTCGCGCAATGTCTGTTGGCTGTCGCGAAACAAAGCCGAGGAATAGGTCATGGTGGCGTCGAGCCAAAGCGCATAAAACTCATTGCCCAAATCATAATGGGCGTGGATATTGCGCTTCGCGCCTTCGCGCGTATTGGGTCGCAAAACATGAATGATGCGGTTCAGCCATTGGGTGAAGCGGTTTTTGCCAATGCTTTGCTGCAACATGGTCATGTTATTATTCAGCAATATCAGCAGCTTGGCGATATCGGGCGATGACCACTGGCCATCCATATAGGATTCAGCAAAGCCCATAGCGCCGTGGCGCAAAGTGCGGTTGAAAAATGACTTATCGTGAACTTTAAGAACGGCTGCGCCGTCAGGTGAGCTTTTGCCGAAGGTCAATATCTCGCCATCGGGCAGGGCGACTTGTAATTCGCCGCCTTTTAAATTCTGTAAAAGAAAAAACAGGATGCGTTGCGCTGCCGTGCGCTTGGTCGTAAATCCGTCAATCACCCGTTCTTCGGGTCTTGCCTTACTCATATTCCCTCCTGGTCACGATACGCTATGCCGACTTTGAGGCGGTCCAGGACGTTTGATAAAAGGTACGCCCTTCAAAAATAGTTTGGCAGCTTCGAAATGGATTGCAACCAAAACCTTAACCGTCATCAGCGGATGCCGGATAAAGGCTTTGAAAAGTGTGGCGTCCGTCAGCGCATGGCGCGTGCCGATAAAGCTGGCAATCAGCAGCGGTTCCTCGTCTTGCGTTTCGCGAATGACCAAGCGCAAATTATCATCCGGCGCGGCAGCCGAAAAATGATAGGTCGCCTGCATGTCGATAAAGGGCGAGACATGCATCAGCTTGTCGCGATGATGCAGCAAAGGCCGGTCGGTATTTGTGCCATTGAGCGGCACCACATAAATATGGTCATCGCCAAATGTATTACGCACCTCATACACCATGGCGGTTAATTGTCCGCCGCTGCGGCAATAATAAACGGTCAGCGGATTAAAGGCGAAACCGAACATCCGCAAATAGCAGAGAATATGAATCTGCTCGGGCGCGTCTATCTCAGCCTCGGCCAAAAGCCCCTCAATAAACGGGCGCAGCTTGCCGCCATCCGTGCTGTCATCTTTCGCGCCATGGTCGCGCCGCCGAAAGCTGAACAGATTGAATTTATCAATAGAGAGCAGTTTGAGGTTGAGGCGGTCATGGTCGATATCATCGACATTTAGAAAAGCCGAGAACACGCGATAATTAAACCGATGCGTGCGCGGGCGGTAGCGCGCATGGCGTACCTCACCGACATAAAGCGCATTCTCGTCTTGACCCATTATTATTCAGCCGCCGTTTTTTCAGCCCGTTCATAGTCCGGTGTCTCAACCGGTTTCATTGTGGCGATTTGCTTGCAGACTTTCAGCGCCGATTGCAGCCCGTCTTCATGAAAGCCGAAACCGCACCACGCGCCACAAAACCAAGTTCGATTGACGCCCTGAATAAGCGGCAAATCATTTTGTGCGCGCATGGCGGCAGCATCAAATTGCGGATGGTCATAAACATAATGGCCATAGGTTTTTTCAGGTGTCGGGCGCACTGGCGGATTTAGCGTCACGAATAAGGGCTTGCTGTAATCAAGATTTTGCAAGCGGTTCATCCAATAGCTAACCGACATAACGGCATCGCGGCCGCTTTTGCCGCGACTGATATAATTCCATGCCGACCATACGGCTTGGCGTTTCGGCATCAGGTTTTCATCGCGGTGCAAATAGACATTATTTGGCAGATAGCGCACGGCGGATAAAATATCTTCCTCATCGCGCGAGGCATCGCCAAGCATGGCGAGGCTTTGATTGCTATGCGCGGCCATCACAATCTGGTCATAAGTCTCGGTCTCGCCATTGGCAGTCACGTCAACCCCTTGCGCGTGGCGTTTAATATGCGTCACCTCAGCCGAGAGGCGCAGACAATTTTTATAACCCGCCGTGATTTTATTGACATATTCGCGACTGCCACCGGTAACGGTGCGCCATTGCGGACGGTCTTTATTAATCAGCCGGTGATTGTAGAAAAATTGCAAAAAGCTGGCGGCGGGGAAGTTTAAAATTTCATCCGCCGGTGTTGACCAAATCGCCGCGCCCATGGGCAGCAAATATCTATTGGTGAAAACACGGCTCAAGCGATGACGCCGCAGCCAAGTGCCGAGGCTCATATCGCCCAAATGCCCGCTTTCATGATCGCGGGCCGCTTGCTTATTGAATTTGAAAATATCCCGCAGCATCAGCCAGAAAAGCGGGTTTATCCAATTACTCTTTTGCGCGAATACCGAGGCGATGGATTGCCCCGACCATTCGAATGAGCCGCGATTGGCTGAGAAGCCGAAGCTCATATTGGTTTCCTCAGTCTTGACTTTCAGCTCTTTGAAAAGCTTCACAAGACCCGGATAATTATGCTCATTATAAACAATAAAACCGGTATCGACGCTCATCCAGTCGCCTGTGCCGGAATAGTCAATATCCTTGGTGGCGCTGTGGCCACCCGGGCGGTCGCGTTTTTCATAAACGGTCACGTCGTGCGATTTGGCTAAGATGTGCGCAGCTACATTGCCGGATATGCCGCTGCCGATAATCGCGATTTTCATACTCTACTCCTAAACAACTACAGAGATTTGAAACGCTCCAATGCCCGCGCGCGGGCCGCTTCATGGTTTACAATGGGGGTTGGATATGTGTCGCCCAGCGCAATTTGGCCGCTATCCAGCATGTCGGTTTTTGCGGTCCAGGGGGCGTAAAGGGTTTTGCCGGAAAGGGCGGTCAGCTCCGGCACATAGGTTTTGGTGTAAATGCCGTCCGCGTCGAATTTGGGGCCCTGCAATATCGGGTTGAAAATGCGAAAATAGGGCGCGGCATCAGCGCCGCATCCGGCCACCCATTGCCAGCTTGCGCTATTATTGGCGGGGTCGGCATCGACAAGACACTCCCAAAACCATTTTTCGCCGATGCGCCAATCAATCAACAAATGCTTGATGAGAAATGACGCGGCGACCATGCGGACGCGATTATGCATAAAACCGGTGCGGCGCAATTCGCGCATACCGGCATCGACAATCGGGTAACCGGTTTCGCCGCGCTTCCATGCTTCCAAATCATCGGCACTGTCGCGCCATGGAAACGCCTCGAATTTCTCTTGCAGACAGGTTTCGGGCAAGCTGGGATTGTGAAACAGCAATTGGTAAGAAAATTCGCGCCAGCCCAATTCGGATAAAAACTTATCGCCATCCTCGCCGATAATTTTGGCGTTTTCGGTTTCCGCCACAATGCGCGCCGGACTGATTTCACCCCAGCGCAAATGCGGACTGAGCCGCGAGGTGGCAGGCTCGGACGGCAAATTGCGCCGCTCGGCATAGCCGGAAATATTTTGCGTCAGAAATAAATTCAAAGCGGCGCGCGCGCCATCTTCGCCGGGCTGCCAATCATCCAGCCTGTCCATATGCGGCAAGGGTGCGGCTTGGGGCAGGGGGTCGCTGGGCGGCCAGCTTGGTGGCGGCGTTATTTTAGCGGGCGCGGTCCATAGGCCACGCTTCAAACCCAAGGCGCGGCAGGCGCGCCAAAATGGCGTGAAAACCTTAAACGGCCCGCCGGTGGATTTTGAGGTGACTTCCCACGGCTCAAACAACAAGCTGCCGTTAAAGCTCTCGGCGTCCAGCCCGTTATTTTTTAATGTGGTTTTAATGTCCGTGTCGCGGGCGATGATATCGGCTTCATATTGGCGGTTCCAAAGCACTGCCGATGCGCCGGTTTCTTTAGCGAGGGCGGGCAGAATATCCGCCGCTTTGCCATCGCGATAAATCAGCCGACTGCCGCGCGCCCGAAGCGCTGCATCAAGTTTGGCCAGCGAGGCATCACGCCACCACAGACCCATTGCTCCGGCCGGACGACCGGATGATGTATCATTTATGTAAACGGGAATGACAGCGGCATTGCTGTTCAAGGCGCTCTCGAGCGCTGGATTATCGTGTAAGCGTAAATCCTGACGGAACCACACAATGATGTGCTGTGACACGTCGTACTCCCATATTCACTACTGCTTACGAAAGCTAGGGCATTTTGGATTTTTTTACCAGTAAAGCCCGTGATTTAGCGTCATAATTTCCGCCGGTTGGCGTAAATCAGCAATATCAGATGAAAATGGGGAAGGGAGAGAGTGGCTCCTCGGGCCGGATTCGAACCAGCGACCAATTGGTTAACAGCCAACTGCTCTACCACTGAGCTACCGAGGAATACTCTCTCGAGACTGCCGATATAACAGAGCTTGCCGCACTCGCCAAGATGAAAAACCGTCAGACCGATAAAGTCTGGAGGCCACGCCCGGAATCGAACCGGGGTACACGGCTTTGCAGGCCGCTGCGTCACCACTCCGCCACGTGGCCGTCGTGCATTGCCAAAGCAATGCTTGTGGTCGCCCGTTTATAAATGCCCTATCTGTTAGCGCAACCTGTTTTTCCAATCCGTTCTTATTGTCAAAAAACGCGGCGCGCCGTATATAGGGGCAAGCTTTATGCCATCACAGGAATTATCATGGCCGTTATCCAAATGAATGAAGATTCAACCACGGAAAACCGTTTCAACATGGTTGAATGTCAGCTCAAGCCGGGCGGGATTCGCGATTATCGCGTGACCCGTCAAATGGGCAGCGTGCCGCGTGAGGCCTTTATCACCGGCACGGCGCGCGATTTGGCTTACGCCGATTTGCAGCTTCCCTGTTCAGCAGGCGATGCGGCGCGCACCATGTTGACGCCGACAGCTTTGGCTTTGCTGATTGAACTGGCGGATATTCAAAAAGATGATGTGGTGTTGGATATTGCCGGTGGCACCGGATATTCCGCTGCCGTTTTGGCCGGATTGGCCTCCACCGTTATCGCGCTGGAAGATGATGAGGCGTTTAACGAGAAGGCCGGAAATATCTGGCAGGATTTGGGCGTTGATAATGCCGTTGCGGTTTGTGGCCCATTGCCCGAGGGGCAAGCCAAGCAAGGCCCGTTTGACGTGATATTTGTGAACGGCTGTTTGGCGACCACGCCGGACACGCTGCTGGCGCAATTGGCCGAGAATGGACGCCTTGTTTGTGTGCAGAAAGTTGACGGCACGCAAAAAGCGCATATTTATCGCCTTATTGGTGACAGATTGTCGGCGCATATTGCGTTTGATAATGCGGCACCGGACTTAGCCGTTTTCGATCCTGTGCCGGAGTTTGAGTTTTAGGCGCAGCTTGATAGGCTCATGAGAATCAGGCGGGATAGTTTTATGAAAACAATAAGAACAGTTTTTGCGAGTGTTTCGCTGATAGCCACAATTTCGGGCGGCTTCATGAGCGGCGCTTTCGCCGCCTCATTGGAAGAGACTTTGGCCCAAACCTTGGCGCGCAACCCCGCTTTGGCGGCGGCCGGTTCGACTTACGAGGCGCGCTATAAAGAACAATTCGTCACGCTTGCCGACATGCTGCCGCAGGTCACGGCATTTGCGACCGAAACCCATAATGACACCAACATTAAAAGCAATGCGGGTGTTTATAATTCAGCAGCGAGCAGTGATTATAATACTGACAGCTATGGTGTTCAGGTGACGCAGCAGCTTTTCACCAGCGGCAAAAACCTTAACGCCTTTCGCAGCAAGCGCGCCGAAGTTAAAGCCGAACAGGCCAAGTTGAAAAGCACGGAGCAGCAAATTCTGCTGGGTGCGATTGCCGCCCATCTCGATGTGTTGGAAGCGCGCTCGGTTTTTGAATTGCGCGAGAAAAACCTGAATGTGTTGGAAAAACAATTAGACGCGGTGCAAGACCGCTTCTCTGTCGGCGTGGTGACGCGCACGGATGTGGCGCAATCGCGCGCGGCTGTGGCCGGTGCGCGCTCCGCCATGCTGGGCGCGGAAGCTGCCTTGCGGGGCGCGGAAGCGGTCTATCGCGAATTGGTCGGCATTGCGCCTGCCGCGCTGGACAAGCCCAAAAAACTGCCGCGTCTGCCGCGCTCGCTGGAAAAAGCCATTCAAACGGCGCGGCGTGAAAATCCGGATTTGAAAAACGCGCAAGAAATGTCACGCAGCGGTAAATTTACCAGCTACAGCACGGTCGGCTCAGTGCTGCCTTCGGTCAATCTCACCGGCACTTATAGCCGCAATGAAGACCCGTCGAGCATGTTTATCGGCTCTGAATCTGAGGTCACCAGCGTGCAAGTGCGCGTCTTCGTGCCGCTTTTTCTCGGCGGCAAATCCATCGCCGCCATCACCGCCTCGCGCGATGTCAGCAATGCGTTGAAGCAAAATGTGCATGTCGCTTCCAATACGGTGGAGCGCGAAGTTATTGTTGCTTGGAATAATGTGCTGGCCACCAAGGCGGCGATTGAGGCAACGAGCGAGCAAATCAACGCTTCTGAATTGGCGTTGGACGGGGTGAAGCAAGAAAACACGCTGGGCACGCGCACTAATTTGGATGTGTTGAATGCCGAGCAAAGCCTGCTCGATGCCCGTGTCGGCTTGGTGCAGGCCGAGCGCAATCAATATGTTGCGGCTTATAATCTATTGGCGACAACGGGCCGCCTGACGGCCAAACGTTTGCGCGTCGAACCGGCAAATACTACAGAAGAAAAATAATCACTGCGTAAATCAACTTGCGTATCCCCTGAGTTTGGGCTGTTGGCGTTTTTAACAACGGAGACGGTTATGGATGAACCCACGCTCGCTGATGGCGACAATAAGGATGAAATTATCGGTGCCATTCGGCGCATCATGTCGGTTGATGAGGAAGTGCTGACCGGTGAGCCGGGCACGGGCAAGTTTTCCAAAGAGGCGCGGGAGCGCATTTTTGCCGCGCTCGACAGGCTGACCGGCGGCGCGGAAAAACCGCCCACCGTGCTGGAGGCGCTGGTGCTTGAGCGTCTTGAGCCGCTTTTGCAAGACTGGCTGGAGCGCAATTTGCCGCCCTTAGTGGAGCGGTTAATGCGCGAGGAAATCCAAGGTCTCGTCAAAATGGCGGTCTCATCTACCGATATAGAAGACGATACAGTTTCCGAAAGGGCGATTGAAGACGCGCCCGCGACTTGATGTCGGCAACGGCTTGGTGTAACTCACGAGCAGGTAACCGCACGTGATTGATTATGTCTGACAATAGCAAACTCGATAAAACATTTGACCCGACCGCGATTGAACCCCGCCTCTATGGGGCGTGGGAAAATGAAGGCTGCTTTAAAGCCGGTCGCGTGCCGGAGGCCGAGCCTTATACGATTGTCATTCCGCCGCCCAATGTGACGGGCAGTCTGCATATGGGCCACGCGCTGAATAATACGCTGCAAGATATTTTATGCCGCTTTGAACGTATGCGCGGGCGCGATGTATTGTGGCAGCCGGGCACCGACCATGCGGGCATTGCGACGCAAATGGTGGTGGAGCGCCAGCTTGCCGAGCAGGGCAATGAAAGTCGCCGCGAAATGGGGCGCGAGAAATTTCTTGAGCGAGTCTGGCAATGGAAAGAGGAAAGCGGTTCGACCATCACCCGCCAGCTTCGCCGCCTTGGCGCGTCTTGCGATTGGAGCCGCGAGCGCTTCACTATGGATGAGGTGCTGTCGAAAGCCGTTCTGAAAGTCTTTGTCACTTTATATGAGCAGGGGCTCATTTATAAAGATAAGCGACTGGTGAATTGGGACCCGGGCTTGCTGACCGCGATTTCTGATTTGGAAGTCGAGCAGCGCGAAACCAACAGCCATCTCTGGCATTTCAATTATCCGTTAGAGGATAATTCCGGTCATATCACCGTCGCCACGACGCGACCCGAGACCATGCTGGGTGATACCGGCGTCGCCGTGCATCCTGACGATGAACGCTTTAAAGACCTTATCGGCAAAAATGTTGTGCTGCCGATTGTCGGGCGGTTGATTCCGATTGTTGCTGACGACTATGCCGACCCTGAAAAAGGCTCGGGCGCGGTGAAAATCACACCGGCCCATGATTTTAACGATTTCGAAGTCGGCAAGCGGTGCAATCTGGCGGCGATAAATATGCTCGACCAACAGGCGGCTATTGATTTATCGGATGAGGCGTTTGCCGATATGGATGGCAAGGATGATTGGCACGGGCTTGACCGCTATGAGGCGCGCAAAAAGATTGTCGCGACTTTGGAGGCGATGGGGCTGGTCGATAAAATCGAGCCGGACACGCATATGGTGCCTTATGGCGACCGCTCCAATCAGGTGATTGAGCCGTGGCTGACCGACCAATGGTATGTCGATGCCGAGACTATGGCCAAGCCCGCCATTGCCGCGGTGAAAAATGGCGATACCAAATTCGTGCCGCCAAATTGGGATAAAACCTATTTTGAGTGGATGAATAATATCCAGCCTTGGTGTATCTCGCGCCAGCTTTGGTGGGGGCATCAAATCCCCGCTTGGTATGATGAGGACGGCAAGGTTTATGTTGCGGAAAGCGAAGACGCGGCGCAGGCGCAGGCCGGTGCGGGCGTCGCCCTAACGCGTGATGAGGATGTGCTGGATACGTGGTTCTCCTCCGCCCTTTGGCCGTTTTCCACTTTGGGCTGGCCCGATGAGACGCCTGAATTAAAGCGGCATTATAAAACCGATGTGCTGGTCACCGGCTTTGATATTATTTTCTTCTGGGTTGCGCGCATGATGATGAGCGGCCTGCATTTTATGGATGATGAAGTGCCGTTCCACACCGTCTATGTTCACGCGCTGGTGCGCGATGAAAAAGGCGCAAAAATGTCCAAATCCAAGGGCAATGTGGTTGACCCGTTGGAGCTTATGGATAAATACGGTGCCGATGCGCTGCGCTTTACCCTGTCGGCTATGGCGGCGATGGGGCGCGATATTAAGCTGGCTGAAAGCCGCGTTGAGGGCTATCGCAATTTCGCCACCAAGCTTTGGAATGCGGCGCGCTTTTGCGAGATGAATGAATGTTTCGAGGCCGGTGATTTCGACCCCGCCAATGCCTCTTTGCCGCTCACCCAATGGCTGGTCGGCGAGGTGGTGCGCGCGCAAAATGCGGTCACCACCGCGCTCGAAGCCTATCGTTTTAACGATGCCTCAAATGCGGTTTATCAATTTATCTGGAACAGTTTTTGCGATTGGTATGTCGAGTTGGCCAAGCCCGCGCTTCAATCAGATGGGCAGGGCGAAGACGAAACAGAAAAATCCGAAGTGCAAGCCGCCACCAAATGGGCGATGGAAAATGCGCTGCGCCTGCTGCATCCCTTCATGCCGTTTGTGACGGAAGATGTTTGGGCGAAAACCGGCGCGCGCGACAATCATCTGATGTTGGATGCGTGGCCGACCCTGTCTGACGCGCTCATCAATAAGGATGCTGACGCGGAGATTAATTGGCTGATTGAGGCAATTGGCGAAATCCGCTCGGTGCGCTCTGAAATGAATGTGCCGGCCGGCGCGCAAGTGCCGTTAATTATTGTCGGCGCCAATGACGCGACCAAAGCGCGATTGGGTGAGACCGATGCGGTGCTGAAGCGTCTGGCGCGACTGGCTGAGATTACCGAGGCCGATGCCGTGCCCGATGGCGCGGTGCAGACCGTGCTTGGCGAGGCGACGCTCGCCATCACACTGGCCGATGTGATTGATGTCGATGCCGAGAAGGCGCGACTGAAAAAAGACATTGGCAAGGTTGAAGGCGAGATTAAGAAAATCTCCGGCAAGCTGGGCAATCAGGGTTTCCTGGACAAAGCACCGCAAGCGGTGATTGACGAAAACAAAACGCGTCTTGCCGAAGAAGAAGCGCGGCGCGATAAACTACAATCCGCGCTCGAGCGCATCTCTTAAGCGCTTAACCATAAGTCGTGTAAAACGCGTAAAGCGTGACCAGCCAGCACACGGCGAGGCTGGCGCGTTTGACATTGGTGTCGGAGACATAATCGGTCAGCCGCGCCGCGCCATAGCTGCCAATGCCGATGCCGACCATCACCGCCAAGCCGCCGAGATAATCTATCTTGCCCTCAGCCGCAAACAGCAGCAGTGCCGCCACAGATGAGACAGTGGCGAAAACTAGCTTCAGCCCATTCATGCCGCGCACGGCGGTATAGCCGCCCAGCGACAAGGCGGCGAGGGTGAGAATGCCGAAGCCGCCCTGAAAATAGCCGCCATAAATGCAGGTCAGGAAAACCGCAAATGCCCCGAGCAAGCGCACATTACCGGTGCCGAGTTTGGCGGCAGCGCGTTCCAATTGTGGCCCGGCCATAAATAAAACCGTGGCGAATAAGAGCAGCCAGGGCACGGCGGCGGCAAAAGTGGCGGGGTCGGTTTGCAACAGCAACCAGCCGCCCATCAGCCCGCCGATAAACACCAGCGGCAATTGCCATGCGAGGTCGCGCCACATGCCCGTCATATGTTTGCGATAGCCCAACACGCCGGTGATATAGCCGAAAGTGGCGGCGAATGTATTGGTCGCATTGGCTATAATCGGCGGCATGCCGGTGAACACCAAAGCGGCAAATGTGATGCCGCTGCCGCCACCGGCCAGCGCATTCATCGTGCCACCCACCAAACCGGCGACAAAAAGCAAAAGCGTTTCCATGAGAGGAGTTTAGGTGATTTGCTTCGTATTGGCACGAAGCCAATCGGTCAGTTCGGTTTCATCAAGAGGGCCGGCCGCCAAGCTTTCAATTTTTTCTGCGGCTTCCATTTCATCAACTTCTAATTGTAAGTTGTTGCGATAGAGAAAAGCATACATGGCAAGAAATCCGGTGCGCTTATTGCCATCCACAAAGGGAGGGTTTATTTAGCCAGCCGCCGCAGCGTTTTGCGGTATTTCCGCATTCCCACCTTCGCTGCATCAAGCATTGCGTCGTCATCCGTCTTTCGGTTTTTGATGGGTGACGTTTTCTTCCGGCTTGCTAAGCGTCGACTTCAATCACCACGGGCACGTGGTCGGAAGGTTTTTCCCAATCGCGTGTGTGGCGGTGAATGTCGAAGCCGACCAGCATATCGGCGGCGAGCGGCGACATCAGATGGTGGTCAATGCGAATACCGTTATTTTTCGGCCAAGCTCCGGCCTGATAATCCCAAAATGTATAAGTGTCATCGCCGGTTTGCGCGGTAGAAGCCACGGCCTCGGTTAGCCCAAGATTGACGATGCGGCGGAAGGCGGCATGGGTTTCCGGCCGATACAGCGCATCGCCCTCCCATGAGGCGGGATTATAACAATCCTCCGGCGTCGGAATGACATTATAATCGCCCGACAGAATAAACGCTTCCTCATAGCCGAGCAGGGTTTGCGCGTGTTTCTCCAGCGCCGCCATCCAATTCAGCTTGTAAACATATTTTTCACTTAATGTTTGCGCTACCGCTTCGTTAGTTGAGCGCGCTGGCTCACCTGTGTCACCGGTCGGATTGCCGTTTGGCAGATAAAGCGAGGCGACCCGCACCGCACCCTTATCGGTCGAGACAACGGCCTCGATATAGCGCGATTGTTCATCCTCTAAATCGGGCAGGCCACGCGACACATCTTCCAGCGGTAATTTGGACAGCAGGGCGACGCCATTATAGGTCTTCTGCCCATGCGTCTCGACATTATAGCCCAGCGCCTCAATCTCGCTGCGCGGGAAGGCTTCATCAACGCATTTCAATTCCTGCAAGCCGACAATATCGGGCTGTGCCTCTTCCAGCCAGCGCAGCACATTGGGCAGGCGCGCTTTGATTGAGTTCACATTCCAACTGGCAATTTTCATAATTTTATCTCATGCCCCGCGCGCGGGTGGGGCGGGGTCAAACATCAAAAGATGTGCCGCAACCACAAGAGGCCGTGGCATTGGGGTTTTTAATTTGAAAGCTGGCACCGATCATATCGTCAACCCAGTCAATCTCGCTGCCCTCCATATATTGTATCGACATTTCATCGACCAATACGGTCACGCCATCACGCTCAAAGGTCAGGTCGTCAGCGGCTTTTTCGCCCTCAATGGAGAAGACGTAAGAAAACCCCGAGCATCCGCCGCCTTGCACGGCGACGCGCAAAAACTGCCCATCATTTTGACCGGAGATGATTTTGCTGATTTGCGCCGCGGCGCTTTCGGATATCGCGAATTGCTGCATGAATTGAAAATAGGGCGGTTCTGCCGACGATTCAAGATAAGTTACGCTTATGGATGTGAGCGAATATCACGGCGAAATGACGCGCCCTCATTTCGACCTGCTATTGGAGGCCGACCCGTCGCTGGATATGGTGCTGGCATATACGCCGCCGCAGCTGCCCGCGGCTGAGGTTTTCACCATTGGCAAGCCGAAAGACCCCTACGCCATTTGCGTGGTGGTGCCGATAAAGGGCGGCTTTGAAATTAAGAATATCGCCACCAAAATCATCATGCGGCGGCAGGGCATGGCCGGTGCGCTCATCAATCATGTGGTTGAATTGGCGCGCGCGCGTGATGCTGAATTTGTCGAGATTGGCACGGCGACCGTCAGCCATGACCAAATCCGCCTATATGAAAAACACGGGTTTAAACAAGACGGCATTTTGCGTGGATTTTTTCTGCGCTATCCCGAACCGATTATCGAGAACGGCCTGCTGGCGCGCGATATGGTGATGCTGCGATTGAACTTATGAACTTCCATTTAACTCATTGATAACAGCCTTCTTCCTAGACTGCACGGCGCGTGGCAGATTGCCACTCATCACGCGACTGCGAGCCACAAAAAGAAGGGTGTCGTTATGGAAAAGAAGATTAAGGATGATGAGGATGTGCGCCGTAAGGGCGTCGGCCTGCTGCTTATTTTGGCGCTGCTATTCACTGTTTTATTGGGGCTGGCGCTGGCCGGTTGCACCAAGCTGGAGGTCACGCCGCCGAGCTTTGAATTGCGCCTGTCGGAAAGCAAGCCATTGGCCAAGCCGTTTGACCGCGTTTGGGCGCGCGCCATTGGCTGGTTTGACGCCAATGAGCTTGAGCTTGAACGCATTGATGAGCGCACCGGCTATATTGAGGGCAAGCTGGCCGCCGCCACGGATAGCCCGTTTATGGATTGCGGCACAGTGGCGACGCGCAATGTTGTCGTCAAGCCCGCGCTGACCCAGCAGGGGCGGGTGCGGATGCAAGTGAGCGGCCAAAATGCGCCGCGCGCCACAGTGATGATTTATATGTCCGGCACTTATAAGCTGTCGGTCTATGACCGCTATGCCGGACGCGAGGTCTATCGCTCCGGCCCGTGCGTTTCCAATGACGAGCTTGAAAAACGCATCTTCGCCTTTTTGGATAGCTGAGCTTCCCAAAAAAGCCGAACCGTCTTACATAGAGAGCATGACACATGCCGTTTATCACGCGCCCTATGCTTGCCATCCCGACGCCTCGCGGGGGCGGCAGCATAATGAGCCGGAAAGCAAGACGCGCACGCCCTATCAGCGTGACCGCGACCGCATATTGCATTGCGGGGCGTTTCGCCGTCTGAAGCATAAGACGCAGGTTTTTGTTGCCCATGTCGGTGACTATTACCGCACGCGCCTGACCCATTCTTTGGAGGTGGCGCAAATTGGCCGCTCCATCGCCCGCGAATTGGGGCTGGATGAGGAATTGACCGAGACGCTGTCGCTGGCGCATGACCTTGGCCATACGGCCTTTGGCCATGCCGGTGAGGAGGCTTTGGATGAGGCGATGCAGCATTATGGCGGCTTCGACCATAACGCCCAAACTCTGCGTATCGTGACCAAGCTGGAAAAACGGTATATTCAGTTTGACGGGCTGAATATGAGTTGGGAGTCGCTGGAAGGGCTGGTGAAACATAATGGCCCGTTGCTGAGTGATGAGACCAAGATTGATGATTTGCCCTTCGCGCTGCGCGAACATGCGGCGGTGCAGGATTTGCAATTAGACAGTTTCCCGTCGCTGGAGGCGCAGGTCGCCGCTTTGTCTGACGACATTGCCTATAATAATCACGATATTGACGACAGCATTCGCGCCGGACTGATTACGCTGGATGATTTGCGCCAGCTGCCGCTGACCGGCGATATTTTAGCCAATATCGACAAGACGCATGGCAAGATTGACGAAAAGCTGGTGCGGCACGAATTGGTGCGCGAGATGATTTCCGAGATGATTGCCGATTTGGTCGGTGTGGTGCGCGACGGGTTGAGCGCGCATAAAATCAACAGCGCCGATGATGTGCGCCAGCTTGGGCATGCGCTGGCGGTGTTCTCGCCGGAAATGGAAGCCAAGCATCGCGAGATTAAGTCGTTTTTATATAAGCGCGTTTATCGACATCACACGGTGAATGGCTCGATGAGCAAGGCGCGCCGCATTATGAAAGATTTATTCGCGGTTTATTTTGCCGAGCCGGAAGTGCTGCCCGAGGATTGGCGCGGCGCGGCGCTGGCCGGTGATGAGACGATGAAGGCGCGTATTATTTGCGATTATATGGCGGGCATGACCGACCGCTTTGCGATGGAAGAGCATCGCCGCCTGTTCGACATTTCCGACACGATGATCTAGAAAGCGCGCATGAATCTTTTCGCTGAAATTGAAGCCGATGTGCGGGCCGCGCTGGCGACCCTGCAAGAGCAGGGTAAGCTGGCCGAAGGCCTTGATACATCTCGCCTGACCGTAGAGCCGCCGCGCGACGCATCGCATGGCGATATGGCGACCAATGCCGCTATGGTGCTAGCCAAAGCGGCGGGGGAGAATCCGCGCGATTTGGCGACGCTTCTGGTGGCGGAATTGCTGACATCGGAACGCATTGACGCGGCCGAGATTGCCGGTCCGGGCTTTGTTAATCTGCGCCTCGATAAAACCCTATGGCACGGGCTTGTGCCGCATATTTTGGCCACCGGTCTGAATTATGGCGATGGCGCGGGTGGCGCGAAGGTGAATGTTGAATATGTGTCGGCCAATCCGACCGGCCCGATGCATGTCGGCCATGCGCGTGGTGCGGTGGTGGGCGATGTGCTGGCGCGCTTGCTGGAGAAAACCGGCAGTGATGTGCTGCGCGAATATTATATTAATGATGCCGGTTCGCAGGTTGATGTGCTGGCGCAATCGGCGCTATTGCGGATGCGCGAGGCGCAGGGCGAGGCGATTGGCGACATTCCCGAGGGGCTTTATCCGGGCGATTATCTGGTGCCGGTCGGGGAGAAATTGGCGACAATGGAATTGCCTGATGCGCCGGACGCCCAGCTTCAAACGGTGAAGTCTGTCGCGCTGCCGATGATGATGGATATGATACGCGACGACCTTGCCGTGCTGGGCGTGAAGCATGATTATTTTCTGTCGGAGCAAAGCCTGCATGATGACGGGTCGGTTGATAAATCACTTGATGAATTATCCTCTAAGGGTCTGATTTATCAGGGTGTTCTTGAGCCGCCAAAGGGCAAAGAACCACCGCCCGATTGGGAGCCAAGCCCGCAAACCCTGTTTAAATCATCCGATTTTGGCGATGATAGTGACCGCGCTTTAAAGAAGTCTGACGGCAGTTGGACTTATTTCGCGCCCGATATTGCCTGCCATTTCAACAAGGTTGAGCGCGGCTATACGCAGATGATTGATGTCTGGGGCGCTGACCATATTGGCTATATCAAGCGCATGCAGTCGGCGGTCACGGCGATAACCGGTGGCAAGGCGCAGCTTGAGGTCAAGATTTGCAATTTGGTGAAGCTGATGCGTGGCGGCGAACCGGTTAAAATGTCGAAACGCTCGGGCAGTTTTATTACGCTGCGCGAAGTGGTTGAAGAAGTCGGCAAGGACGCCGTGCGCTTTATGATGTTGACGCGCAAAAATGATGCGCCGCTGGATTTTGATTTTGATGTGGTGAAAGAGCAAAGCCGCGATAATCCGGTTTTTTATGTGCAATATGCCTATGCGCGAATTTTCTCGGTGTTACGCAATGCAACCGAGCAGGGTGTGGTGGCCGATGATGCCGCGCTGGCCAAAGCGCCCCTGCATACGCTGACCCATGAGGCCGAACTGAACCTTATTCGTATGCTTGGCACTTATCCGCGTATGTTGGCGGCGGCGGCGCAAGCCCGCGAGCCGCATCGCGTGGCGTTTTATTTAATGGAATTGGCGGCGGCGTTTCATGCGCTGTGGAATCTCGGCAAAGAAGAGGTGAATTTGCGCTTTATTCAGGAGGATGACGCGGCGGGCACATTGGC